>JACCEE010397414.1_pt1 | contig 33237 bp, 41 predicted proteins | sample 7449931 | NCBI WGS metagenome assembly JACCEE01 (sample SAMN15323457, study PRJNA562643) | freshwater metagenome | isolation source: river surface water | place: USA:Blue River Watershed | collected 2017-08-19 | reverse complement strand
ACGTGGTGCCACGTAGTCTAGGCGGTAGAACCTCATGGACCAACGTTGTGGCCGCTTGTTCACCTTGTAACTTTAAAAAGGCCGCAATGCCATTGACCAAGAGTGGACTGCGACTAAGGTCTGCGCCCAAAGAACCCACTGTATGGGAACTGTATCTCAAAGGTCGCAAGTTGCCGCAAGACCACTTGCACGAAACCTGGAGAGATTACCTTTACTGGGATTCAGAGTTGGAGAACTAATACTCACCCGGTGCGTCTTCCAAGGCCACCGCGTTTACGCCTTGTTCTCTGCTACGGCGCCACTGTTCTTCGGGCATTAGATCAAGAATTAAATGTGTTCGGGCTTCTAGTCCACTGTTTCGTGCTGAATGCTTGACACGATTGTTGAGTTCGTATAAATGACCCAAAGCCATGTGGAACTCCTCACCTTCCCAAAGTTGCACACACTGATCATTGGTGATTATTGGCACATGCAGTCGCACACAGTTGTCATGAAACCACTGTGGATCTCGATGCCAGCCCAATTCAACTCCTGGCAGTAGTGTTGCTACCTCACCACGTATCCATTTGTAGCCTTGAAACTGTGGCTGAGTCATGATCCAGTCTAACACAGGACGACAGGCCTGTAGTATGGCTTTTTGTTCGACGGTGTAGTTTTGCTCGCGCTTGGCAATGGGAAATGGAAACTCAATGAGTTTTCCACTGGCCAATGGCTTTTCAAACCTATCGTAGTTGCCATCACCCCACTGCGCTGTTCTGCAAGCCTGCACAATAGGATCCAAAAGATCCTGGGGTATTGCAGTCAATGTGCGATAGTTGACATCAATCAGCATGTGAAAAACGTGGCTTTAAACGCAAATCGTGATCCACGTTGGCACGCCACATCAGTCGTTCATCGCCTTCTTTGAGACCCAACTCCCCACGACGATGCACAAATGGCCAGTTATCGTAGAGAATGATGTCATTGGGTGACCAGTGATGTTCATACACACAGCCTGGAACTTCAGCCATTGCTTCCATGAGTTCTTCAACAATGCCAGTGCCTAGGCTGGTATGCTCGTTGACAATGGTGTCCAAAATCCAACTGTCAACAATGCCGTGATAGTTGACACGCGGACTCACACGACCAGTAATGGGGTGTGTTTTCATAGGCGACCAAGGCAGCACATCTCGTCCAGGGTGGTGCCAATTTTGTTGGATAACTGTGCGACCTTCCCAGCGTTCGCGCAATTTAGGATGCACCTGAGGATAAGCCACTTCCATGTCTAGCCAGTAGGTAAAACCAGCCTGAGGATTGGGCACAGTTTTCATGTAAATGCTACGATGCGGCAAGTTGATGCCACCGTCAACACGATTGGCAATGTCAGCATGCCATGGCATTTCGTAGTCTACCAAACGCTTGCTGAGTTTGTTGCTCATTGAAGTTATAAACTTCACAGAGTTGTCTTTGGGATCTCTGACTGCTTCCCAACGCTCGGTGCTTTTGATATAGTCTTTGGCAGTCCAGGGTTCGCCCCAAAGTGCTAGAAAGTGCCAGTATTCAATTTTGCTCCAGTCTGGGGCATGGAAAACCAGCATCTTACGATCATACAGCAAGTGACGCAGTTCTTGCGGATCTTGCTCGAACAAATCGCTCATGTCGGTAACTTCAGTGCCCCACTCAGGAAATATGTTTCGTGTTTGCATAGTGCTTTATTTACTCCACTTGTCAGCGTATAAACCAAAGTCTGCTGTTTGATTCGGGTATTGTTTGCATGGGCACCCATCTAGAGCCAATTTGCGATCCTTCTAATACTGCGGCCTTGCCCAGCACAACTACCACAGCCCATTCGTGACGAAGCAGTCGACCTTGATACTGTGATGACTTTTGCGATCCATCATTGAATTTTGGATTCAATTGAGGACGTTCAAGTTTTTCTCCGGTGTCGGGCCAATGAGTCCAGCGTTCAGCATCGTCAGGTATCACCAAATTGTCTGGTAAACGATCTGTTTCGTGCATTTCTCTGCGACCATCACGCACCCAAGTAACAAGTTCTTGCTTTTCATATTGCAAGCGACCCGACCAATCTCGAACATGTTTGGCATGCCATTCATTCATCCAAGTGTTGACAACCAAACCCACGCTGTCATCACTGCTGGCCACAACTCCTATGACCTCTTCGTTGGGGTATGCACGACTGATGGTGCCATTTTTGTCTACTGTGACAGTCCAACCGGTGCGATCTTGTTTGTTGGGATTTCCGTCTGCCCATTCAAACATGTCGCCAAGTATTGCAATATTGGTATTCATGTCTTTTAATTATGTTTTGACCGTAGAGAAGATTTAGTCAAAAAAAACGCCCGCACAGGGCGGGCGTTGTAAACTACCAGGAGTATCTACATCGCGATCTTGACACGAGTCAAGCGGGTCTCCTGATATCCGTTTTGATCTTTGCCATGAGATTTCACCGTGCCTACCACAGTAAATTCATTTTCTTCGGGCCACTGATCTACAGTTTTGCTAGAGGTCCAGAAGTAAAGATTTTCACCGTCAGTGACACGAACCACAGAGCCCACAAAAGTGCGGCCTGCAAACTTGCTCAGCACACGAACTGCACGACGCAGGTTGTCACCAACTTGGCCTTGGAACCTGCTGGTCACACCCAGTTGGCCCAAACGATCCGCCACACGCTCACGAGTGATTTCCTTGCGGTAACGTGAGCCCAAACAGGCCATATAAGCCATTTCGGTGCGGATTTTAATTTCGCTCTTTTGAATCAAGCCAAGAATTTTCTGATCAAAGTCATTGAACTCTTTGGCACCCAGGGTGTCAAAAATCAAGCCCTGAAAATGCTCGCTCATGGCTTGTCCACGCACACGGTCTTCTTCTGTGACCACTGGCATGCCCAAATCAATGCTGTCACGAATCAACTCTCTGTTGGGCCGATACAGTATGACATCGGCTTTGGGTTCGCTGTCAGTGACCGGAGCATACTCAACAAATTTCACATAACGACCATCATTGATGCGATCGGCCATGGCAATCAATGCCCAGGCCTGCTCAATGCTCACGGTGCGCTCTTCGTTGCGCTCTCCACTGGGCGTTGACACTTTGCGGTAGGCTCGAACATAGGACATGATGTTTCCTTTGACTGGTTGATGCCATTAATCCCAAGATTTCTTGTCGCCGTGCCGTTCGTTCCAGTCGTAGCCGGCCATGTATTCTGCCACAGATTCTGCGTCAGTGACTGCGATTCGCTGGCCGCTGTCTCCACCTACTCCACCATAGTGCGGGTCACGACCACGACTGTAGTAACTGTCTGCTGATCCACGATCAAACAGGCAACCGTGATTACCACGCACAAACTGCCAACCCTTGAGGGCTTGCATGACTTGTTCTTCTCGAGACAAGGTATCTGCTCTAGACATTGTTGCTCCTTAGCGGCTGAGGTTGATGATGCGACCGTCGTATTCCATGAAACTGACTTCAAAGGGCACATACACGGTCTTGGCCACACGGCTGGACCTTACACCCCGGCGGCTACGGCCGTCAAAGTAGTCCTTGAACACCGTGATCTTGTAACTGGCGTAGGGCACTTCCTTGGGACCAATTGCTTCAACGCGGCCCTCGACATAGCAGTCGTTGCGGCCCACCATGGGCTTAAAATCGTAGGCGCGGATGATGTCACCCACTTGTGCAATACCTTGGTTCTTCATAGTGGCTCCTGGTTTGCTTAACATGCTAGTATTATAGCGCAAACCAGGACCTGAGTCAACCGTTTTTTTCAGGATTTTTTGTTGTTTTTTTACAACAATTTACTGCTTTTTTTGGTCAAAAACCGGTTGACAAACCCCAGAATTTCTGGTTGTTGTTTGACGCTGTTCTGCGGCTCTGGACCAAGAAAATGAATCAAAATCTCCAGTCCTGCGATCAAAGAATAATATCAGTGTATGATCCAATTTGACCTGGCCACTGATGCCATCCAATACATAATGGCTGGGCAATATAATCATGCCGTTATAACGATACTTTATCTGCTTGTTGGGACTGATCAGCGTCATTGACGAATCGCTTTCGTTGACAGTGATATAAAACTTGTTGGCTGTCATGCCACTGACTATTGTTTCGCCCTGAGCAGTTTGAAAAGTATTGACTGCCACAGTGGAACAAACATAAGTGTCCTGCACTGACATTTTCTTTTCGGCCAGTGCAGAACCAGCAATTGAAGTTGAAGCCATTAGGGCAATAAGAAACTTTTTCATAATATGGATCTCCTATGTGAATATTAATAGAACACTTTTCAGGCTGTGTCAACCACTAAGTATTCAAACGCACAAATGATTTTACCGTTTGAGAGATAATCCATGATTTTGTTAAAACCCGGGCCAATGGAACGTGAATATATTTTCAGCATTTCCATGGATTGTGGTTATTCTGGCCAACAAATAATCAACGAATTAGAAAAACCCGATAATTTTTGGGAAGTTGAAGTGCCTGGTGGGCAACCTGTCAACCAAAATCGTGACTTTGGCAAACGGTGGGTATTGGGTGGGCGCCGCGGTGCATTAGAACCCAACATTGAAAATCCTGTGTTGAGCAGTATTGTCAAGCAGGCCATGAGCGAAGATTTTAAACTACAGATCATACAGCAACTATACGCCAGCAACACATTTGGTAGGTTGTGGGGTATGCGCCCAGAGTTGATGATTTCATTGAGCAGATCGTGGGCATCCTTTGTCAAAGACTATCCAGGAACCACAGTCAAACTACATCTAGACAATCGCTCATTGATTGCCACAGGAATGATATATTTTGTAGAAGGCGACAACCCTGAAATGTCAACCACATTCTACACTGACAACAAAAGAAGCAATCCGCAACGCATCAAAACTGGCATGTGTCAGGGCTGGTTGGCTGCAAACACACACGACAGTTGGCACGAAGGCTACAACACCATCATCGGCAATGAAGCCGATGCTAAAATACGATATTCCCTGCTATTGGGACTACAGATTGGAAAACATTAAATGGAAATCAAAAATAAAATTGGTCTAGGAACCAGTTTGTTTGGCAACAATCCAGCAATGCTGGAAGTGCATCAGGGCATTTTGGAATTTGCCATAGACACAGGTTATCGTTTATTTGACACCGCTGAAAGTTATGGCAGTCATTATTGCGAAAAAATACTGGGCCAAGCAATTAAAAATTCCGGCCTGCCACGCAGTGAATTTCAAATTTGTAGCAAAGTCCGACCCATGCTGGCACAGTCTCCAGCGGCGCTGATTTCGCAATGCGAACAAAGTGCCAAACGCCTGGGCACCGACTACATTGATTTTTATCTGCTTCACTGGTTGTTGCCCGAACAGCGCGACAGCAATCAACGTCTGTTGGAATTGGTTTCTACCTTTGCCGAATTAAAACAGCGCGGGCTTATTCGAACTGTGGGACTCAGCAATTTTTCAATTGTGGAATTGGATCGTTGGCAATGGGCAGAAGATCATTTGAAGTTGCCGGCCCAAGATCGCGTTGGACTAGTGCAATTTCGCTACAGTATTGTTTGCCGTCAAGCAGATGTGTTTTTAAATCAGCGCCTGCTGGAAAACAACATCATTTCAATGCCGCACAGTCCGTTTGGCGGTGGCAGATTCAGCGGATCAAGTCGTCCGCCACAGCCAGGGTTTCACGGTGATTTTTGGGTAAATCCCAAGACACAGGCCTTGAAGCCCATTGCTGAATCCATTGGTGCCACTTTGCCGCAGTTTATTTTGGCTTTTACACACAGGTTTTCCAACAGCATTGCCATTCCCAAATCATTTAAAAAGCAAAATTTAATTGACAATTTACGGGCTGATCAATTTGTTCAGCGCATCAACAAAACAATTTTTGACCAAGTCACAGAATTGTTTCCTATCCAGCATCCATTTCCAGAATCAACCACAGCAGAATTTGATGTTGAAGCGGCTACCTTTTATCTTAGAGAATTGTTGCCAGACTGATGATCAAACAATTACCTGCTTTGACCGCACAACAACTACAGGATTTGATTGCAGAATTTGAAAACAATTCTGATGTCAAGTTGCTTCCTGGACGTAAGTTTGCACTGGACATTGCTGGGGCAGTGAGCATAGTCACACCTGTCATTGACAATGTGCTGGGCGCAGGCACTTGGCGTGTTGCAGGCGGTAATTTTTTTGAAACTGAAACTGGTTATCGTGTGCATGCTGACACTGGGCGCGAAGGCTCCAATGATGTTTGGCAAACATTTGTGTTTCCCTTGCGCCAAGAATTTAGGTCAGACATACCAGTTCGCCCCGAGCGCAATCGTTTGTTGATATTAAATCAAACCTGGGCAGGAGATGCCGCATTCTTTTTGCGCGGTGAGGACACAGAGCCCAATGAATATAATTGTGTGGTTCGTGACTACTGGGCAGAGGGCGTTGGCAACCTCGACGATGAATCCAGCATTGACGGCCTGCTACTGGAACATTGCCCACATTTAAAACCCAGTAATTTGGTAGGCTTGAGTGTGGATCAGCATTTCCAATGGACACCGGGTGTGCCCATGACATTTCCCAGAAATAGACTGCATGTGTCCAGTGCATTTCCTCGCAATGGAATAAAACGCAAATTGGGTTTGAGTATTTTTACCAGTAGGCAACAATGAAAAAAATCATTGAAATTCGTCGTCAACAACCAGTGCTGTATGTGTATTGGACTCTCACGGACTTTTGCAATTTCCGCTGTAATTACTGTCCTGACAGCCTGCACTCTGGCAATTTTAAATCAGGGCGGCGGCCAGGGTATCCCACTGACACGGAAATTCGTGTATTTTTAAATAGATTAATCAATCAACATCGGCAGGATAGATTTTTACAGGTCTGCATTTCTGGTGGTGAACCCACCCTGCATCCCATGTATGCAGAAATTGTTGACACTCTGCACCCACATGGCATTGTGGAAACCATCACCAATGGCAGTAGAAATTTTGAATGGTGGACTAATTTAAATCATTTACCAGACAAAATTACCATGAGTCTGCATGCTGAATGGACCAAAATTGATCGCGTCAATGAGTTGGGAGAATTTTTGTTAGATCGCGGTGTTGAAGTGGCCTACAACATGATGTGTGATCCAGGAAATTGGGCTCAGGTGCAGGCCATGTATCAACAGTTGACTCCTAGATTGCAGGCCCTGGTCAATGCCAAAATACTCACTGATCATTCAGGAGGACCCACTGATGGCACACCCTGGGAATATCGTCCCGAGCAAGTGGAATATATTCGAGGAATTTCAGCACACGGTCCTAGACCACAACGCAGATTCAATGTCAATTTGAATTCTGTGCTTTACTACAGCGACAATACCAATGCCGCACTGACCAATCCTTTTGATTTGGTCAACACTCAACAGCACAGTTTCACAGGCTGGCATTGTAGTGCTGGCAACACAGGTATCACTATAAATTTTGACGGGTTTGCCTATGCTGGCAATTGTCGTGTGCAAAGATTGGGACGCATTGACCAATTTGAAATATTGCAACAACCAATTGTGTGTCCAAGAAAGTGGTGTAAAACAGCGGCTGATATACCACTGGACAAGAAACTCACATCTGACCCGGGTCAGTGACTCCCAACGATTTTAAAGCCCAGGCACGTTCCACACAGTTATAGCACTCGTCACAGCGACCCTGTGTTTGTTCAGTGCAACTGTGGGTAATGCTCAACAGCCCCCAGCAATCAAATTGACAATACAAATCCAGTGTGTGTCGTTTGTCGGCCAATGCAAAAGGACATGTGGTGGTGACGATGCCTTGATTGTTTGTGAATTCTATGCGATCTGGTCTACTGGGATATTCTCCTGGCATGATCACAGGTGGATGACTTTGACTGCCGTAAAAAATGTGTTCAATTCCCAACTGGGCACGGGCTTCGCGTTCTCCTGACTGAGTCTGCTGACTGTGATGAAGTGTTGGATCACCCACGGCCATTGCCTTGGGAATGTGTGTGCCCAGTCTTGAATTAATCCAGTCTACAATGCCATCAACATACAGTCCAGCACCGTCGGGTCTATGCACAGTGAGTGGTTGTAGAGTATGTGTCCAGCCTGCATCTTTGTTTTCCAAAGCCAACAAATAAAGTAAGATTGCAGAATCTGCGCCGCCCGACAGCATCACACCAATGCGGCGATGCTGTTGAGGCAGTTCAATTTGAAATTCAATTTTGTTGTTTTCGGGTCCTGCAGAAATGATCATTTCAGTGTCTATGCTGTAAATGTTCTAATACCCAGTTGACATTGGCCACTGTGAAAGGAATATTCAAAATCAAATGCCAACTGTCTTGCACCCACGATATTGTTCTGTGAGTCATGCGTGTGTTGACATAATATACACGACCTGGTTCAATGTGCATCTTTCTGTCATCTTGCCACCAGTCATAATCCATTGGCCCGCAATTTTTCAAGAACGCTACTAATCTAAAGCAGGGCCGAGGCATGCCAGGGTGATCTCTGTGTGGGACAAAATATCCACCAATGCCAGAGTTGACAATAAATGTTCTGCCCAAGGGATTGAAATTATCTAAAAAATCTTTGAGACTGCAAAGCCCTGCATGTGCTTGATTGCAGTCTTGATACAAGGAAGTGGGCACAGAGAATTCATGCTCGCGCACTTCTCTTCCTAGAAACTTCATTGCTTCGGGTATGCTGGGTGGGGCACGATGATCCCAGCCTGGCACGGTGGTCAATGACAGGGCTTTTCTGTTATTGGGTCTATCTGATCTGGGCAAATAGTCAACCCAATCAGCAGAATACTTTTCATTGATTGTGGATTCAATGTTGTGCGTGTCTAGTTTGATATCCAATGGCTCAAAATTGCCTAGTTGGCTAAGTGCGGCTTCTGCGGCCACGTATTCGTGACTCAAGGTCCCAACATTGATACCTTGACGGCTACCACTGGGACCTTGACCTGCAATTACTCTAGATTGATTAAACACTGACATGCAGTAATTTATGCAAAAACTACAGTCAGTGGAATTCCTTTTTCAGCCAGTTTGTCTTTCCATGCCCAAAATGTTTTGCCATGTGTCATTGTGCCTTGTCGTTCCCATTCGTATTGATGAACCATTTCGTGTGCCATAACGTCGATGAATCTTTTTGGACTAGGATGAATTTTTTGTAGTCTAATTGCTCGTGTGTAGTGTTGCCCCCAACGACTTCCTCGTTGCCAACCTTCGCATTCGCCCCAGAAATCCCAAGTTGGGCGATCTTGAATAATCATTTTTTCTGGGTATTGTAATACGCCACCAAATACTGCGTGATTTAAAGCATGCCAGACCATTTGTGCATGCTCCTTGGTAGCAACAAACTGTTCGCGGCCCTGATTTTCAGCCTGTCGAACCAGCACAGAAAGAGGCAACCGTTTTAAGGGTAGTTTTCTAGCAGGTGATTTTTGGCTCATATTTGGAACCTCGGTAGTGTGCAGTTGAACATCGCTCAACTTGACTACTTATTTCCACGGGCTGATATTTAAAACACCAGCAATTGGCACTTTGGTAAACTAGGGTTTTATTGGATCAATTGTAGGTTGGGAATTACATCACCATCTACCAGCATGTCCTGTGGATGTTTGCGCCCAAAGAATTCGTTTTGGCGCCAAGTATCTGTGCGCTCATCAAAATCCCACCAGCAACTAAAACCCAACATAATATGTGTGCGTAGCACAGGTTGATCAGTGACTTGGGTGGTATAGGCACGGTGCAGTAGTCCTGTGTCCCAAGTATAGGCATAGCCGGCTTGCAAATGCACAGGTTCTGAGCCCTGTTGCTCCAATACAAAAATAGGGTCAGTGACCACAGGAATGTTGATGCGTAGATTTTCAAACATGCTTTCGTCAGTGTGCCAACTTACTCCAGCCAACTGTTCACCGTTGACACGAGTTTGGCCGTCACGACTACTGGCGTCAATGGTTCTGATACTGCTACGAACCATTGTGCGTTTAAAACTGTCAACGAATTTGCCCAAATAGCCATGCTTGGAACCTGGCGTTCTATAGCACATGCTGTAGGTATCGTAGTGAGTGTTCTTTTTGCTGTAGGTCAATGCTTCGTCACCGTTGATTCGACTGAAGGGATTTGCTCCCTGATAACCCTTGGCACCAGGATTGTGATTGCCCTGAACCTGTTGATGTGGATCTACATCGCGGCCGTCTACGTGGCGAGGATTGTAAGTCAAACCCATGCCCAGATAGCCCGAGTCATTTTTGGGGTTACCTTCGGTATCGCGTCCTATGCGATATTGATGCAGTCCGTGGAGTTTGACTGCATCAAGAGTGTCTTTGATCAGCAAATCAAAATCCACGTCAGGCATGCTGAATTTCAGCAATGCTGGCCTGGACTCTCGTGGTTGCATGTCATGATCGATGAAATGTGCTTTGTTGTTGAGTGTGCCTGACACAGGCCTAATGTCCGGAGCCAGTCTAAGATTCAAATAAATGGTCATAGCACAGGAATTTGATCTTGATATTTTGCGTAACTTTTTTCAAGTGCAGCCAACCACTCAAAAATTTTAGGGCGGCCTTTGACAGCCATAATGATCTTGGGCTTGGCCAAGTCAGCACCGTGCAGGAACGCACCATTGTTGAAAACAAATGTATTGGTGTCTGCGGGCAGTTTTACATAGGTTCGCTGATCATGTGGAATGCGATGTCCTTTGATACCATAACTGCCCTTGTTACGCACATTGATGATGGCTGGGTTAAAGTCTGGACCACGTTCGGGCCAGCGTGTCATCCAAAATGTAGGCCCGTCATTGGTGTCCCAAATCATGATACGCAAACTGTCAGGCCAAGGATAAATCACTGCATCAGGGTCAATGTGCGGGTTTACTTCATTGATGTTGGACCACAACACAATTTTTTCCATGCTGTAAAAAGGCAAGCATGAACGTATGGCATCAAACATTCGAGGAAAATGCTGTGACCAATCATCAACCACAGTATTGGAATAATTGAACTTGGTGTGATCAATCTCTGGATTCAGCCAGCAACACAATCCTTTCCAGTATTGCGTTTCATTGAGTCCTCTAGTGATGTCGGCATTCTTGTCATTCCACAACTTCCAAAACAAGTCCCAGTCATCGGGTTCAATTTTGGGTATGTCCAATGGCACATAAGGAATTCTAGTCCACTTGGCATCTACCAAGCGAATCTCTGGCCAGGCCTGTGGACTAATATGACTGAGAAAGCGTAGGTCTACTTCGGGGTCAATTTCAATCACGCGATTGGCCACACGGGCCATTCTTTCCCAACGTTTTGTTCCGTTCAACAGCGGAACAGCATCCATCATGTCAATTTGTGCCCAACGTGTGGTATCACTGGGCATGCGTCCATTGGCCAACAGTTGATATTGGCCTGTGAAACGCATGGTATTGGGATTGTATTCTCCCCACACTACCTGCACTGGCGGAACAATGTTACTCATATACTAATTTACCAAGATTGTTGATGGTGTTTGAATCAAAATGTTTGCCATGTCAATCCAGTTACTGAAGCGTCGAACACTCAAATTTTGAAATTCTCTATTCCAGGGTTGATCCAGCAGGTAGGCCACATGCCCAGCCGTGGCAGTATCTGTGGCTGTTCTTATACTGGCAGTGATACACACAGCATCATCTAGGTCTTTCATGTAGGGATAAAAACTGTTGTTGTCGGGCATGGCAAACAATTCATTGAACACGCCCGGAAACAACAGTTCCAAATTGGCTCTACGCAATACCACACGATGAAGTTCGTTGCCGCAATGTGCCAAAGCAACCAGTCTAAAACCATGACGCTTCAAGGCCTGAAGCGCACGATTAGAATCTTTGATGTATTTTAAAGCACCCCATTGCCAACTGTGATGAACAAACTCTTTGAGCCAGAGATTTGCCAGGCCTTCATCGATGCCCAACCAGTCGCCAAGTTGGTCTCGATTTTTTATAGATTTGCCTGTGACTTTTTTTAATCTATTTTGCTGTGCCAACCACTGCACAAACCCGCCCAAGACATCTAGGCAAGTGTCATCAACGTCTACAAATATAGTGCGCTGAAGTGTTTCAATGATATTAGGATTGTCTTCGGCAACAACACCAAGATTAGGCATCAAGTTCTACAGTAACACCCAGACTATGTCCATTGGTGCGAGCAATTTGTGTGCTTTCGTGCGCTTTTTGTTCAGCCACTTCAAAACTATAAACACCAGCGGTGCCCTTGCCGTTTTGATGCACTTGTAGCATGATTTTCACAGCGGCGTCTTGGCTGTGATGAAAGATGACTTTCAGTAGTTCAATCACAAACTCCATTGGAGTAGAATTGTCGTTGAGGATTACCACACGAAACCTTTCGGGTTCGCGGACACCTAATGTATTTTCTGTTTTTTTACGAGTTGCGATAGCGGTGTCAGTCATTGTTTTCTCCAAGGATATTTAGCAAGATGGACAGGCAGAATGACCTGCCTGTCCGTGGTTGATATTATTCCTTGATTAAAGGAATCTTGCGTGGCTTGAGTTCTTCAGGGACATGCTTTTCTAGGTCAATGACCAGTAGTCCGTCCTTGAGTCCAGCAGTCTTGACATCAACATGATCAGCCAAAACAAACTGGCGAGTGAAACTGCGAGTAGCAATGCCACGATGCAGATATTCTCCGCGATCCTCATCCTTCTTTTCGCCGGACACAGTCAAGGTATTTTCCTTCTGCGTCACGTCGATTTCTGCGTCAGTGAAACCTGCTACAGCAATGGTAATGCGATAACTGGCGTCACCGGTCTTTTCAAGGTTGAATGGAGGGTAGCCGCCGTTGCCTGTGGTTGAAACCTGCATCAAGCGGTCCAACTCTTCAAACATGCGATCAAAGCCCACTCCGATCTTGTGATAAGGGTGAAATGTAAGATTAGTCATAGTAGTCTCCTTTTCAGCGAGTCTAAATTGTGTGAGCCCGTCTTGGGCCTCACGATGCGTCACCAGCCCTCTTGGCACTGGCTTAACACGATTATATTTATATTTGGTCTAAAATGCAAGAAACCAGATAGCCATTTAGTAAAGGCGTTTGCGCTGGTCTTTTCTAGGTGGGCGTTGACCCGACATTTCTTGCTGTTCTACTCGTTTGAGCCAGCGACGTCGAGCCTTGTTTTCATTTTCAACGCGGCGAATACTGGGTTTGACGTATTCCATGCGTTCCTTGTATTCGTCAAGAATGCCAGATTCCTGCACCTTTTTCTTGAATTTTCTAATGGCCTTTTCTACGTTACCGTCTTTGACAGTGACTACAAGGCCTCTTGATTTTTCTTTTCTCATAGACCCTATTTATTAACTATGTCCTGATTGCGATATAACAACAGCAGTTTATTTGTTTCTGCAGGTGTTATGATTACTTTGACCAAGCCATCACGAGCCAATTCTGGTAGCCGGAATTGCAAATCCTGTAATAGATTTTCAATGATGTTTCTTAGTCCTCTGGCACCGGTATTTTTCTTCACAGCAGATTCTGCCACCCAATACCTTGCTTCTTCAGTGAACTCAAGATCAACTCCATCCATGGCAAAAATTGCAGTAAATTCTCGCTCAATGCTGTCGGCGGGATCTCTGAGGATTTTTACCAACGAATCCACCGTCAATGGATCCAAGGCAGCAATCACAGGAATGCGACCCATAAATTCAGGAATCATTCCAAACTTCACAAAGTCATCAGGTTCAACAAAATTTAACCAATGTTCGTGTGTGGCGGCCGAAGTTAAATTTGCATTGAATCCAATTTTGGTTCCACCTGTCACACGCTTTTTAACTTGTTCATCTAGCCCAACAAATGCACCACCCAATATAAAAAGAATATTACTGGTATCAACAACATTGGCATCCATACCAGGATGCTTGCGACCACCATTGATGGGAACTCGGCATTGTGTGCCTTCAATCAGTTTCAACAAAGCCTGTTGCACACCTTCTCCGCTTACATCACGAGTGATACTGGCACTTTCGCTTTTGCGACTTTTCTTGTCAATTTCATCAATGTAGACAATGCCCATCTCTGCACGTTTGACATCACCGTCAGCGGCCTGCACCAAACGATGAATGACATTTTCTACGTCATCGCCAACATAACCAGATTCTGTCAATGTTGTGGCATCAGCCATGGCAAAAGGAACATGCAGTCGTTCAGCCAACTTCTTGGCCAACAAGGTTTTGCCAGAGCCTGTGGGGCCAATCAGCAAGATATTGCTTTTCTTGATCAGTCCAGATTCTTGTTGATGCAGACGTTTATAGTGATTGCGAACAGCCACGCTTAAAGCACGTTTGGCCAGATCTTGTCCAATGATATATTGGTCTAAATATTCTTTGATTTCAGTTGGAGTTGATCCTTCAGCAAAGTGTGTCACTGGTTCTTCAGTGTCTCCATTCAACACCTGCACACAAAGATCTATACATTCGTTGCAAATGTATGAACTTTCACCGGCAATTAATTTTTTAACCTGATCTCTGTGCTTGTTGCAAAAACTACAACTAATATTTTTACTGTCAATTGCCAAACGCAGCCTCCATTAATGCATCCAATTCCTCAACGCCGTCGAAGCAAGGAACCCCTATAGAATTTAGTAAAGTTCTAAGTTCTTCGTTGCCCGCCTTGACATGAAACATCACAGGGAGGTCTTGCTTGAGCATGCCCAGGCTCATGTGTAGTTCATGATCTGTGCAATGCACCGTGTCGCAAATGATTAGATCGCAAGATGGAGCCACATGCCAATACCATATCCATGCTTTAGGATCAACAAATTCTGTGTTATTGATATAAAAAGTCAACTGCGATTTTTTAATACCGCGTTCCACAAGTTCTATAACTTCGTTTTGCCAACTTTCGTTGTTGCTGATCAAACAAAAAGCCACACCTGTTGGAGGAATGTAAAGTGTAGGCGGCGAAACAATGTAAACACTACTGTCGTTCATAGATTATAAAATTTATTCGTTGTTTGTTGGAAAACTACTTTGCAACCAACCTCGGCTACGTTTGCGTTTTGCTTCGGCGGCAGTTGCTTCTTTATATACTTTATCTAATTCATCTTCTACAGCCACTTCAGGTGGAGTTGACCATGACTCACCTGGTGTGCCTGGAGGTGCCACTGAACGACTTCTAGCACGTTCGGCCATCTCAACAATTTCTTTACGGCGTTCCTGTGCCTTTGCTTCAAATTCTTCTTGAGGTGTTTGCTCTGTTGTTTCTTCCTGGGTTTCAGGAAACACAAGTTTGGCACCACCTAGTGTTCCGGGCATGGCAGTCCAGAACACAGCCGTGGGTTCAATGCGTCCAGGCACAGAATAATCTAGTTTTTGTGCTTGGGGTTGAGGGTCTGACGCAGGTGGCTGGGGATCCATTCCTGTGGATTCATCAGGCTGAACATCCAGTCTATCCAGATCTGGACCATTAGTTGCGGGAGGAGTTGGATCATTGTCGGGTTCCTTAGGTGTTTCCTTGCCGGGATCTTGTTCTCGGAAATGTTGGAAACTGTATTGGCTGGCCAACAACATTACCACAGCCAGCGGGTCAAAAATTATAACAATTAAAATAATCATCCAACGCACAGCACGTTCTAGTGTGTTGGCGTCAGGATTATCGCCGTAGATTAGTGCGGCAATGTATTTGATAGGGCCAACCTCGGCTTCAACTGCACGAAGTTCTGCGGCAATAGGAGCACGTTCATCATTGAGTTTGGCAATAGCAGTCTGCGACTTGTTGATTTCGTTTTGCAGTCTGGTTCGTTCCTGTGCCTGTTGGCGTCGCAATTGTGCTGAACGTTCGGCACCACGCTCGTCACGACTACGAGTCATGATTTCGTCTACTTGAGCGTTGAGTTGTCTTAGTGCGTTTTGTGCAGTGGCAATGGTTTCACGTTCGGTTTTGATCTTTTCATCAATGATGCCGATCTTGGCAACTACGGTGCCAGTGGGAACTGCTTGGTCTAAGTGTGCCTTTGATAGGTATCCAAAGATACCCATACTGGTAATCAGCATCAAGATGGCCACAGCGGCCAACAGATAGCCTTTGATTAGTCTAGGTGCAATAAACCAGTTTTGTTTTAGCCATACAGTGGCCACCAGTTTACTGAGTTCTAGCACCACGCCCATAATCATGATTGGAATGGCCGCGGCGGCAAAAATACTTACAAGTCCGGCTACGCTATACCATACGGCCACTGCGCTGATGCACAATCCGCTGAATAAGGTTAGCCAAGCGACAAATTTGTCTGCGTGTGTGATTTTCATTTAAATGTGTGTCCTTGCTGGAAAGCAATGAGGAAGATCTTGAAACAGTGGTTTGTGAATCAGTTGACCGTTTGTGTCATAGTCAAAGGTATGATTTAGACCCTGCGGATTAGGAACCTTGGCATAGGGATCGTAGAGTTCACACATACGACGCCAATAGTTTGCAGGCATAATATCAACAATCAAATGTGTCCTCCAGGTTTGGCCGTAGTTTACAGCAGTATGAACAATCTTGTTGTTCAACTCCCAGAGTTCACCTTCGTTGATATGATCTCTGCAACCACCGTTGTCAAGGTCATAACTGTTGTGATAAAGCCAGCAGTCATTGTTGGTGCTGATGGCAATATTGTATCGTCGAGCATAACGCTGATTGTAGCGAGTATCAGTGTGCATGATGGTATCGCCCACTTGTGGGCGCATACGAGCAATATCACACTGAACTATAACTGGATCAGCAATCTCAGTCAATGGAATGATATGTTTGATCAATACAGGTTTAACAATATCTTCCCATAGTGTCCAAATGCCACGTGGATATCCTTCCATGAGGCGTTTAAATCCACGATTTCTCATTTCATTGACTGGCAAATAGATCAGGTGCGTTTCGTCACCGCGCAGGTATCTACGTGGCTGTTCCGCAGGATCCCAGTCCCATTGGGCTTCCCACTGTCGATACTCATCAAAAATTTTTGTATCAAATGTGGCAATTTTTCTTGCTGTGAGCCCGGGTTCATACATGCTCAGTCGTCCTCGTCTGAATCTTCAGGTGCTTGGAAGTTTTGTGCTAATCCTTGCTCAACCAAAACTTCGTTGATATTTAATCCTGGGTCACCAGATTCATTGGGGATATATGCCCAGCCCAACACTCGACCAAGTTTGGCTCTCTTGGTAATGATAGGTTCTACAATCAATCCGTCTTTGCAGATTTCCAATAGAACTGTTCTTACTTCAGAGTCTTTGCCGGCTGACGCAACACCAAACAATCTGATCTTTTGTCTAGTATTGACGTTAAAGCCCAAATCAATTTCAACTTCCAGAGTGTCTGTGCTTCGCACTTCAATGAGTCGGGCTGGGTATAATCTTCGCATTTTGTTTACCGATTGGTTCTTCTATAAAATACATGGTCACCGATTTGACTGGCGTTATTGTATAACCTACTCCAGTCTGGTCTAACGTATGTAGCATGGAAATGCGTGGCACCGTTAGTCGGATCCTGAATATTTTCCCTGTCGCTGAGCACAGCCAATGCAATGCCAATAGCCAACCTCCACTCCTGGCCTCCACCGCGAGCGTTGGGGTTGCGTTCGCATACCCAACTGAATTGGCAAACATCTTGGACCAGACGTTGACGAACCACACCACAAACAGTTCTAGCATAGCCTTCATCTAGTCTATTGAGTGTGACCTGTGCAACGCCAACTTGTCCTGCCAATGGTTGTCCTCGGCTTTCAAAATATACATTCTGAGCCAAACACAATACCTGTTGGTCTTTGACTTTGGCAATGCCCCCTGCACGATCAACCTCGGCCAAGTGTTCTTGGACGATGCGTTTTACACGTTGATCCCAGTTTTCTTTTTGGTAGGCGCGGTATTGAATATAACCGGCTACCGTTTGATTTTCAGCGTTAGTATGAGCAACATCAGCAAGACTGCGGTTAATGGAAAAAGTCATTAACACGGCCGCAGTCATTACGATGGCGCCTTTTAGTAGAAACTTTGCGGCTTCTACAAACTTTGACATGCCCGGATTTTTTAGGGTCATGTGCATGTTACACCTCCTTTCTTTGGATCGCCTCCGATGAATGCTGTTGCGCTAATACTGCATCCAGCACCGCATCTAGGTTGTGGTATCCATGACTGACCTGGGTGTAGGTAATGTCATGCTTGGCCAACAACACCGCGATCTTGCGATCGACCTCAAGACTAGTCTCAAGGTTATGCACACGGCCGCGATCATCAAACCACGGGCCGCGCTCTAAAAAAGTCGTGACATTGTCATAACTTTTCCAGAGTTTTACCACCACGCTTTCCCATTCGACCGGATAGTCCTTAGGAGCATAGATGGCACTTAAAAGAAAAGGACTATCTGTTATTACTAGATCGACCTTGCCTTTTAATCTCTCTAATCTCTGCACTTGCCTTCCAAACACATAGGCTTGGTTGGCCAGTGCTATGTCTCTGCCCTCCCAGACCAGGTCTTTGGCAACTTCCGTTACCAGTTCGACATTCCACCCTCGGCGCTTGGCCACATGATACAAGCCTGACGCCAGTGTGCTTTTGCCTGCACCCGGTCCAGCAATAACATTGATTACTTTCATCATGTTATTGTAGCAAAATATTTATTGAACGTCAAGTCAAAACTGAACACCAATCATAGGCTCATACGGTGCCGTATGGGCCGGGTGTGATTTTTTTTCTTGTTAAACTACCCAGTTAAGTGAGATTTTTGGTCCAATTGACCACTAAGTCATGACTGTTATAGCAAACAGTATTGTGGTCTTCGGCCAAAAGATGAAACTGTGATTGTGGCGTCCTTGGCAATGGATCATAGACCAATTCTCTAGTAGAAGCCTGAGTGACATCGGACTGACCACTCAAACACAATACATTAATCAACTTGGGCACTTTCTTTGCATTAAAGGTCATGTTGCAGGGGCCTTCAGCATCAAAGTAAGAAAGATAAATGCTGGGTTTGACAACACTGATGGTCACATCAGCCGCATCAAAATCCACAAAATGATTAGGCTCATCGTTGTTGTTGGCCAACAATGACTTGGCTTTACGAACACTCCATGCACATTGGGCTCTTATCTTGGCAATATGAGTATTGTGTGCCGGCGCCAACAACACGATTGAATCAAAATTGTGTTGCTTGGTGGCATAGTAGATGGCTGCATTGCCTCCAAGGCTGTGTCCAACAATGTGAATCTTGGTTGCACCTTGATCCAGTAGTCGCTGTCTTGCCTGTTGAATTGATTCCTCAGATGATTCAAAAGGTTGGTCATACAAACGATCATATGACCAAGCATGCGAAACAAAATCAACTGGACTGTGTTCCTTGAGTGATTGAATCAATGGATGAAGGGCACAGCCTGGATCGGCTGGCCCTGATTTTTTTCCATGTAGAACCAGATAGCCGTGCATGGCTACTAGTTAGTTACACCAACTTTGCTTGGCCTCACCGTAATACTCTCTGGCAAATCCGTTTTGGATTAACAGAGAGCGTAGGCTCTTGCCATCAACAATGACGTCGCCTAGAACACGACCACCAAACTTGTCCCAGTCAGCAATGGCAACTTTGGCAACCTTGCTTTCTGTGATGACTTTCTTGGTAAACTCGGTGGCTGCGGCACCACGAGCGGCTTCGCTGGGGCATTGTGCTCTGTGGCCTTTTTCTGGTGTGTCAACTCCGTAGACGCGAATAGTCAAACGCTTCTTCAATGGGTCGGGCAACCAAGGTGCCGCAAACTCAACGGTGTCACCGTCAACTACTCGGGTGATTTGCCAATCGTAAGTGACCATTGGCACCTGTTTGCCTTGAGCAAATCCTGTGATGGCAACAGCCGACAATACTGCGGCAAATAGATATTTTGCTGTCCAATGCATTATGGAACTCCTTATTAAAAGCATATTTATAATTCAAGCAAACGCTGAATGTAAGTTTTGACAAACTCCAACCTAGTTTGATAATCCAAAGACGTAATTGTATCTACTTTGCCTTGTTTTTTTAAATCCAAGGCACGAGTTGATACGCCAATGTTTTTGTGACCATGATATATGACCCAGGCCATTTTGTCTTTTTTCTTGACCAAACCCTCTTTGTTGTTTCCTTCGTATTCGCGTTTCAATCTAAAGGCATCAGCCTGGCTGAAACCTCTGTTGTTTACCCAAGCCATGGGATTTGACGTAGGAAAAGTATAACCAAACTTTTCAGGATTCAATTCAAATTGACTTTGCCAAGTCTTGGTTTCTTTGCTGGATCTATTGAGAAATAATGCATCTATCTTGACAAAGTCCAATGGGTAGTCTGGTTCCATGAGTTCTTCAATCCAACTTCTAATGGATGCCTCGTCTTCATTGGGAAGTCCAATAATAAATTGAGAATCAACAATTGCATCACCCCAACTGTTTTTTATTTTTACCAAAGTGTCACGTATGCGATCTCTGCTGATACCTTTGCCAATGGTTTTGTTGGCATCATAGTTTAGACTTTCAATACCAAACTGTGCTCCATCAACACCCATCTCTTTCATTAGATCAATGGTATGTGGGTGTGCATGAAACAAATCCAACCTCATAAAAGCACTGAATCCAATTTTGAATTTTAGTTTTGAAAATACCTGTTCATAAAGTATTTCAAGTTTTTGGGGACTGTCATTGAAAGTGTCATCCAGGAAGAAATAGTGTTGTGTTCCAAATCTTTCATAATTTTCCTCAAATTGTTCTTTGAGTATCATGGGATCTTTGAGGTAGTCTAGTTTTTTCCTACCATTTAATGGATAAGAACAAAAGGCACAGTTGAAAATACAGCCGCGGGCAATTTCCATTGGCAAGGCCTCGCCACTGTTGACTAGGTCTTCGGGAGCCCACGTGAACTTAAAATTCTGGAAATCAAATCCTTCGGCTTTGGGCTCGCTTCTTAGACCCAGACTTCCGTCCTCGTTTTGAGAAAAAGAAATATCACTGTATGAAGGATCCTCGAGCCATTTGGTCAATTTGAGTGCTTCAATATCTCCATAGCCTTCAACGTAAACGTCTATCAATGGTTTTAAGTCACCGGTTCTTCCTATAAAGGATCTTGCACCGCCGGCTACAAATTTAACATTGGGGTTTTTTGAGTAAACAAAATTCTTGACAATGTCAACTTCCTCCAGCGTAAAAACTCTGGTGTTGTTGACAAAGTCTTCGTGCGTCTTTTCAACCAATTCAACACGACCAGTGTTTCCACTGTGTGTTCTATTGATGCGCCTGAACCAGTTGGTGCTGAATCCAATCCACAACGTTTCTGGCCCCACAAACTTGTCAAACAATTTTAAAATTTGATCAACTCCAAGATGAACAATCCAGGGGAATTGATCAATGACCTGAACAGTATATCCGGCGCGACGCAACACATTGGCAATTTGAAATGCGCCCACCGGTCGTATGTAGGGAATCAGTGATATTCCTGCACAGATTATAATTTGAGCCATGCTGTATTTTTCATAGGAATCGCATCACTTTCAACGTTGAAATGTCAACTCCTCTTCGTTGCCCAAACTGCACTAAAAAATTCCTTAAATCATCAATCAACAATGGTTGATTGTGAGACACTGGCTGTTGTAGTCTAGTCAGCAGTCTTGGATACTTGTCTCGTTCCTGGACATTTAATTTATCAGCATGCGTTACAAACCAGCGTTGATATTTGTCATGGTATCTATCTAAACTGTTTTTGTCCAATGCCGAAATGCTTTGAAACTCAGGATATGACATCAAATTAAAATCAACAGTGACGGGAGTTTTCATTTGACTGCGTAGTTTGGCAACATCTAATAGAAATTTGTCAAAGTTCTGCAAACAGACTGCACCAATGGTTGTCATGATAAAAATGTGATCTAGGCCAATGTCATCTAAACTGGCTAGGTTTGATAACCATTCTTTATAGTCCATGCCCTGGCGCAGGATCTCTGCAACATTGTCAGCACTTTCGTTGCTGGTGTAGAGTGATACTCTACGAAGTCCTTGAATCTTCTTCTTGAATCTTTCCAAAACAACAGGCTTTTGGCACAGATTAGAATTGATGGCAATACGAATACCAGGATTGATATCTCTGACTAGATCCAACAGTTGAAAAGTTTCTTCGTGAAGCATGGGTTCACCACCGGTGACACGAATGACATCTAGTCCTGTGGCCACAGCCTTGAGCCATTGCCAAAACAGATCTGTGTTGACTGGCTGATCATTGTAGTCACTGACTGGTCTTTGATAATGTTGACGCTGATCAGATTTTATTTCTTGATAGACACCGTTGTTTTTTAAGTCGTTGACCCATTGGGTGCTGAAATCAGCATTGCAATACGAACACCCAAGGTTGCAGGTTTTTTGAAAAGCCAATTCTAATACCTGAGGTTTGAATGGATAATCAGGCCTTAGGTATGATTCTGCTGGCAAGTGTATTGGATAATTTAGACTTTTTATTTTGCGATCACTGATTGATCCTTCTTCTTCTAACTTCCAGCAATAGCCGCAGGCTTTGGGTTTTTCACCAGCCAACATTTTCTGCTGTTGTTGTCTTTTTTCTGACGTGTTGAAGAAGGTGTCAATTGAATCACCAACGGAATGAAAAGGATTGTGATGACAACTGGCTATTTTGCCACTGTAGAGCCAAATTGTGGCCTCGTGAAATTTGGCCATACAAAATGTTGGACTGGTCTTGCTTAATAATGTGTCTAATTTATTAATGTCCATGATGAATCACGAATCAGTGTGCTGTTCTAACAATGGTGTCATGTAGGTCAAAAACTCTGCAGGAATCACTTGTTGAATGTTTTCTTTTCTCACACGATCGTAGATTCTAAATCTTTCATACAGTTCTCGTAATTCCTCATGTGTGGGTTGACGACTATACATGTGATTTAGAACTCCTGCAACTTCAGCCTTGTCTTGTCCCCAACTTGAAAGTTTTTCCTCAATGAGGTCTTTACAATGTGCTGGCAATGCCCATAACGCCATATGGTCAGGGCTATGCACTAGGTTATACCAAAATTTAAAGCCCGAAGTGTTTTCGTTTAGCCATTGTTTAAATTCTGGTATCCACCAAACATTAACCCAAGAAATAGTATGACTAATAGAAATACTAAGGTTAGACAAATGATTGCCAGCAAGCCAATGGCTGTAGCGTTTGACGTTTTCTGATACTTCTGCCCATCGTCCTGGATGTCTTAGATAATCATAGACTTTGTCCATGCCGTCAATGCTGAGTCCTAACCCCACATGATCAAAGTTTTCAGCGATCGACTTTAACCTATCTCCAGCAAAAATAGTAGCATTTGAACTCATACTGATACCAATGTTTTTGCTGACGCCCAACTCAATCATCTCGTCCCAGATATCATTCCATTGTCCAATGTAAAAAGGCTCACCACCAACTATTTCAAGACGTTCAATGGTATTATACCATTGATGTCTATTCTTCCATAATAATCCTTGCTTGTCTCCGCTTTGGCCGTGCGGCATATCGTAGGCAGTATGTCCCCAAACCTGCTTGTGCTCTGCTTGCCAAAGATTGCTGTGACTTGGTGTGCAACTACGACACTTCAAGTTGCAGGCATTGCTGATGATCATTTGAAACTCGCTGGGAATCCCAGGCTCGCCTTCAAAATCAACAATATATTGATCTCCTGCAACATTGAAGCGTTCGTAGATTTGACGTTTACTGCGATGTCCATTTTTTTCATCAACGATGCAGGTTCTGCAGCCAGCGGGCTTTTTACCGTCCCGGAACTGTTGACGCAAGTCTTTCATGAATTGACTGTGAAAGATTTCATCCATTGAATGTGTCTGCACATACATGAGTTCACCTTGCTCGTCTCTGATATAATCTTTGTATAGACAACAAGGCCGCACTTTGCCGTCAGGGTCATTGGAGAACCCTGTCCAAGGCAAACTGCAATACCATTTATTTGAATTGATCATACCATTCTACAAATTTTGGGTGTAAACTGTGACGAAAGTTCTTCCCTCGTCGCTGATCATACTGCTGTATGAAAATTTTAAGATCGTTGTAGGCATCATTGATATCTAGATATTCTTCGTCTAATTGAGATTCTGGCGCATTTTTCATAACTTCAGCAAATCTTTTTAAATGTTCGCGTTCAGTTTCATGCATGATGTCAAGATGCTGTTCTTGCCAAATCAAAATTTCGTTGGCTAAAAAATCTCTTTGTTCTTTGGGCATGAGTTGAACCCGCATAAAAATTGGATAATGGACAAAATTGCAACTGATTTCAATTCTATGTGAGCCATACTGTTTTTTTAGTTCTGCCATGAGTTTCAAGTAATCAATGAAAGTCCAAGCAGTCAAACTACTTACACTTGTGGTGACATTAAAAACACAAGAAGAAGTTTCTAAAATTTTTGTCGCGTTGTGCAACCATACAGTTCTATCAAATCCGTCGCGCACATACTCGGCTTCTTGAAAGGTGCTTTCGAGACTGGTGTGTATCTTTACATTGACATTTTTAATTTTTTCTAATAGCCTGTCAAGTTCACCTTTGTGATTGATCAAGTTGGTGTTGATGCTGAGCAAACCTTTGAAGTTTCCGCGTTCATTGACTAGATCCAAGAATCTCCAGAAACTTGGACTCATCAATGGTTCACCGCCAGTGATGCGAAGCCATTTGAGTTTGCTTTCCAACTCTGGCCACCATTTAAAAAATGCTTCGACATAAGGGTTTTTTTCTTTGCCTTCATAGACCATGTCAGAATCTGAATGAGTGCTGTATCTTGAATCCGTGACCAGTCCTTTGTAAGGGCCGCCATTTCTAATATCTGCGGCCCATTTACTGCTGAAACTGGGACCACAATAGGCGCAGGCAAGATTGCATGTTCTTTCAAATGCCAATTCAATCATGTAAGGAACTTCTTTCAACGGCTTGTTGTTGTGATGCCAGTCTATTAGCCGGCGCCTTTGAATTGCCTGTGTCTTTATAAGTCTATCACTGGTGCCACCGTTGCGTTCAACTGACCAACAATATTCACATCCCCGTGGCTGTTCGCCACGCATCATGGCAGCACGTTCGCGTAGTTTTTGCGGAGTGTTTTGTATGCTACTGGGATCGTTTTCGTCAAGTTCAATCTTGTGAAATGGGTTGTGATGGCAACTGGCAGTGGCACCTTGATACAACCAGATAGTTCCTTCAAACCACTTGGCACCACACCAGGTGTCGCTGACAATATCCATGTATTTTGCTTTGAACTCACCAAAAGGAATGTCTAATTTAGGAGGTTCTTTGGGAGTGTTGGCATCTTGAAAAACATTCATGACTGAGATTTTCTTTCCACAGACGATGCTACACTTTTCCAAACATTACCAGTTGGCTTGACTGCGGATTCTACTGGAACAATTTCAATGACTTTCTTCTTAGATGCCTTTTCCTTTTTGACTTTGATGCTGTTAAACCAAGTGGCCAAGTTAGGGAAAGTTTTGCAAAAGTCTTTGCCGCGGCGCTGGTCATATTGAGTGTAGAACGTTTTGAAATCTTGTTCTAACTTTTCTCGTTCATAGGCATCCTTGTGCGGTGTTTTAACCACATCAAGGTAGTCAATCAAACGCTGGGTTTGGTTGATTTCCATTTCATGAATTAAAGGATCATTGCGATTGGTGTCTAACCAAGTCTGTAGTTGATTTTTACGCTCGGCTCGTATGTCATCAGGCAACACAGTTGGACTTTGAAAACTAGGGAAACGCAAAATGTTGAGCGTGAATGTAGGGAAACTACGTCCATATCGTCGTTTCATCTCTAACATCAAGTCCAGGAAGTCAGTGATGCTTTCCAAACATAGCGAATTGATGGTCATCATCATATGCAGTCTGTCAATGGCACCGCTCTTGTGCAGTTTGTCGATATTGCCAATCCAAACATCCCACTCTAATCCGTCGCGGATATATTCTGCTTGTGCGCCCATGCTTTCACCGCTGGTGTAAAGATCCAGTTCTGGAATAAACTCGGCCTTTTCAATAAAGCGATCAATCAAGTCATCCTTGGCACCCAAATTGCTGTTGATGGCCAAGCGCATCTTTTTGTTAAACTCAGGATACTTTTCAGTTCGCATGGCATCAGCAAACCAGTCTAGCAAACGCCAAGTGCCTTGACTCATTAGTGGCTCTCCACCTGTGACACGCAACTCTTGTAGAGTCTTGTGTAGATCACTTTCCCACCACTTAAAGAATGCTTCTACATAGGGATTCTCTGGGTCATGGTCATAGATACCGGCAGCATCGTGCATGTGATCATAGTGGCCGCCACCGTCGGTCTTTAGGTTTTTGTAAATGCCGTTTTGCTTTAGATCTCTTACCCACGAAGTAGAAAACGCAGGATTACAATAGGAGCAGGCAAACTGACAAGTTCTGTCAAAGGCAATTTCCAATGTGCGTAGGTTAAAATCTGATGTCTCAGGGTCCAGAGAAACAGCGGCATTGAGTAGGTCTTCGTTGTAGATCACACTCTTATACACACGATCGCTGATGTTGTCTCTGCCAATGTCTTCTACTTTCCAGCAATACTCACAGCCTGGTGGTCGCTCGCCATTACGCATTTGCCAGCGTTCATGCTTTTTGTGCTTGGTGTTGTGTATGGCTTTGGGATTACGCTTGACTTCTTCCAAGTCAACCAAGTGTGGTAGTGGGTGATGACAACTGGTGGTCATACCTGAGCCTAGCCAAACTGTGGCGTTATACCACTTGGCCAAACAAAGGCTAGGGCTGTGACTGTCAAGCATTTGCTTGACTTCAAGGTCGCTACGAACAACCTGTTTGATACGCAAACTCATTGCTGTTTAATCTTTTCAAAACAGACTTTAGACTGTTCATACAGGTCTGCGAGTTCGGGGAAAGTTTTTAAGAAATCTGTGCTACGACGCTGATCGTGCTGTGTGACATAGGCATAGAAGTTGGCACGAACTTTTTCTAGGTCACCGGTGTAGGGCACACGAGCCCAATCTAGTAGACGTTGCACCTTGGCAATTTCAAAGTCTTTGAATCCTTTGAACTGCGAGCCTACCACTTCCTTGTTGGCCTGCATAAATTCAATGCTTTCTTCTAAACTCTTAAGCATGTCTGGCGTGTAGAGTTTTAGGCTTAGCCAATCAGGATCCATCAACATAGGTGTATCAAACCAAATCAGTTGACGATCAGTATTGAATTCTTCGCGCAATCGCAGAATGTTTTCCAAGTAAGTTTTCCATCCTGGCAAACTCATGGCACAGTAGGTAACAATAAAAGTCAAACTGTGCTTGCGACCACGACGCAGATATTCTGTGACATTTTTGTGCATGCGATCAAAGTCTAGGCCAGTGCGAATGTATTCTGCTTGTGGACCCCAAGAATCCAAACTGCAATACAACATAAAGTGATCAATGGCATTGGCATCTTCCAAGGCATTTAGACTGTCTAGAAATTTGTCCCATTGATTGCCTGGCGGCGAACAATTGGATGTAATGCTGAGATGCAGATCAGGGTTAACTGGATTGGCCAACACATAGTCAAAAATTTTGAATGTGTTTTTGTCCATGAGTGGTTCTCCACCAGTCATGCGGAATGTCTGTAGGGTTGGATATACGTCAGGAAACCACTCCCAGAATGCATGGAGATAGGGATTGTCTGGGCTGTTGTTTGGAACCATGTTGTCACGCACCATCCAACCAGTGTCGTTGTGTCTGCGACCATCGGCCAATTGAATAGGTCCTTGTTCGTTGACTTCCTTGTGCCAGGCTGTGCTAAGGTGCGGACTGCAATAGGAACATTTCAAGTTACAGGCTTGGTTAAAGTTGACTTCGACATAACGCGGCTTGGCATTGCCATCCCAACTGAGTTCTGCAACTTCTTTGAAAATGCCTGGTTTATAGACATCTTTACTGCGATAGGCGCGGTCACTGAGTTGACTTCCCGAATCCTCGATGTTCCAGCAAAAGAAACATTCCTTGGGACGCTCGCCTTGTAGCATCATTCTACGCTGTTCTTTTTTGTGTTTGGTATTGTGCAGGGCACCTGGGTCAGCGGCAAGTTCTTCCAAGGGAATATAGTGGCTGGGTGGATGATAGCAACTGTGTGTTCTACCAGTGGGAATGTGTATGCTGACGTTAAACCATTTGGCCAAGCAAAAACTTGGGCTGACTTGATTTAGTTTTTGAAACAATGCGTTGGCATCTGCTTGATAAACGCTTTTGAACTTGCCGTGCTCCAATTTGACTTGGTCACCGCGGTTGTTTAGGTATTTGTTTTCTTTAATGATACGGTCTTTCTCTTCTGCAGGAAGATCGCTGAAGGTTCTCGGATCTTCAATCGCTTGAAGTTCCTTTAAGTTTAAAGAGATATCGCGCTTTTTTGCTTGTTTAAAAATACTCATTTTTATTCTGTCCAACCCATAGTTATCTTTGCAATATCGCTGGCGCGATCCGGCGTCCATTCTGGTTCAAATACTACATCAACAAATGCTTCTACGATGCCTTCAACAGACTCAACTGCTTCTTTTACTTGCTGAGGAATAGTTTCGGCTTCAGGACACCAAGCAGATGTCAGCGTCATGGTAATGCGAACTTGACCTTGTTCATTGACATCTGTGATGTCGTAGATCAAACCCAGTTCCCAAATATCAACAGGAATTTCTGGATCGTAAATGCCTTTGAGTCGCTGAACGATATCATTCTTGGCTGATGTCATGAATGACCTTTAACAAGTTCAAAAAACCACTCATACGACCTCCAGAAATCATTCCTTGAAGATTGATTCCTTCAAACCAGTCTGGGCCAAGATCTTTTAGTTCGTTGGTGTTGTGTCCATTGACTGCTTCGGCAACCATCTGTGCCATGCCGGCAGTAAACAATCCGTCACTGGTAGTATAAAAATGCCAATGTCCGCAGACTGTTTTTTCTGCCCAGACCCAGAGTGTGCTTTGACAACCTGGAACTTGAATTGCATGAGCCAGTTGAGAACCAAAAGGCTGTTGCTTTCGACCAAGGTCCATGATAGCATGAACCCGGTCAAAATCTTCTTCAAATTGAATTAGGTATTCTTTAAACTGTTCTAGTCGTTGTCGCATTGCCCTGCAGTCGTGAAATTGTTTTTTCTAAACCATCAATGAATTTATCAATATCCGACTGCTGGGTGTAGGCCGCAACGCTGGCGCGAACACCCAATCCTGACTGTGTAACAGTTTTAAGAGCAGGTTGAGCACATAGTCCACCGGCTCTGACAGCAATTTTTTGTGAGCCAAGACTACGAGCGATGTCTTCGGGATGAAGACCTTTGACATTAAAAGTCACTAGGCCACGCTTTTGTCCAGCGCCAATGACTTCAAGGCCAGGAATGGTTTCTAGTCTTTTCAACATGTAGTTTGTGATGTCCTTGTCATGTGCTTCAATGGCATCAATGCCAACCGATTCCATCCACTTGATGGCCGCAACCATACCTTCTACGCCAGCAAGGTTAGGTGTTCCGGCTTCCCAAATGGCAGGAGGATCTGACCAGCGCACACTTAGGTCAGTGCCCACAGATCTAATTGTTCCGCCGCCCACTGGTGCGCGATTACCAAACCCCACATGAATAGGCAGATCCTTGCGAATCAGCACAGCACCCGAGCCTGTAGGACCGTATATTTTGTGACTGCTAAACGCTACAAACGCTGGCCGCCATTCACTGATATAGTGTCTCATTCTAGCGGCACTCTGAGCGATGTCTAGAAAAACCCAATGTCCTGCTTCATTGGCTTGACGGCACAACCTCGACACTGGCCATTCCTCGCCCAACACATTGCCCAGTGTTTGAATTGCAACTAAACGGCGGCCCAACATTTCTGGTAATTTGTCTAAGGGAGTAGGTGTAAATTCAACACGTTCTTCCTTGCACTTGGTGCCTAGACGAATCCAGGGCAAAAGATTGCTGTGATGACTTTCATGACTTACTGCTACTCCATCAACAAAACCTTCAAGTATGTCAGCCACAAGATTGGCACCACTGGTAAATCCGGCTGTGAATACCACCAGATATTCTTTGGTGGTGGTTCCTAACCAGTTGGCTACTACAGCACGAGCCTGCTCATATCGTTCCGTGGCCGCTTCGGCCAGTGGATGGTGTGCTCTATGCACATTGGCTCTGCGATTTCGATAATGATCGTTCATGGCTTCCAACACTGGTTCAGGTGTTAGGCTGGTTGCCGCTGAATCCAAATAAACATGCCCTTGTTCCAAGATAGGGAACTGGTTTCTAATATCTAACATACTAAATCTCCTAAACATTCTCGGGCGTCGTCCCAATCAGTGAGATCTACTTCATTGCCCATGCCCGCTATTAACTGTCCATACAGGACTTCACCGCGGGCTTCGTTTTCATCTAATCCACGCAACTGTAACAGAAAAACTGCTTCGCGGTCTATGGCATACATGACGTTGCCATGTGAGGCGTTGACATCGGGCTCTGCCACAGCAATGATAGGCAATGAACCAACTCTGCCGCCGGCTGACCAATTATAGCATTTGACTGCGCTGTCACTGCCTACACAGCCTGCTGGCATCTGGACATCAACTATCACGGTGCTGGCGCCACCAGAGTGTGCCACAGTAGCAGTTCTGATATCACTACGGCTATTGGTGCCACAGTGGTTAACTCTAAACCTAGCATGTGTTTGACGCATTTCACTGTTGCCTAGATAGCGCAGTTCAAGTTCGCTGCCTTCATTCAAAAAGAATTCTAAATCAATGACCAACATGTCCTGTGCTCTAGCAGTGACAAACAACGTGAGTTTTTCATTGCGTGGCACATGAAAGTTTCTTGCCCATGCACCTGGTTGCTCTGTGGCTGAAAAGTTTAGGTGTTGCTCACCTGCTTGATTAGTGTCAAGTATGCGTGTAATTGAACCATTGCAATAGACTGTTAGGTCTCTTAGATCAGAGGTATGGAACTCGCCGGTGTTATACGTCAAGTCTAAATTACGCAGGGCTGGATTAATCAGTGTCCAATCTGGTTCATTGGGACTAAACCAAAGTTTCATAACCATCCTTTTGAATTTGTTGTGCTAGTTCTGCTCCACCAGATCTTGCCAAGCGTCCTCGATCAATGACATGCACATGAGTTGGATTGATTTTTAACCGATCAGGAGCATGTGACACTATCAGCCAACTGCGATTAGAATCTTCTGTGAGTTGATGTAACATATTGCCTACAACTCCCACAGCATCTACATCAAGTCCTGCTTCAATTTCATCGAGCAAGCACAGTCTGGGATTCATGATCATCAAGTGTAGTAGTTCATTCTTTTTGCGTTCGCCACCCGAAGCGCCAACATTTAATGCTCGCATAGCCCAGCGATCAGGCAAACCCAATGCTTGGCTGTGTTGATTGATGGTTGGCAACAGTTGACTTAGATCAATGTTTTGTCCACTGGCCGCAAGTCCTTCTTGTAAGAGTCTTGCATTGCCAACACCTGCCAACTCAGGCGGGCTCTGCATACTGAGAAAAATACCAGCACGAGCACGTTCATGAACAGGCAAATCCAGTATGTTTTCTATGTTGCCAAATTTAACTGTGCCTGTGACAGTTAGTCCTGGGCGACCCATGATGGCATTGAGCAAAGTGCTTTTACCAGATCCATTGCGCCCCATGACAATGTGTCGTTCTCCGGCATTGACCACAAAAGAAACATTGTCCAATAACTGTTTGCCGCTGGCCTGAACTGACAGATTTTTTATTTCTAACATTAGCCAATGGCTCCTTCTAGTTTTACACTAAGCAGTCTATCTGCTTCCGCGGCAAATTCCAATGGCAACCTCTTTAGCACATCTCTACAAAAGCCACCAACCAACATACGACTGGCCTGTTCTTCATCGTAGCCACGCAAGGCCAAATACCACAACTGATCATCACTGATACGACCAGTGCTGGCTTCGTGTTCTATGACTGCGGTGGCGTTTTGACTAGATGCCACAGGTATTGTGCTGGCAATGTTACCAGAACCAATTAACAAACTGTCGCATCTGGTTGTGTTTTTGGCATTTTGTGCTTTTGGACCCATCCAGACATTACCACGATATGTATTGACGCTGGTGCCTGCTGAAATACCTTTGCTGATGATTACGCTACGAGTTCCAGGACCAACGTGTAGCATCTTTGTGCCTGTGTCGGCTTGTTGGCGATCTCGGGTCACTGCCACGGAATAAAATTCTCCCACGCTGTCTTCACCTTCTAGCACACAACTGGGATACTTCCATGTCACAGCACTACCTGTTTCTACCTGTGTCCAAACAATGCGACTCCTAGCACCAGCACAGCGTCCTCTCTTGGTCACAAGATTGAGAATACCTCCGCGACCTTCTGCATCACCAGGATACCAATTTTGCACAGTTGAGTATTTGATTTCTGCATCTTCCAAAGCAATCAACTCTACCACAGCCGCATGCAGTTGGTTTTCATCACGTTTGGGTGCGGTGCAACCTTCAAGGTAACTTACGCGACTACCACGATCGGCCACAATCAGTGTGCGCTCAAACTGCCCTGTGCCTTGTGCATTGATACGAAAGTAAGTGCTGAGTTCCATTGGACAAGTGACACCTGGGGGAATGTAGACAAAACTGCCATCGCTGAATACTGCAGAATTGAGACCAGCCCAGTAGTTGTCTGTGGCTGGCACCACGCTACCCAAAAAGGTCTTGACCAGTTCTGGATGTTCTCTAACTGCTTCAGAGATAGAGCAGAATATAACACCTGCTTCTTGTAGTTTTTCTTTGTGTGTGGTCACAACACTTTCACTGTCTAACACCGCATCAACAGCAACACCAGCCAGCCAGTCGCGCTCCTTGAGTGGAATACCCAGTCGTTCAAACTCCTCATAGACTTCAGGGTCTATGTCTTCCTTGGTTTTCTTTTTAGGTTTAGAAAAGTAAGAAATAGACTGTAGGTCTTGCTCGGGCATACGCATGCCTGACCATTTGGGTTGAGTTCGTGATTGCCAGGTGTGATAGGCGGAAAGCCGCCAATCAAGCAACCATTCAGGTTCTTGCTTGAGGCGGCTTATGGAGCGAATAGTATTTTCGTCGAGTCCTGGTGGTAACCTATCTTCTTCTAAATCACTGCTCCAACCATAGGCGTATTCTTCTTGTTCAAACTCTTTCATATCTATTAGGAAATGGATCCTCTCCACGACGATGTGCGTCAATGGCTTCTTGTAGTGCTTGTTCAACCAATTGGTTAAACGTGATATCACGTTCGTGCGCTTTCTTCATCAGTT
>JACCEE010176476.1_pt1 | contig 33300 bp, 29 predicted proteins | sample 7449931 | NCBI WGS metagenome assembly JACCEE01 (sample SAMN15323457, study PRJNA562643) | freshwater metagenome | isolation source: river surface water | place: USA:Blue River Watershed | collected 2017-08-19 | reverse complement strand
GATGGGGTTACATGCTCTGATGATATGCACGCTCAAAACCGTAGAACAGAGTATATCATTCGTGCGGTTCTCCCTTGTGGTGAAAAGGCCCAGACTATTGATTCAACCAACAAGCCTGTTGCTGCTGACTCTGCTGCTCCGGTTACCCCAGTTACCAAAGCTTCTGATGCTGCCTTGGCTGATATTTCACAGACCAATATGATTTGTGGTGATGCCGATGCTGATGGTATTCCTGATTATTTGGATACCGACTCTGATAACGATGGGTTGCCTGATGCGAGCGAAGGTCGTACCGATGTCGACAAAGATGGTTTCCCCAACTTCTTGGATAGAGATTCAGATGGCGATGGTATTGCTGATGGTATTGAAAAAACCAGTGACGTTGACAAGGATGGCAAAGCCAATTACTTAGATACGGATTCTGACGGCGATGGCATTGAAGACAAACTGGAAGGAGTAAAAGACTTCGACAAAGATGGTCAGGCCGATTATGTTGACGCAGATTCTGACAACGATGGCATATCAGATCGTATCGAAACGGCTGATGATTTGGATAAAGATGGTGTTGCCAATTATCGCGATCTAGATAGTGATGGTGATGGTATCAACGACAGTGTAGAAGGAAAGTTGGACATCGATCATGATGGCAAGCCAAACTTCTTGGATGTGGATAGTGATGGCGATTCAATCCCCGACAATATGGAGCGTGGCAAAAGCAACAATCCAGTTGACACTGATGCTGATGGAAAACCCGATTATTTAGATACTGACTCTGATGAAGACGGTTTGCCAGATCGCATTGAAGCACCTGCATGTTTACCCGGACAACAAACTGAAACCTCAACCAGTAAGGGTGGTGACGCTGCCGGTGTAACAAACAAAGTTCCAACGCCAGCGCAACCAGGAAGCATTACCAAACCAGTTGTTGAAGGTGCCAAGGTGGAATACCGCATTCAATTCATCATTTCAAAACAGCCGATGGATAAAAAAGTATTTGAAACCAAAGGTATCGGCGCCGTTTATGAATACCGTCAAGGTGAGTATTACAAGTATTGCACTGCAAAAGTATTTGCTTCTGAGGCAGAAGCAGCCACTGAAAAGGCTCGTATAAGAAGTCTTGGATACGCAGATGCATTCGTGGCAGGATTCCAAAATGGAATTCGCGTTAAGTAATAGAAACAGTAACAAACAACTAAAAAGGGGGGCCATGCCCCCCTTTTTAGTTGTTTGTTGAAGAGCCACTCTCATGATCCCACAGAAAGAGTGAAATCATGTAAATTAGCAGTTTAAGATGTCTTTACTCAAATCGCCCAAACAATGGACCTATCGCTCAATAAACTGGGCCTGGTTCCTCTATGGATTGGCCATATTTGTTGTAGTATTTAGAAACCTCACCTTGGATTGGGGTGATTTGTTTTCAGATGGTGGCTATTACAGCCACTACAACAATTACATCATTTTTAAACAGTCCTTTTTTCACTTAGTTCAACAGAAAGACCTCTACATACATTATCCCGCGGAACAATACGATTTGTTCAAGTATCCACCCACATTTGCCCTGCTGTTTGCCCCGTTTGCGTTGTTACCTGATTATTTGGGATATACAGGTTGGACAGCAATAAACCTCTTGTTGCCTGCTTTTGCTGTTTTCAAGCTTCGTGGCATCTCTTCTTCGTCAAAGTCAATAGCAGTTACATTGTTGTTACTTGAGGGCGTAACAAGCGCACTGAATAGCCAAAGTAATGGCTTAGTACTAGGTCTATTGCTCTTTTCATTGGTGGCCTTGCAAAATGGGCGATTTACTCAAGCAGTTTTATTCATTTGGCTTAGTGCCTTTATAAAACTGTTCGGCGTGCTGTTTTTTGCGATGTTATTGATTTTTCCAGGCGCATTGAGAAAGTCGCTCTGGAAAATCCCCGCTTTGTTCTTGTGCCTGTTTTTATTGCCGTTGCCTGTGATAGGATGGACGGGTTTGCAACAACAATATATCTCCATGTTTGAACTCTTGGCCCATGATCATGGTTTTTTCGTGAAGTATTCGGTGATGGGTTGGCTACAGCAATGGTTTGGACTTAGACCTAATAAAAACTTAGTTCTGCTTGCGGGATTGTGCATACAGATTTTGCCGTTGTTGATGCTGATAATCAAACAAAAGATGTGGCAAACAAACACATTGTCGAGTATTTCAGCGAATCTGTTAGACCGCTGGCAACGCTTGTTCGCGGCATCTTGGTTGTTGTGGATGGTTGTTTTTAATCACATGGCTGAATCTGCCACCTATGTAATCGCTGTGGGAGGGGCTGTAGTAGTGCTGATGACCATGATGTCCCCACTGGTGTCCGACAATGAACCAACGTCATTTAAGGGAATCAGACGCATTTGTTTTGCCCATTGGCCTTGGACCTTGGGGTTGTTGATGTTGATTTGTTGGACAATTTTAGGACCTACCGATATATACCCAAAAGCCATCAGGATTTGGATTGTGGAAACCGCTCAGTTGAAAGCGTTTCCTTGTATTTATTTATGGGTAATTTCGATTGTAAAATTGATGAAAGGTCTTTCCAAGGATGAGATTTAAAACTTGGTATAACACACTAATTACTCTTCTGTTCGGATTTCTATTTGTATCTGTAGCCGAGCATTATTATGGTGTGGCAATGGAGGGCGATGTTGGTTGTTTCGAAGCGATAAGTCATCAAATGAAGATAGGGCAGCGATTGTACACAGATGTTTATGACAATAAAGCCCCCGGAATATTTTATCTGAATTATCTAATACCTAACCTCGGATTTAAAACAATCACATCTTCGTGGATTATTCATATGGTTAGCTTTGCCCTATTTTTAGCAACATTTGGCAAACTCTATAATCAATGGACCAAAGTAAATGTTGCATTTGGAATAGGTGCCGCCATTTTTGTTGTTTTTGCCTTAAGGACAATTGTGTTTTTTTGGCCTGCTTTTTTTGTAGGGGGGTATACCGAAGAGATTGGATCCTATTTTTTTATTGCGGGATTTCTGTTGTTATACCAATCATCAAACCAATGGATTGACTATCCAGAAATTAAACCTCAAATTAGGCAGCTTAAATTATTGCTTTCCGGATTGCTCCTGGGAACTGCAGTTTTAATCAAGGAACCCTTTGTTTTTTTTGTTCCGGTAGCAATGATTTGGTTACTTTTTGTGAAGCGAAATGAAATTATTTTTTTGATTTTAGGATTTGTAGGACCTTGGCTTATTCACTTTATATTATTACTCAAAAATGATTCAATCTGGAATTATTTTCATTATCTACAATTCGCTTTAAATTACGGAAATGCAAACAAGAGTTTTGTAAACGCAGAGAAATTGAATGAAGTAATTCAGCCAATTCAATTTGATAGTTTACCTGTTGTTAATGTAATACAGCTTTTTGTATTTAGTGGTTTTATCATACTGCTTGCATATCAATGGTTTTTGAAAAATCGTGTTAAAAACAAACTAGACGTAAAACCCAATTTATCCCAAGTCTTCATATTGTTTATTACGTATTTGTTATTTCTCGTTGGATCTAAAGTTTTTGGTCTTTTGGGCAAAGGGGCTTACTTACATTATCAGATTCCGGAATATCTGTTCTCATGGCTTGGCTTGGTCTTGTTTTTACATGCGATTTATTTGCATTTATTATGTGTAAACCAGCCGCACAAATTGTACCATGTAGCCATAGTGATTGCCACGACGGCAATGCTAGTTATTTCGAATAGTTTGGTAAAATTTAAAATGCCAACTGGTCACTCCACGATGTTTCAAACACTGAAAGATCCGCATTTTATCAACGGTTCAAAATATCCAAAACTTGTCAAATTGATGGACGAGGAGATGGCTTGGAACAATTTTTTATTCAAACAAAATATACAATTACCAAAGCGTATAGAAATTTTTATTGATGACCCGCATTTGGCGCGATTTTACGGTTATCTAAATTCACAATATCGCACTTGCTTCCCTTGTCCTTACTGGATTTATTTTCATAGCGATGATTCAACTTTAACCAATAAGATATGGCCTTTTTTGGAACAAAATCGAAGCAAAATTATTCGACAATTACAAGAACGTCCCCCTCAATTTGTTTTAACCGGTGAGAATAAGGGGCCTTTCGGGACATTTACAGATTTGATGTTGTTTTTCAATCAGAATTTCAGGAAACGTGGTGAGTTCTATTTAGGAGAAAAGAAATTAGAACTATTTGAAAGAATCTCTCCGGATAAATTATACCACTAATAAGAAACGTTTACTATTTTAAACAAAAAAGGGAGGCATTTGCCTCCCTTTTTGATATTTGTTTTTGATAATCCGAATGGGTTGGATTAACGACGGTTGCGATTGTCGCGACCACCGTCACGACCTCCACGACCACCATCGCGACCACCTCTGCCACCTTCAGGACGTGGAGCGCGCTCGCGCTCTACATAACCTTCAGGTTTTGGTGTCAACGACTTCATGCTCAAACGGAATTTGCCTGAACGCTGATCCACTTCTACCAATTGAACAGTAACTTCTTGTCCTTCAGTAAACACGCCTTCCATGGTCGCTACGCGATCATAAGAAATTTCACTGATGTGCAACAAGCCGTCTTTACCAGGCATGAACTCAACAAAAGCGCCAAATTCAGTGATGGTTTTAACCTTACCTGTGTAAGTTCCGCCCACTTCGGGAATGGCAACGATACCATTTACAATGGCAACAGCGGCAGCCATGCTTTCGCCATCGTTACTCAAAATTTCTACATATCCTTTGCCATCGCGCTCTTCAATAGAGATCGTGGTTCCAGTACGTGCTTGAATGTCTTGAATGATTTTACCACCTGGACCGATTACCGCACCAATAAATTCTTTATCGATAATAATCATTTCAACACGTGGAGTGTGTGGCTTCAATTCGGCCTTACCAGCAGTAATGGTTTTCGCCATTTCTCCCAAAATATGTAAACGGCCGTCTTTTGCTTGCTTCAACGCTTGCGCAACCATTTCCCATTTCAAACCGTTGATTTTGATATCCATCTGACAAGCAGTAATACCTTCAGTAGTTCCAACAACTTTGAAATCCATATCTCCAAGGTGATCTTCATCTCCCAAGATATCGGTCAATACAGTGTAACGACCAGAATCATCGGTAATCAAACCCATCGCAATACCACCAACTGGCTTTTGCAAAGGAATACCTGAATCCATCAATGCCATAGAACCTGCACAAACAGTAGCCATAGAAGATGATCCATTTGATTCAAGGATATCGCTCACAATACGAATTACGTAAGGAACATCAATTGGCAACATGGCTTTCAAACCACGCAACGCCAAGTTACCATGTCCAATTTCGCGACGACCAGGTCCGCGGTTTGGTCTTACTTCTCCCGTTGAAAAACCAGGGAAGTTATAGTGCAACATCAAACGGCTGTGTCCGTGCAACATCGGTGCATCCAACAACTGCTCGTCTAATTTTCCACCCAATGTAACCGTAGTCAAAGACTGGGTTTCTCCGCGAGTGAATACTGCAGATCCGTGTGCTGCGGGCAAGTAATCAACTTCTGTATAAATTGGACGAACTTGGGTTGTTGTACGACCATCCAAACGACGGCCACTGTCCAAGATCATTTCACGCATTTGGTTATACTCAGCTTCGTGGAAATATTTCTTAGCCAAACGAACCATACGAGACTCTTGCTCATGTCCTTCAAACTGCTTGCAATATTCAGAGATGATGGCTTTAAAAGCAGCGGTACGCTCGTTTTTAGGAGCACCACTTTCAGCTACTTTGCGGATGTCAGCAGAAGTTTCTGCAATCACACGCTCGCGAAGTTCAGCATCATTGTCCTCGTGGTTGTATTCGCGAACGGGTTTGCGACCACCCATTTCAGCCAACAATTCCATCTGGGCAGCACACTGTAATTTCACGGCTTCATGACCGAATTTCAGGGCTTCCAAGAATTCTTCCTCAGACAACTCCTTCAATTCGCCTTCTACCATGTTCAAATCATTGGCGGTACCACCCACCAACATGTCGATGTCTGAAATCGCCAACTCTTCTTTCGTAGGGTTTACGATGAATTTACCATTCACGCGACCCACACGAACCTCAGAAATAGGTCCCAAGAAAGGAATATCGCTCAACATCAAAGCCGCTGAAGCAGCCAAACCTACGTAACTATCGGGCAATAAATTATCATCTGAAGAAATCAAGGTCAACATAACCTGTGTATCGGCATGATAATCTTCTGGGAACAAAGGACGCAAGCAACGGTCTACCAAACGAGAAATCAAGATTTCGTAGTCAGACAAACGTGCTTCACGACGCAAGAAGCTACCTGGGATACGTCCAACTGCAGCAAATTTCTCTTGATAGTCAACGCTCAATGGCAAAAAGTCAACCCCTTCCTTTGCATCGTAGTTTGACACTACAGAAGCCAAAATCATGGTTTTTCCAACTTTTACTACGCAGCTACCGTGGGCCTGACGGGCCAATTTTCCGGTTTCGATCTCGATGATTTTACCATCACCAGTGTCGAATTGTTTTTTGTGTATTTTAAACATTGTTTTATAATTTCTTAAACAAAAAGCCCCGCTTCGCTTTGCGAACGGGGCTTTTCTTCACTCGTAAAAAGGTTTAAAGTTTGAACTTACTTACGCAAGCCCAATTCTTTAATCAAAGCTCTGTATTTGAAGATGTCTTTCTTCATCAAGTAGTTCAACAAGCTTCTACGCTTACCAACCAACTTAATCAAAGACAATTCCGCGCTCTTGTCTTTGCGGAATTCCTTCAAGTGTGCACTGATGAAATTAATTCTTTCAGTGAACATGGCAATTTGTGCTTCGGTGCTGCCTGTATTGGTTGCAGAGCCTCCGAAGGTGTTAAAAATCTCTTTCTTTCTTTCAGCAGTTAATTGCATGGCTATCTCAAATGGGAGGCAAAGATACAAAACAAAAATGAGTAAATGTGGATATTCTTGTGAAAAAGTTTAAAAAACTCTGCGTTTACTAAGGCCCACAATCGACTACAAGTACTCCAAACCTTTGAACTACCTTTGTATCCTCACATGCGCGAACTCTTATTTTTAAACCAATACCTCATCAAATACGGTAAAATGATGGTTTGGGGAATCATATTCATCCTACTTACCAATGTATTTTCAGCTTCCGTGCCCGTTTTGGTACGACTGGGTTTGGATGAAGCCCTCAAACAATCATTGTGGATCACTGGCAAAGGCGATGCCCTAGCATCCTCCTTGATCTTTCAAACGGCCCTAGCTTTTGGCCTTGGTATTTTGTTGGTGGCCATCATCAGGGGCGTTTGTATGTACTACATGCGTCAAACATTGATTGTGGTATCTCGCCAAGTAGAGTATGATTTGAAAAATCGCTTGTATAGCAAATACCAAAAGCTGGGCGAATCGTTTTATCGCAAACACATGACAGGAGATTTGCTGTCGCGCACCAGCGAAGATGTCTCCAACGTTCGTATGTATATCGGACCGGCCATCATGTATTTCGCCAACATGATTTTTACGTTTGTAGTGGTGATTTATCAAATGGCACAAGCCAACGCATCACTAACCGTTTGGGTATTGCTACCACTGCCTTTTCTTTCCTATTCCATTTATCAAGTCAGCCGAAGAATGAATTTGGGCAACAAACAAATCCAAGAACAATTGTCTGTGCTAACGGCTAGTGCCCAAGAAACGTTTGCCGGAATTCGAATCATCAAATCATTCGGCATGGAAAATACCTTCAGCGCAAAGTTTCAGTCGGAAGGAGAGGAGTATAAAAAACGCAACATGCAATTGGCAAAGATCAATGCACTGTTTTTTCCCATGATGCTGCTGTTGATGGGTCTGAGCACGTTGATTGTCATCTATTTGGGTGGAAAAGAGGTAGAAAAGGGTGCTTTCACCCCCGGCAATCTTGCAGAGTTTGTGATTTATTTGAATATGTTGATTTGGCCAGTGGCTAGTCTCGGCTGGACAACTGCCTTGGTGCAGAAAGCGGCGGCAAGTCAAAAGCGAATCAATGAATTTCTTACTGCCGAGGAACACCAAGAAGTCGCTGGAAAACCGTTTGTTTTTGATCGAGATATAGCCATCCAAAACCTCAATTTCACCTACGAAGGCAAAACGCAACCTGCACTTAAAAATCTTTCATTAACCATAAAACGCGGTGAAATTTTGGGCGTAACGGGAAGAACAGGCTCAGGAAAATCTACCCTGGTGCAACTCCTGTCAGCCATGTATTATTCCTCCCAAGACGCTGCCAATGTATTGATCGATGGCGTTCCTCTTCAAGATATTAATCTTCACGATTTTAGAAGCCATTTGGCCTATGTGCCCCAAGATGTATTCCTTTTTTCGGAAACCATCCGCGATAACATTGCTTTTGGTATTGAGTCAGGAGAAATTGCCGATGACGAACTTCAATTGGCCGTCAATGCCGCTTGTCTGCAAAAAGATATCCCACAATGGCCGCAAGGACTCAACACACTGTTGGGTGAACGCGGAGTGAGTTTGTCGGGCGGACAAAAACAGCGGGTCGCTTTGGCCAGAGCGCTGGTGAAACGAGCTGATTTATATGTATTAGACGATTGCTTGAGCGCGGTGGATGCGGAGACTGAACGACAAATCATCGATCATTTATCGCTGTGGCTGAAAGATGCAACGGCCATCATTGTTGCACACAGAATCGCCCCGTTGAAAATGGCTAATAGGATTGTTGTGCTCGAAGAAGGCGCGATCATTGACATCGGCACCCACGAAGAACTATTGCATCGCTGTGAATATTATCGTAACCTTAACGATAGCCAAAGTGCTGAATTCCAATGATAAACAGGCACCAAGCGTTAAGGTGACACTTGTTTTTTAATTTATATTACATTTGTGTGCAGAACCTCAATAATTTTTGCATATTTGCCAAGAGATTTGAGTTCTCGAATTAACCAGAAGATGATGCAGGAAGAAAACTACAACAGAGATTCGCAAGAGGAGATCTTTTCCAAACGCGTACGTGCAGGCAAACGCACCTATTTTTTTGATGTAAAAGCCACTCGTAACAACGACTATTACATCACAATTACAGAGAGCAAGCGCAGCAAGTTCGACGATGGTAATTTTGTAAAAATGAAAATCCACTTGTACAAAGAGGATTTCAACAAGTTTAGCGATGGCTTGGCTGAAACCATTGGCCACGTGAAAACTACCTTGTTGCCAGAGTATAACTTTGACGAATACGACCGTCAGGACGACGATTATCTATAAGATGTAAATTCGGCCAGGGCCGTTTCTCAGCATCTTTTTTCGTATAACCGGAATTAGCCTTCGCTTTTCCTATTTTTGTACCGTGTTCAAACGTGTTTTTATTTATGGCTTGGCATTTGGCTCTTTGAGTGCCTCGATGCTTTTGGTGCAATACCTCAATGGCCTATACAAGACCACTTCCTTTGTGGCTTTCTTCCCGATGTTTTTTAACTTGGTGATTCCCGGGATTGGTATTTATTTGTTTGTGAAGAGTTTGATGCACGTGCAATCCGACAAACCCATCAATATGGGTAAAGCGCTCTTTTATTCTTTGATGATGGCGCTGGTGATGGCCGCGACCAACATCGCTGCGTACCAACACATTTATCACAACAAAACAGAAATTATCCAAGACTGGAAAAAGTTGCAATACGCTGCCATCGATCGCACCGTGAACAAAGACACCAGTATTATTGAGTCTGAAAAACCCAAACAAAAAGCCCTCATGAAAGAGAACTTCGATGTAAAAATCAGTCCATCTTCTTTTGGTAGCTTCGAACTTATGATGTGTGTTTCTACGAGTATGGTGGTGGCGTTGTTGGTTTTTGTTTGGAACATGAAACGCGCGCAATAGCCCATTAAATAAAGCAATGAAGAGACTGTTGGGAAGAATCTGGTTGGTTTGGGCGGGCCTATGGTTTGTATCGCTCTTCCTGTTGATATATCCTTTTTTGTATCTGTTGCTGCTGTCGCCCAAGACCTATCGTATGGCGCATGGCCTGCGAAAAATTTGGGGTAGGGTAACTTCCATTATCGCTTTCATTTGGCCTGTGGTGAAATACGAAAAGCCCTTGCCAAAAAATCAACAATTGATATTTTGTCCGAACCACATTTCCTACATGGACATTTTAACTTGTGGTAGTTTCTTGCCCGGTTTTAATTTCTTCATGGGCAAGATAGAACTTTCCCGCATTCCGTTGTTTGGCATTTGGTTCCGTACCCTTGATATCGCTGTACACAGAGAAAGTCTTCGAGGATCGCACAAAGCGTTTTTGGATGCATCTAACCAAATGGATGAACTGGGCGCCAATTTGATTATTTATCCTGAAGGTCGGATTCCAGACAATGCCCCTCAAATCAAATTTCCCTTTAAACCCGGCGCCTTCCGATTGGCCATCGAAAAGCAGATACCTATTGTACCTGTAACCCTGGTGGATAATCTCAAGCGGTTTGATAGCGACACATTTGATGGCTCGCCCGGAATTATGCGCATGTTTGTGCACGCACCGATTGAAACCAAGGGTTTGTCGATAGACGACATGCCCATGGTACAGGAAAAAGTATATAATGTTATATCTTCACAACTCAAATCCTTAGGCATCATATGAAAATCACCGAACAAAGAGTAAAAGAGCTAGCCCATTTATCGCGATTGCAATTTGAAGGCGATAGCTTAACAAAAATGCAAAGTGATTTGGAAGACATCTTGGTCATGTGCGAAAAACTCAAGGAAGTAGATACTGAAGGTGTTGAACCCTTGATTTATTTGACAAATAGCGAAACCGTTCTCAGGGAAGATGTGGTGATTCAATCCATTAGCCATGAAGAAGCGTTGAAAAATGCACCCAAATCGGATAGTGACTTCTTCCGCGTTCCCAAGGTGATCGATGGCAATGGCTAATGCCCTGATATCGCTTCAAGACATTCGGAAAACCTATGTACTGGGCGATCAAACCGTGCACGCCCTAAAAAAAATAGACCTAGATATTCATCAAGGCGAATACGTGGCGCTGATGGGTCCTTCAGGATCCGGCAAAAGTACCCTCATGAACATCATCGGTTGTTTGGATACGCCAAGCGCAGGACAATATTGGTTAAATCAAAAAGAGGTTAGTCAGATGTCTGACATCGAACTAAGCAAAGTGCGAAATGATGAAATTGGATTTGTCTTCCAAACATTCAATTTGTTAAATCGATTGAGTTCTCTAGAAAATGTAGCTTTGCCATTGGTATATGCCGGTGTTTCTCAAAAGGAAAGATTGGAAAGAGCGCGTGAAACCCTAAACAAAGTGGGTTTGGGCAATCGCTTGGATCATAAACCGAATGAATTGTCGGGCGGACAAAGACAGCGCGTAGCCGTGGCCCGTGCGTTGATTAACAATCCCAGTTTGCTGTTGGCTGATGAACCAACGGGCAACCTTGATACCCAAACTTCCTATGAAATCATGGCGCTATTTGAAGAAATACACGCCGGTGGAAATACCATCGTTTTGGTTACCCACGAAGAAGACATCGCAAAACACGCAAAAAAAATCGTTAGGTTGCGCGATGGTATGATAGCCTCATGATAAGTCCGTTAATTGGTTGGTACTTTAAACAGCGTGTGAATGAACTTCGCACCAATATCGAACGCTCTTTGGAAAACCAAGATGAGTTGTTTCGATTGTTGATGGAAAAGCTGTCGCTCACTGAATACGGTGCGAAATACGGCATCGAAAAAACGACCAATTATGCCACGTTTGCCGATCGAGTACCGGTAGCAACATTTGAAGATTTCCTGCCGTATATCGAGAGAAACCAACAGGGTGAGCAGCAATTGTTATGGCCTGGCGATATCCGTTGGTTTGCCAAAAGCAGCGGAACTACCAGCAACGTGTCAAAGTTCATACCCATGAGCTATGAAATCATGGAGCACAACCATTTTGAGGGATCAAAAGAGGCAGTAACCCAGTTTTTTGGCTTTTACCCCGACGGTAAGATGTTCGATGGTAAGGGACTCCTAATTGGGGGTACAACCAAACAAAATGACGGGGATCAAGGCTACTATTTTGGCGATCTCAGTGGTATTTTGATGATTCATTTACCCTCTTGGGCGAATTGGAAAAGTACACCAGATATTGATGTTGCCACTATTGAGAGTTGGGAAGAGAAGCTCGAAAAGATGGTGCAAATCATCAAAGATGAAAATGTAACCAGTGTGAGTGGCGTGCCTACTTGGACCGCTGTGGTTATGCAGCGCGTTCTCGAGGTTACGGGAAAGCAAAATATTCTGGAGGTTTGGCCCAACTTTGAGTTGTTCATCCATGGAGGTGTGAATTTCGAACCTTACAGGGAACAGTTCAAAGCTTTTTTACCGAGCGATAAAGTCAAATACCTAGAAACATACAATGCCAGCGAGGGTTTTTTCGGTATTCAATATCAAGCAGATCGCTCCGAACTGGTTTTATTGACCCATTTGGGCATATTCTTTGAATTTTATCCTGCTGCCGAAGTACCTAATTCAGAAAATTTGGTGCCTTTGTCGCAAGTAAAAACAGGCATCAATTACGCGGTTGTGATTTCATCCGTGGGCGGATTATGGCGCTATATCATCGGGGATACCATTCAGTTTCACTCGCTCAATCCATTTACATTTAAAATCACGGGTCGAACCAAACTGTTCATCAATGCTTTTGGGGAAGAATTGGTCATTGAAAATGCAGAGACCGCCATCGCCGCGGCCTGCAAAGAAATGGACGCCATCGTCACGGATTATACGGCTGCGCCAGTTTATTTGGATCAAAATGAGAATCCCGGACATGAATGGTTGATTGAATTCGCTACACCACCCCAAAATTTGACCGCCTTCACAACGTTACTGGATGAGGAATTGCAACGCACCAACGACGACTACAAGTCGAAGCGAGCGGGTGATATGCTCATGAAAATGCCACAAGTAACCGCTGTGCCCTCACAAACCTTTCACGACTGGTTGAAATCAAAAGGGAAATTGGGTGGCCAGAACAAAGTGCCTCGGTTGAGTAACGACCGCAAAATCATCGAAGAAATCAAAAGCATGATAGGTTTATAATCAGGGGCAAAATTGTATTTTTGTTCTTTATACACCTATGTACGGAGCCATTAAACAACACCTGGCGGCTGAGCTGAAAAGCATCGAAGAAGCCGGCCTTTTCAAAAAAGAACGCATTATCACCACCCCACAAGACGCCGTTATTAAACTCGCAGACGGTAGTGAAGTAGTGAACTTTTGTGCCAATAATTATTTGGGTCTTAGCAGCCACCCCCGTGTGGTAGAAGCCGCTAAAAGAGCCATTGATACCCATGGATTTGGGATGAGTAGTGTGCGTTTTATTTGTGGTACGCAAGACATTCACAAAGAGTTGGAGGCCAAAATCGCAGAATTTTACGGAACCGAAGACACCATTCTTTATGCTGCAGCATTTGACGCCAATGGCGGCGTGTTTGAACCCTTATTGGGCGAACAAGATGCCATTATCTCAGATAGCTTAAATCATGCCTCTATCATCGATGGGGTTCGTTTGTGTAAAGCGATGCGTTTCCGCTACGAGAATAATAACATGGCCGATTTGGAAGCCCAGTTGATTGCTGCTCGCGAAAAAGGGGCGCGTTTCATTTTGGTTGTTACCGATGGCGTTTTCTCTATGGATGGCTATGTGGCTCAGTTGGATAAAATTTGTGATCTGGCCGAAAAATATGACGCGATGGTCATGACCGACGAATGTCATGCCGCCGGTTTTATTGGTGCTACCGGTCGCGGGACACCAGAGTACTGCAACGTGATGGGTCGTGTTGACATCATCACCGGTACCTTGGGTAAAGCGTTGGGTGGAGCGATGGGCGGATATACCACTGGCAGAAAAGAGATCATTGAGTTGCTTCGTCAACGCAGTCGTCCCTATTTGTTCAGTAATTCATTGGCCCCCAGCATCGTTGGTGCGAGCATTGAGGTTCTCAATATGTTGAATGAAACCACAGAACTACGCGATAAGTTAGAAGCCAACGTGAAACGTTTCAAATCAGGCATCAAGGCTGCGGGTTTTGATATTAAGGATGGCGATAGTGCTATTGTACCGGTTATGCTGTACGATGCAAAATTGAGTCAAGATATGGCCAATGCGCTCTTGGCAGAGGGCATTTACGTGATTGGCTTTTTCTATCCTGTGGTGCCGAAAGAGCAGGCCCGTATTCGAGTTCAATTGAGTGCCGCCCACGAATTTGAGCATATCGACAAGGCCGTAGCCGCGTTTACCAAAGTGGGTAAATCATTGGGCGTAATTGCCTAAACCCCTATATTTGTTTTTTAGCGAAAATTATATGTCTATTTGGAGAAAGAAACCCATTGCCGCCTATCAGGCCGATGCGAAGAAAAATGATTTGAATCGGGTACTTACCCGCTGGGGTCTTACCTCATTGGGAATTGGTGCCATCATTGGTGGGGGAATATTTACCTTGACCGGCATTGCCGCTCACAACCATGCGGGTCCAGCCTTGGCTTTGGCCTTCGTTATTGCGGGTATTGGCTGCTTATTTGCCTCGTTGTGCTACGCAGAATTTGCCTCCGTGTTGCCGGTAGAGGGTTCTGCATACGCTTATGCTTACGGAACAGTGGGCGAATTATTCGCTTGGTTTATTGGATGGAACCTAATCTTGGAATACATGATGGGTGCTACCACTGTGGCTGTTGCATGGAGCGGGTACTTTACCAAATTGCTCCATTTATTTCACATTAATCTACCAGAATATCTTATCAATGACCCTGTAACCTACGGAGGAAACGCATTCAATTTGCCCGCCTTCATCATTACTTGGGTTATTACCGCCATTTTGGTGAAAGGGATCAAAGAAGCCGCCTCTACCAACAACATCATCGTGATTTTGAAAGTAGCTGTGGTTCTTTTTGTGATCATCGCAGGTTCTTTCTTTGTTGATACAGCAAATTGGCATCCATTTATCCCCGCAGAGAAAATGGGCGATGATGGTCATTTGCATTTTGGTGTAGGTGGTGTGCTTACCGCAGCTACCATCGTATTCTTTGCTTACATTGGATTTGATGCAGTTTCAACCCAAGCGGGCGAAGCGATTAATCCCAAAAAAGATGTGCCATTTGCCATTATTGCTTCGCTGATTATTTGTACACTGCTTTACATCGCGGTGTCTTTGGTATTGACCGGTATGGTTCCTTACAACCAACTTGATTTGAAAGCCCCTGTGGCCTCTGCGTTCGCGGGTGCTGGTATCGATTGGGCTGTTTATTTGATAACCATCGCTGCTACAGCTGGTTTGATGTCGGTTATGCTTGTGATGATGCTCGGACAAACGCGTATCTTCTTGGGTATGGCGAAAGATGGTTTGTTGCCAAAGAACATGTTTGGTTCTTTACACCCCAAATTCAAAACGCCCTATAAGAGTACCATTTTGGTCGGCTTCATCGTTTCGATCGTTGCCGCCTTAACACCCATTGATAAAGTATCAGAAATGTGCTCTATGGGTACGCTGCTTGCATTTGCCATGGTGTGTTTGGCCGTGTTGATTTTGCGCGTGAAACAACCAGAATTGGAACGCCCTTACAAAACACCCTTCATCTATTTCGTTGCACCAATGGGTGTGGCTTTTAACGTGTTCTTAATGTCACAAGTCCGTGAGAATACTTGGTATGCATTTTTAATCTGGGGTACGCTCGGTGTAATTATTTATTTCTTGTATAGCCGCAAACATTCTAACTTGAATAAAGCGGATTAATTCCAAATGGCTTCACACAAAAAAGGCTTGGTATCACCAAGCCTTTTTTGTAATATGCCCCTCCAAACACAATGACAACAACTAAAAAACTCGGTTTGTTTGATTCCACATTGTTGGTTTCAGGCAGTATGATCGGTAGCGGGATATTCTTGGTAACTGGCGATATGACCCGTCAGCTGGGCAATGGCCCTCTCGTGCTGCTGGCATGGGTGCTCACCGGCGTCATTACCCTGATGGCAGCACTAAGTTTTGGGGAATTGGCTGCGATGATGCCAAAGGCGGGCGGACAGTATAATTTCATCACCCGTATCTATGGTAAACGCATGGGGTTTGTGTATGGTTGGGCCGTTTTCTCAGTGATTCAAACAGGGGTAATTGCCGCTGTTGCCATGGCCTTTGCGAAGCATTTGGGCATATTTGTGTGGGGACATGATAAAGTCATCGCTTCTTGGATATGCTGTGGGCATCAATTTTCCTTGCTTTCCGGACAGTGTATGGCGATTACCAGTATTCTGGTTCTTACCGCCATCAATGGATTGGGAATTCAAGAAAGTAAATGGGTACAACGCATTTTTACCCTGGCCAAATTATTGGCGCTGGGCGCCCTTATTTTAGGTGGTTTATACGTGTTGATGGGTGGTTCATTCAATGGTGCACACAACTATTTTTGGGCTAATATGTCGGATGGCATCACTGCCTCCAAATTTGTTCCTGCTACCCCAGACAGTGCAGGCAATTCCATTGAGCCAATCAAAGGCGCTTGGGAATCCATTTCGGGTATCACGTTGATGTTGGCTTTCGCCAGTGCAATGGTGGGTAGTTTGTTTTCTTCCGATGCCTGGCAAGGTATTACATTCATGTCGGCTGAAGTCGATAAACCCAGTAAAACCATTCCCAAAGCGTTATTGTACGGAACATTTATTGTGACCGTGGTTTACTGTTTGGCAAATGTGGCGTACATGACTTTGTTGCCTTTGAAAGGACTTTCATGGCCCGACGCTTTGGCCGCAACAGGTGTAGATGGTTGGGCAGAGAATTTCAATTTGGGCATCGCCCACGCTGATCAGGATCGGGTTGGTGTAGCTGCATCTTCCGTGCTGATGGGCTCAACCAATGACGAGCTGGCAGGTACAATGGGATTGTTGTTCATGGCGGGACTCATCATGGTAAGTACATTTGGTTGCAACAACGGATTGATTTTAGCAGGTAGTCGTTTGTATAAGGCGATGGCAGATGAAGGATTGTTTTTTCGCAAAGCAGCCATCTTGAATAAAAGAAATGTTCCCGCCAACGCTTTGTGGATGCAAGCTTTTTGGGCCAGCGTATTGTGTTTGAGTGGCAGTTACGGCGACCTTTTAAGCTACTGCACATTTGCGTCGTTGCTGTTTTACATCATCACCGTTGCAGGCGTTTTGATACTGCGCAATCGCGAACCAGAAGCGGAAAGACCCTACAAAGTATGGGGATATCCCTATTTGCCCATTGCGTACTTGATTCTAGCAGGATTTGTGGCCTTGGGAATATTGGTGAGTCAATTCAATATCGCCATGACAGGCATTGGCATTGTGGCACTGGGTTGGCCAATTTATGGCTTTTTTAAACGCAGTTAGCCGCGCGAAAACATCAGAGACTAGGTACCGTAACGTTGGCCTCAAAATCGAAGCGTTTGTTGCGGAATTGCGCTTGGGCAGACAACTGAGGAAGCAAATCGCCCAATTGGTCCAAATACAAGCTTTGGTCACCATCGCTCAATGCTTCATTGGGCTGGTTGTGTACTTCGATGATCAAACCATCTGCACCCGCTGCTATGGCTGCATTGGAAACCGGTGCGACCAAATCTCGAAGTCCAGTTCCTTGGCTTGGGTCAAGAATAATGGGTAGGTGACTCAGTGTTTTTATCAAAGGTATCGCTGCGATATCCAAGGTGTTACGGGTGGCAGTTTCAAAAGTTCTAATTCCACGCTCGCACAAAATGACTTTTTCGTTACCACTGCTAACGATATATTCAGCCGCCAACAACCATTCTTCAATGGTGCTGCTCATACCACGCTTCAACAATACTGGCTTACCGCACTTACCCAATGCCTTGAGCAAGGGATAGTTCTGCATATTCCGAGTGCCTACTTGGAGAATATCGGCGTAAGTGACTAACTCGTCAATCTTGTCGATACTCATGATTTCAGATACTACCGCCAAACCATATTTGTCGCCAGCTTCTCGCAACAATTGCAATCCCTCTGTTTTAAGGCCCTGAAATGAATAGGGACTTGTTCTTGGTTTATATGCTCCGCCGCGAAGGAATTTGATGTTTTTCTTCGCCAAATACTCTGAAATGGTAAAGATCTGTTCTCGGTTTTCTACGGCACAAGGTCCGGCAACCAGCATCAAATCTTTCCCAATGGTAACACCATTCACTTGGAAGGTGGTGTCTTCTTGTTTCCAGTCGCGACTAACGAGTTGATATGGTTTACGGGTTCCCATAATGATGAAACAATGTTGTGTTAATTGGGTTTCGTATAAGTGATGATTAATTTCGTTTTGCTGTGGTCTATACCAGCACGCGCACCAATCACGGGATTGTCTGAAGGAACCGCCAAATAAAGACCCAAATTGGTGTTTAATGAACGGAAATACTGATCATTCAAAATGTTTTGAATGTGACGGGTAACAGTAAAACGGTAACATTTTCTGCTTTCATCATACACACCACCGAAAGTTGCAGGCGAAAGTGTGGCATCATCAATCAGTCGATTTCGTTTGCTAAGCCCATTCAGTGGTTGATACAAATTCAATCGCGGTGGGGCAAACTGATTCACCGAAGCAATTTCATTGGTGTAAAATAGAATTTCCGCTTTGTTGATCGCTACGTTGCCGTCTTTGATTAGGTTGAGCAAATAAGGAATTTGAATTTCTGTTTTCAATCCACCCAAAGCCTGAATGTAGGTGGTTGTATAACTCTTTTGGCTGTTTTGTAATTGATCGTTGATGAATTGAGGGTAGGGACCTACTTTTCCTTGGTTTACATTGGTTCCTTTTCCTTCAAATCCGAATACAAATGTGCTTGTGTCGTTGTAGTACAACATGATTTTGGCGCGATAAGCCAAGGAAATCACGTTGGATAAGTCCAACACAGCGTATCCACCATCGCCGGGCATCAATTCATCGTTTTCAGGAACAATGGCAATGCCTTTGAAATGCTTGGCCAAACCATCGTTGGATTGATAGGCTTCAGACGGCATTTGCATGAGACTGCGAGCAAACTCAGCACTCAACTTGATCAACAAGCCAGGCTTAAGGCCCATTTTTTCTTTGCGATACCCTACAGAATCCAACTTTTGTTGAAACATCGGACCGTAGTAGTTGGCACTAATTTGTTTGTTGTAGGCGATGTTTTCGTTTTGGTAATATACTTTCGAGGTAATTCCGTCGGTTAACGGAAAAACCTGCAAACGTTGCTTGGTTAAGGCATTGCCATAAAAATTAAGACCATCAACCATCGGAATGTACAGGATGGCAGAATCTGGCTCAATGTTGTTTGGGAAGTTGTTTTCGGGCTCCAAAATGTTCATCTTGGCAAACAAACTGGCTTTGCTTTTGCCCAAGATGGGATCGTTCATTTCGCCCAACAAGGTATAGCTAATGCCATTTGCGGGTAAAGAATCTTCCCGAATGGTTTTTGCCATCAACTGAAAACTGTCTGACCGAAAAATCTCTAGCTGATTGTTATTGCTTTGTCCATCAATGATGATATTCCCGTCCTGTTTTTTACAAGCGGCCAATCCTACTAGGATTGTGAGGACAGCAAGGTAAACCCTGAATTTCAAAATGATGTTTAGGACAGCAAGCGTTCGTATAATGTACCGTACTGAGTAGCTGCGTCTTCGTCGCTATGTCTCATCACGATTTTATCAATCAAGTGTGCTTCAACAACCCTATGCGCTTCTTCGCTGTTGGTAACGATGGCATCTGAATGCTTTACAGCGCCAATGTTCATCGCGTCTACACTGGCATCGCCAAAACACTTCATGCAATCATCATCCAAAGAATTCAAACTGGCCTTTCTGGCAAAATCGCCACCCAAATTGATTTTGTCTTCGTCGCAGTATACACTGAAAACGATCTTGGTGTTTTTGAAAACGGGTTCGTCTTTGTACAAGGTTTTCAAATACATGGGGATCAAACTGGTCATCCAACCTTGACAGTGAATGATGTCTGGTGCCCAACCCAATTTCTTTACCGTTTCCATTACGCCTTTGCAAAAAAAGATGGTGCGCTCATCATTGTCATCAAACAACTTTCCGCTTTCATCATGGAATAAGGCTTTGCGGTGAAAGTAATCCTCATTGTCCAAAAAGTAAACTTGCATTTTGGTTTGAGGAATTGAAGCAACCTTGATGATCAGTGGGTTATCGTTGTCATCAATGCTGATGTTGATACCTGAAAGTCTAACAACTTCGTGCAATCGATTGCGACGTTCGTTGATGACACCAAACCGGGGCACAAGGATTCGGATTTCATTTTCTTGCTCTTGCAATGCTTGTGGAAGCATGCGAGCTACTGTTGCTAGCGGCGAAGTCTCTAAAAAAGGAGACATTTCAGAACTTACAAACAGAACGCGTTTTTTGGTTTGGGTCATACAGAGTGAAACTATGCGATGAAAAAGATTACAAAAGTATAATAAAAAAATCGGAAATTGAAACAACAATCTACGAAGAACCTAGGAAAAATCGTTATTTGCACCCTCTTTTCGGTCCAACATGAAGGTATTTACGCTCGCGACAGAACTCAGTGACATACACAGAGAAAACCCAAACAGGAAAATCGCCTTCATTCCCACGATGGGGGCCTTGCACGCGGGCCATCTTTCTTTGGTCAAATCAGCGCAACAAGACGGATATCTTACGGTTGTAAGCATTTTTGTTAATCCTTTACAGTTTAACAACCCGGAAGACCTCGAAAAATATCCGCGTACCCTAGACAACGATTTAGCCCTGCTTTCAAACCAAGGTGTAGACGTGGTGTTTACTCCAACCACATCGGAAATGTATCCAGTCAATGTGGAGGATGTACAGATAGAATTGGGGGATTTAGATCAAAAGTTTGAAGGTGCTTGTCGCCCCGGTCATTTTCATGGAGTGGTGCAGGTTGTTTACAGACTTTTCAACTATGTGCAGCCGCACGTTGTTTATTTTGGCGAAAAAGATCTTCAGCAATGTTTGGTCATTGAACAACTGGTGCTTCAACAATTCCCAAGCATTGAAATGAAGCGCGTTACCACAATGCGCGAAGATTCAGGATTGGCGATGAGCTCTCGAAATGTGCGCTTATCGAGCAATGCCAGGGAAAATGCAGCATCCATTTTTCAATGTCTCAACGCCGTAATTGAACAGCGATTAACCCATTGCGAGGCGCTTATCCAACAACAAGAAAGACTCAAAGACATGGGCTTCGAAGTGGAATATTTAACTGTAGTTTCCCTCCCATTCATGAACGACGTACCGTGTGATTTTTTTCAAAAACCCCAGTCAGAAAAGAGCCCGCAAATGGCAGTCGTTTTTGCCGGTAGTATTGAGGGGGTTCGATTGATCGACAATCTCGTATTTTCTTGACGATGCTATTCCCGGTTTTTGGAGTCAATGGTAATCGTTACAGGGCCGTGATTGACCAGCGTAACGTCCATATCAGCGCCAAACTCCCCCGTTTGCACCTGCATGCCCCAAGCAGCGCGTAATGTGTCCACAAAGTGGTTGTACAACGGGATGGCTTTTTCGGGACGGGCGGAACGAATAAACGAGGGCCTATTTCCCTTTGCCGTTTGTGCAAATAGGGTGAATTGGCTAATCACTAGGATTTCCCCCGCGATATCGCCCACAGACAAATTCATCTTGCCCTGATCATCAGAAAAAATGCGCATTTGCGCTGTTTTTTGCGCCAACCAATGCACATCATCCAAGTCATCGGCGTCTTCCACACCCACCAACACCATGAGTCCGCGACCAATTGATCGTGTTTCATCGCCGTTAATACAAACTTGGGCTTCTTTAACCCTTTGAATTACCAGCCTCATGGTGTCTGATGTTGTGTGATATCGCTTTCGCGGATTAGTTTTTTACGAACTTCTTTTGTGAAACTTGGCCGTTTTCTGTCAATCTTACCAAGTAAACACCTGCGCTCCAATCTTGAGAAGGAATGGTCATTCTGCCCATCAACGTTTGCGTTTGGAATACAACTTTACCCTGCATATCCAAAATCTCCAGGCTGCTATTTGAACCAATGGGACCGAAAATCGCTACTTCAAATTGTTTGTCGCTCGGATTGGGTTGTAATGCCAAACGGGTGTCCGGTCCGTTCAATGACTGACTTGCCAATACTGCTGTTCCATCTTTGTATGCTTTTTTGATGGCATCAGCATATGCGATGGTGCCTCCATTATCGATCATTCCGGTTTTGTCTATGAACATCGAAACAATATGCATCTGGGTTAAATCCCAACCTGCCTCAATGGTGAAGTTGAAATTGTGTACAAACTTTTGTCCCGCCGTAGCTGAAGCACCGAATGCATTTGGCAACCCTGCAAACGTAGGAGCAATCAATCGACCCACGTGATCATAGACCATTTGTGATGCCGGAACGGGGTTGGGCAATTTTTCGAATCCGCCCATTACACCACTACCACCGCCGGCATACGCAGTGGATTGGCTATAACCCGAAGTGGTTCCGGTTACATCGTCTTCAACCAACGCACAAGCAATGCGGAAATCTCCGCTGATATCACTTTCAATAGTGGTTTCAACACTTACGCTCATTGTGCTCGTTGCCGCATCGTATTTGGCAGCAATATCCATGATGCCCTTAGGTGCTACTTGAACACGTTTGATAAAATCGCCACCCATTGCTGAAGGATCCATTTTAGTGCCGCGATCTACCAAAGCACTGGGGTAACCGCTAATTTTCGAGGCGATGGCCGCATCGTAGTAAGGGTTCTCCATGGGGTCGTTATTGTGAACGGCAATGCCTTGAAAGAACCCACTGTATTTGTCGTGCATGGTTTTGAGGGCCACTGCGCCTCTCGGACACCATTGACACCAAGTTCCAGTAGCTTCTTCGCCGATAACCACCTTTCCTTTGGCGGGTACGATGGGGTTGATGGTGATGGTTTTGCTGTCGTCTTTGGCGTTGTCGTCTGCGCTGCCATTGACTGAAACAATCGAAGCCACCACATCGCCACTACCGCCAACAATACTTAAAGCATTGTCGAAAGTAGTTGTATACAAACCATTGGCAGGCAATGAAATACCATTTAAAGATTTGTTCAAGGTGTTGCCGTTGTATTTGATAGAAACATCGGCACTGGTAATGGTAGTGGTTCCAAGATTCCTGATTTCAACGGTGGGAATAACGTTCGAACCTGCCAAGAATCCAATGACATTGCCAATGTAAGTAACAGAGGCATTTTTACTCGTGCTGGTGTATCCGGTATACGAATAACTAACGTCGTCAACATAGAATGAACTTCCATTAATCGGAAATAAATCCATTGAAGCAATGGCTCTGGTTGCGTTTTGGAATGAACCGGCCTTGGTACCATCGATGTATAAATCCCAAGTATTGGTGTTCAAATCAATGTTAAGTTCAAAATCGAACCACTGTCCTTGAGGGTAGTTTACACTCAACAAATTACCGGCGGCGGCATTGTTGATGTTCAAGGTTTTGTCTTCCATGAAATACACATCAATCGCGTAACCCTTACCCACAGTGGTTTGTTCTTGGAAGTTGAAATAGGCATTTTTTCCTGCGTCAACGTTCATGGCCATTTTGAGCGAAAACTGTCCCGCCGTACGCGCACCACCAAAAGGCAGCACTACATCTGAAGGACCTCCGTTGGCCGCGGTTGACTGAAAATAGATCGAGTTGCTACCACTTTTGGCCTTTGTGTTGGTGACTTTTACATCGTCTGTTCCACCGTTAGGACCGCTCCAGGTTTCCCAAACGGCACTCTTAGCTGCTAGGTTATCTCCCACAGCATAGGCGTCAAAATTGTCGCTGAATGTTTGTCCGAAAGCACTGCCAATCAATGCCGTACAGAATAATATTAGGTATTGTCTTTTCATAAAGTCAGTATTTTTCAAATATAGGCGAAACCCCATGCAATCAAACAATGCTGTATTTTTGTGTCCTTCCATAGAAAACCCATGCAATTCACTACCCGTCTTAAAAAGTTGTTTCAATCGCAGCGCTGGGTAGCGACATTCACCACCACGCCAAAAATTACTTGGGTATTGCTATTTTTTGGAATCATTCATTTGGTAGGCATTACAGATCCACCGTTGGAGATGGCACATAGTTGGCGACAATCTTTCACGGCGATGGTCACCAGAAATTATGTGGAACAGGGTATGGACTGGTTTTATCCTCGCATCGATATGGCTGGGGAGAAAACGGGCATTGTTGGGGCTGAATTTCCCCTGTTTAACTACTTTTCTGTTTTGTTATCACGCTGTTTTGGGTACCAACATTGGTACGGAAGGTGTGTGAATTTGGCATTTGTGTTATTGGGTGCTTATCATTTCTTTTTCTTGATAAAAGGTCGTTTTGATGAACGCATTGCCCTTAACGCAGTAATCATTTTACTTAGTTCTTCTTGGTTTACTTTTTCGAGAAAAATCATGCCGGATACTTTTTCGGTTGCCCTGGTTATTATGGGGTTGCGTTATGGGTTTGATTTTTGGATTTCGGGGCGATGGTCTCATTGGATAGTGGCGGTGCTGTGTATCGCCCTGGGTGTTTTAAGTAAAATACCTGCCGTGAGTTTGTTGAGTGTGGTATTGCTTGCTGTGTTCACTGGTTCTTGGAAAAATAGAAATGGTTACATGCTGATTTTCGGCAGTATTGTGGCGGTGATTCCTGCATTGCTCTGGTATTTTTATTGGGTTCCCTACTTAAATCATACGTTTGGTTATCACCTGTTTTTTCCAAAAGGATTGGTTGAGGGTTGGTATGAAATTGTTCCATTGTGGCGGTTGTTATTGGAAAAGTTCTATTTCACCAGCTATTATTCATTTGTGGCTTTGCTGCTGGGTTTGTTGGGTTTGATTTCGCTGTTTCAAAAGAAAATGAAACACGAGGCACTGGCATTGGCACTAATCTCCTTGGTTTTTGGCGTATTCATTTTGAAAACAGGGGCAGTTTTCCCTCAACACACCTACTATTCAATTCCTTTTGTTCCGGTAATGGCATTGTTGGCAGCACTCGGATTGAATTGGATCATTTCTCCTAACACGGGTTTGTTGAAAGGTTGGGGTAGTAAGTATAGCGGTTATTTCATCCTTTTGCTTTTGGTCGTTGAAGCCATTGGCAATCAATTCCATGACCATTTTATCAAACCATCTGAGCAATATAAAAATACGCTGGAAACCGAAATCCAATCCGTGATTCCCCTAGACTCAAAAGTGGTGTTTGTTTCAAGTGCTAGTCCGCAAGAATTATTTTTATTGCACCGCAAGGGGTGGACGGTTTTTCCGGAGCAGTTTAATTCTGTAACTCAGTGTGATGAATTTCGTGCAAAAGGGGCTGACTTTGTGGTTTTAAATGTGGCAGTATTACAAAGGGAAGATGCATTGCTTTCGGCGCACTTGTCGTTGAAAAATGCCAAGTTGTTTTACAATTCTGCCTTTTATCAAGTTTATACGTTGAAGAAATAAAATAAAATTGCTTCGTTTTCTTGGGGGTGAAACAGACTCTGGGTGTTTGTGCAATCGAAGGCCTTCACCCAATAAGTTTCACTTAAAAACAAAAGACCATGAAAAACAAAGCATTGATTATCATCGTATTAACTTCATTCATGATTCCATTGGGCGCTGTAAACTTGGCTGTAGCCAATGATAAATCTACTTCAATGAATGGCATCGAAATACAAGCCAATCATTTCGAAGCGTTGAACCATAAAACAACCAATTCAGTGGCGACTTCTTATCAAAAGAAAAAGGTGCTGAGACCCATAAAACGAAAATTCAGATTCAGACGGAACGCTTTACGGTGTCCGGGATTTTAACAAGAGAGGGCCGCGAAATTCGCGGCCCTCTCTTGTTTTTACCATAATCTTTGAGATGATTGGTAGCCCCGACGAGAATCGAACTCATATCAAATGTTTAGGAAACATCTATTCTATCCATTGAACTACGGGGCCAATGGGGCGCAAAATTAACGCAAACCTTTCGATTTTGGTTTGGATGCGACTCAAAAAACATAGCCAACCATGGATTTATCAATCATCACACACTTTCCATGCATCAATGGTTAAATTTGCACAAGGATGAGCAAAACAGAGAAGGCGTTTGACTACCAAAAAAACATCAAAATACTCATTGGCGTATTTGCGGCCTTGTTGGCTTGGCCATTTCTGAGGAGCTTGAGCACCAACAATGATTTGAATATCTTTTTCGGGGCTGCAGAGCGATTAACCCAACTCCAAAATCCCTACACAACGCCCTACAATGCTCAAGGTTGGGCGCTGTACTATTATTACAGCCCTCTGTTTGCCAGCTTGCTCGCACCCTTCACCTGGTTGCCCAAGTTTATTGTGTCCGAAGAAATTCCTTTTGGACTTTTTGTGTTGAAGTTTCTGTGGAACGCTTTAAACCTCTTTTGGGTGTATGAATTGATCAGGTTCGTTGATCGCACCTTTCAGCTGCCTCGCAACAAAATGGGATTTATCTTCTGGCTCTGCTTTGCAATGGTTACCTATCGTTGGGTGTTCTTGAATTTGCTTTACGGACAGATGACGATCCTGATTGTTTGGGGTGTTATCAAAGCTTTTGAAGCGCCGATTACCGGTAAAATCCGGAAAAATTTGGGCTTGGCATTCGGCGTAACCCTGAAAATCTTACCTATTTACATGGTTGGACAGCTTTTCTTGATGCGCAAATGGTCAACCTTTCTCACGGTGGTGCTATTGTCTGTTATCATGGTATTATTGCCATACGCCTACTTGCCTGCGGGTTACCACACAGAAATATTGCAGAGTTGGCTAAATAACATCAATCCATTTTCAAAGAATCACATCGTGGAATTGGGTGAAGGCGGTTTCATTGATATGGGCGCATTGATTACCAAATACTTAACAGGTCTCAATATTGAAGGAGAAGCACGCGTTGATTGGTTTTCAATGGGTACAAAAGGCGTATTTATCTTTACCCAGTTGTTTCGCTTGTTAGTGCTTTCGACGTGTTGGTTTTGGTTAACAAAATTTAGAAAATTGGCTTTTCCTCAGGGCGATATATTGGTCATGTCGATTTTTCTGGCTTGCATTCCTTTGGCCTTTCCTCACCAGCGTGATTACAGCTTATTCATGACCTGGCCACTACTGTTGTTCGTGCTGCACGATGCGGTTTTTTCTCCAAAAACGTTGGGGAAAATAACCTTGGTTGGGTTGACAATCGGTGCAACATTAATGGGTGTGGTTGTGTTTTTTGAAGCATTGCCATTTGATCTTCGTCGCGATATTTCGGGTTATAGAATCCAAGGATTGGGTGGATTAATCTTTTTGTTATTTTCCCAAGGGTATTTATGGTCAAAGTACAAACACTTGAGTGATCCTATTCGTTGATTGAGATTCAATTCCTTTCGCATTATCTTTGACACAAGCTTTGTCTTCATGAAAAAATTCCTTTTCTCTTTGTTTTGCTGCACCAGCCTAATGGCTACTGCACAATTGTGTACACCAGACACCACCATCAAAGTGCCTGGGTTTTATCCAAGTCAGTTGGCCGATGGGGCAGTTGGTACCGCCTATGATCAAACGGTGATGATATTGTCGTTTCGCGACACCTCCGCCATTGTGGGTGGCAGTAAACAAAAAGTAACCATTGATTCTTTGAAATTGACCAAAGTGATGGGCTTGCCAACGGGTATGGGCTATGTTTGCTACGAACCTCGTTGCATTTATTTGCCATCTGCAGTTCGATGCATAAAATTAAACGGAACGCCCAATCAAGCAGGTTTGTTTCCATTGAAATTTGCAGTTACGGCCTATGCCAAATTGAATGGGTTCTTCCCTGTTGCCCAGCCAGATACGATCAAGAATTTTAGCTTGTTGATTACTGGGACGAGCGATGTTGCTACCATTCAAGAAGCACAGCAATTGTCTGTTTTTCCTAACCCGGTAAAAGGGGTACTTCATGTTGCACACAATAGTCAACAACAGCCGGTGGTAACGTCGATGACTGGATCTGTTGTAGCATTAAATTGGATTCATGAAAACGGATTGTGGTCTACATCTACTGAGGGACTTTCTGCCGGAATCTATACCGTTTCTGTTTCAGGCATCAACCGCATTTGGATCAAAGAATAATGTCGAAATTCTACGTTGAAATTCCCAAGACGAAGGCAGAATTGCCTGCGATCATTGTATTGGGTGTTGTATGTTTTGTGGGTTGGGCTTTTCATTTCGGCATTTGGGGTATGTGGGGTGGATTTATCTGGCTCGGACTTTCTATACCCGCTGTTTATTGGCTGTATAAAAAGAGAACCGGCACCTATTTTATTCAAGCCGATGAAATAGGAATCTCTTTCCGCATTCACTTTTTCTCTCAGTTCAAGTCAATTCCTTGGAAGTATTTGCAGCGAATCGATTACCTCTTGTATGAAATCAACTTTATGTTGAAGGAAACCGCCCAAGTGGTTTCTTTGGCCACAAGTAGTATGGAGGATGAGGATACCGAAGCCCTCAAACAGTATATCTCAGATGCCATCGCCAAGCGAGAGGCATAATTTTGCTTTACCTTTGTAGGTATGTCGTTTCAACCCCATTTTGATTTTGTAGAAGAACTTCGTTGGAGGGGTTTGCTCCACGATGCCATGCCCGGAACCCATGAAATGCTCAATACTGAGCAAGTTACGGGGTATGTAGGTTTTGATCCTACTGCCGATTCTTTGCACATTGGCAACTTGGTTCCCATCATGCAATTGGTGCATTTTCAACGGGCGGGACATAAACCCATTGCATTGGTGGGTGGCGCTACAGGGATGGTGGGTGACCCCAGTGGAAAGAGCGATGAGCGTAAACTGCTAGACATTGCTACCATTGAGCATAACATCGCTTGTCAGAAACAACAACTGCAAAAATTCATCGATTTTGGCGATGCGGGCAACCAAGCCAAGATGGTCAATAACTACGATTGGTTCAAAAATTGGTCGTTCCTTGATTTCATTCGCGACGTTGGTAAGCACATCACCGTGAGTTACATGATGGGGAAAGACAGTGTTCGCAACCGTTTGGAAGCCGGTGGAATTTCATTCACCGAATTTTCATATCAATTGGTACAAGGGTACGATTTCATGCACTTATACAAGCATGAAGGGTGTAAATTACAGATGGGTGGCAGTGATCAGTGGGGTAATATCACCACAGGTACAGAGTTGATTCGCAGGATGGCGGGTGGCGAGGGTTATGCCCTTACAGCGCCTTTGATTACAAAGTCGGACGGCACCAAATTCGGCAAATCTGAAGGCGGCAACGTATGGTTGGATCCAGCTAAAACATCGCCCTATAAATTCTATCAGTTTTGGCTCAATGTGGCCGATGAAGATGCCATTCGATTCATTAAAATCTATTCACTAAAAGGCAAAGAGGAAATTGAAGCGCTTATTGCTTCTCATGTGGGACAGGAGCATCTGCGTTTGTTACAAAAAGAATTGGCGGCAGAAATGACCGTTCGCGTGCACTCTGAGGGTGACTTGGCGATGGCGCTGAAAGCAACGCAAATATTTTTTGGCAACGGCTCAGCCGAAGATTTGAAAGCACTTGACGAGGCCACACTTGCGGCTGCTGCTGAGGGTATGGAGCGCTTCGAAGTGTCGCGCGAAGTATTGGTAAGTGGCGTAAATGTGCTGGAGTTGTTGGCTGGACAAACGCAAATTTTTCCATCGAAATCAGAAGCGAGGAAAATGTTGCAGGCCAATGGTTTTGCGTTTAACAAAGACAAATACACGGATATCGAAGGTGTTATCGATACCCAAATGTTGATGCATAACCGTTACCTCATCGCCCAAAAAGGCAAAAAGCAGTATTTCTTGATTGAAGTGAAGTAAGGGTTATCGCTTTTGCGAAACCATTTTCTCCAAATACACGCCATAGCCACTTTTCTTCAAGGGTTGTGCGATTTCCAATAATTGCTCGGTGCTGATAAATCCTTTGCGCCAAGCAATCTCCTCGATACATCCGATTTTTAATCCTTGACGGTCTTCGATGACTTGGACATATTGTCCTGCCTGCATCAGAGAATTGAATGTGCCGGTATCAAGCCATGCAGTGCCTCGCTCGATGATGCGCACTTGCAGTGATTTTTGCTCTAAGTAAATTCTGTTTACATCGGTGATTTCCAATTCTCCTCGGGGTGATGGCTTCAAATTTTTGGCAATCTCAACGACTTTGTTATCATAGAAATACAAGCCGGGAACTGCATAATTACTTTTAGGTTGAATGGGTTTTTCCTCGATGCTGATAGCATTCAATTGTTCGTCGAATTCAACCACACCATATCGCTCTGGATCGCTTACATGGTAGGCGAACACAATACCTCCCTCAGGATTAACGCTACTTAACAGGGTCTCCTGAAACTTGGATCCGAAAAAGATGTTATCGCCCAGAATCAACGCCACCGAATCATCACCGATGAAATCAGCGCCTAAGATGAACGCTTGTGCCAAACCATCGGGAGATGGCTGCACGCAATAGCTGAATTTACAACCAATCTGACTGCCATCGCCCAGTAATTTTTCAAAATGGGGCAAATCGTGTGGGGTACTGATGATCAATATTTCGTTGATGCCCGCCATCATCAAAACCGATAGCGGATAATAAATCATGGGTTTGTCGTACACCGGCATCAATTGCTTACTCATAGCAAGTGTTAATGGGTGCAAACGGGTGCCGGAACCGCCGGCGAGGATAATCCCTTTCATATCACAAAGGTATGATTTGACCGCGATTGGCGGTTATTGGCCCATGAATTCTTCGTGAAATCAGGGTGTGGCTTGGGGAATCGCTTGGTAAACTTGAACCCAATCAACCTGAAAATCCGATGTGGCATTGCCTGAGGAGACCAAATTGGGTAGGTATTTGTTTTCCAGGGCATTGTTGAGAATGAGGTACATCGGTTCTTGGTAAAATTGACGCATCCATTTGTTGAGTTTAACCGATTTTACCCGAACATTATCGGTATAGAATTCAATGCGTTTGGGCGTCCATAAGCAGGCGTAAATGTGAAATGCGGTATCCGTATCCGCCTTCAATCTGAATTTTTTCATCAACATCTGCTTCGTATGGGTTTCTACCTTGCCGGTGTGGATAGTCATAGTTTGTGTGTGCACCCCTTTTCCAGTGGCTCCGCCGTACATTTCAAAAATATCGATCTCTGGTGGCCAATTGTTTTTGCCTGTTAGCCACCAAGCTGGCCAAGTGGCCGGTCCCGACGGATTTTTACTACGAATGGCGAAGTATCCGTAGGTGAAGTTCTTGGAATGAAACGTATTGGCAACGCCCACGCTGTAGGGGATGAGGATGGCTGGCCTGGTTGTAGAATTCGCGGGTTGAACTTGGCTGGCGATGGCCCCTGAAACATCTGGGGTTGTTTCACTGGATTCAATCAGCTGTCCGGCCGCATCAACATACCCTGTTTTAACCAAATTGGGCAATATGATATTGGTTTCGGTTTGGGCTTTTATCAATCGGGCTTGATCCTGTGCCGGTTGATTTTCTAAAATGATGGGCTGGGCGATGGGTTCGTTCAACAAATGCAAACAGCCATTCCCAACAAATACCTGGGGATCGCCATAAAATTGGTGGGCATTGTCGGGATGAAACCGTCCCCATGGTTGTCCTTTCGACCAAATATCCGCGTTCCATTCATTGAAAGAGTCGCTAAAAACGCGTTTGTACTGATTGATTTTTTTGGGGAGGATGAGTGTTTCGCTGTTGCTTTTGGCGCAGCGCGCATTCATGGCGATGATGGCATTTCTCAAGTCCCAATTTTTTTTGAAGTACATGCCCATTTTGGCCTTGCCGAAGCCATTCCTCGTGCTATCAATTTGAGGGGAGTTATCATCATTTCGGGCCTGAAGTCCATGAAGGGCGACCGCCAAAAACAGACAAATCATGTATTTGGTCCCAGGGAATAGGCTTCGTGAGCTTTGCAAAAACGACATAAACAAAGTTAAGATTTTCATAGTAGGTTTGAAGTAGTGAGTGAAACACCATTTAAATCAGGATTTGTAAGCATCATCGGGATGCCCAATGCAGGTAAAAGTACCTTGTATAACGCTTTGTTGGGTGAGAAGTTGGCCATCGTAAATTCGAAGGCACAGACAACCCGCCACAGGATATTTGGCATTAAAAACGGGGAAGGACATCAGATTGTTTTTTCAGATACCCCCGGGATTTTGCGAGAAACGAGTTACGGCATGCATGAGCGCATGATGAAATTTGTAAAGGAGAGTGTAGACGATAGCGATGTGCTCATTTTATTGATTGACATCAATGGAAAGGATTTTTCGGAGGAGGTTCATGAGAAGTTTGATCGATCCAAGGCCAAGAAAATTGTGGTGTTGAATAAAATCGACAAGGTACATCAGCAGAAGTTGGAGGAGAAAATGGTGTGGTTGAAGAAAACGTTTGAAGCGGATGTGTACTTGGCCATTTCCGCTCAGGAAAAGTTCCAGATTGATGTATTGGAGCGATATCTGGTTGGGTTTTTACCCGAGCACCCCGCCTATTTCCCTGAGGATCAGCTGACCGATAAAACGGAGCGCTTTTTTGTGAATGAGATCATTCGTAACAATGTTTTGAAACTGTACGATGAGGAAGTGCCTTATTCGGTAGAAGTTGTGACGTTGTTGTTTAAGGAAGAGCCCAAAATATTGCGATTGAGTTGTGAAATTATTGTTGAACGCCCGTCGCAAAAGCCCATTATCATTGGGAAACAGGGACAGAGCATCAAACGTTTGGGCATTGAATCGAGGAAAGAATTGGAACAGTTTTTCCAAAAGCAGGTGTACATGGAGTTGTTTGTGAAGGTTCGTGAGGATTGGCGCAACAACAAGAAAATGTTAGATCAATTCGGTTACGAGTCTGAATAAAAGTACATAGCATGCCTATGGCTTGGACAATGAAATATCGACGCATACTGGGCTTTTTAGGTCGTGTGCGGATCATTGTTGGCGTTGGCATTGTGTCGATTGCGTTGTTGACATTGACCCTCTTTGCGGCGACTGATCAACAGGGTGTGTTTTCATTTCCCCGAAATGTTGGGTCCAAAGCTTCAGGCCAGTCTGACAATGTAAGTTCCTTGCGGTTGCCCCATTTTTCTCAAGATACTGTATATTTTGTTCCTTGTAATGGCAAATCGATTCGTGTTGAAATCAAGGTCGCTCGATTAGCGAATGCATCGATTCGCAGGAAAATGTTGCTGCTATTGCCCGGTTGGAATTACGCCGATACGCAGTGGT
>JACCEE010874131.1_pt1 | contig 33320 bp, 37 predicted proteins | sample 7449931 | NCBI WGS metagenome assembly JACCEE01 (sample SAMN15323457, study PRJNA562643) | freshwater metagenome | isolation source: river surface water | place: USA:Blue River Watershed | collected 2017-08-19 | reverse complement strand
TAGTACGGATGACCCTGGTCTTCGTACTGCTGCTTGATCGGGGCCTTGAAGGCTTCCTCTTCTTCCATGCTCCATTGGCCACCCTTGGCTTCGATGCCGTCGCGCTTGACGGTGGCCAGCACGCTCGCGGCCTGCTCGCCACCCATGACGGAGATGCGGGCGTTCGGCCACATCCAGAGGAATCGCGGCGAGTAAGCGCGACCGCACATGCCGTAATTGCCCGCACCAAAGCTGCCGCCGATGATGATGGTGAACTTGGGCACCGCCGCCGTGGCCACGGCCGTGACCATCTTGGCGCCGTTGCGTGCGATGCCTTCGTTTTCGTACTTGCGGCCGACCATGAAACCGGTGATGTTCTGCAGGAACACCAGCGGCGTCTTGCGCTGACAGCACAGTTCGATGAAGTGCGCGCCTTTCAGGGCCGACTCGCTGAACAAAATGCCGTTGTTGGCGATGATGCCGACGGGCATGCCTTCGATGCGGGCAAAGCCGCAGACCAGCGTGGTGCCGAAGCGGGCTTTGAACTCGTCGAACTCGGAACCGTCGACGATGCGGGCGATGATTTCGCGCACATCAAAAGGCTTGCGCGTGTCGGTCGGGATCACGCCGTACAGCTCTTTCGCGTCGTACTTGGGCGGCACCGGCGCGTGGGTGGCGATGTTGGGCGTTTTTTGCGCGTTCAGGTTCTTGACCGCATTGCGGGCCAGCGCCAGCGCGTGCAGGTCGTTTTGCGCCAGATGGTCGGCCACGCCCGACAGCCGCGTGTGCACATCGCCGCCGCCCAGGTCTTCGGCGCTCACCACCTCACCGGTGGCGGCCTTCACGAGCGGCGGGCCGCCCAGGAAGATGGTGCCCTGGTTCTTGACGATGATGGTCTCGTCGCTCATGGCGGGCACATAGGCGCCGCCGGCGGTGCACGAGCCCATGACCACCGCGATCTGGGCGATGCCCTGCGCGCTCATATTGGCCTGGTTGAAGAAGATGCGGCCGAAATGGTCGCGGTCCGGGAAGACCTCGTCCTGATTCGGCAGGTTGGCGCCGCCCGAGTCGACCAGGTAGATGCAGGGCAGTCGGTTTTGCTGCGCGATCTCTTGCGCACGCAGGTGTTTCTTCACCGTCATCGGGTAGTAGGTGCCGCCCTTCACGGTGGCGTCGTTGCAGACGATCATGCAGTCCACGCCGTTGACGCGGCCGATGCCCGCGATCACGCCGGCGCAGGGCGCATCGTTGTTGTACATATTGAGCGCGGCCAGCGGCGCGACCTCCAGAAAGGGCGTGCCGGGGTCGAGCAGGTTCATCACGCGCTCACGCGGCAGCAGCTTGCCGCGCGCGGTGTGCTTGGCGCGGGCGGCTTCGCCGCCGCCCTGGGCCACGCGCTCGAGGTGCTGGCGCAAATCGTCGACCACGGCCTGCATGGCCGCGGCATTGGCCGCGAAGTCGGCCGAGCGGGGATTGAGTTGGGAATGCAAAACGGTCATGGCGGTGTTCCACAAACAGGGCAATGCCCCTCAGGATACGCAGCCCCCCGTGCATCGGCTTGCCACCAAGGTTGCAAATCCTGCCAAAATACCCGCCACATGAGCCACGCCGAACCCCGCACCCGCGCCGAGACCCCCATCGCCTTCATCGTGGCGATGGTCAAGGCTTATGAAGCGCGCGGCCTGGACCCTTCGGCGGCCCTGCAGAGGGCACAAATTGCGCCAAACTTACTGCGCCAGCCCCAGGCACGCGTGACCGCGCTGCAGATGGAGTGGATGAGCGAGGCCGCCATGCGCGAGCTCGACGACGAGGCGCTGGGCTGGTTCCGGCGCCGCCTGCCCTGGGGCAGCTACGGCATGCTGGTGCGGGCCTCGCTCAGCGCGCCCACCCTGGGCGTCGCGCTCAAACGCTGGTGCCGCCACCACAACCTGCTGACCGAGGACATCCACCTGGACCTTGAGGTCGTCGAAGGCCAGGCGCGCTTGCAGCTGCGCGAGCAGCACGCGCTGGGCGCCCTGCGGGAGTTCTGCACCGTCTCGGTCTTGCGCAATGCCTTGGGCGTGGCCTGCTGGCTGACCGACTCGCGCATCCCGCTGTCGCGCACCGAGTTGCACTTTGCCGCGCCCGCGCACGCGGCCAGTTACCGCGTGCTGTTCGACGGGCCCACGGTGTTTGACGCGCCCGCGAGCCGCCTGCAATTTGACGCGGGCTACCTGCAACTGCCGGTGCGGCGCGACGAGGCGGCCCTGCAGCGCATGCTGCAGCGCGCGCTGCTGCTCACCGTGCGGCCCTACCGGCGCGACCGACTGCTGGTCGAGCGGGTGCGGCAGGTGCTGGCCGAGCAGCCCGAGCACGGCCGCAATGCCGAGGAGCTGGCGGCGCGGCTCAACCTTTCGCCTCGCACCCTGCACCGCCAGCTCAAGGAAGAAGGCGCCAGCCTGCAGCAGCTCAAGGACAGCGTGCGCCGCGAGCGGGCGCAGCAGCTCTTGCGCACAAGCCGCAAGCCGCTCAAGCAGATCGCGGCCGAGGTGGGCTTTGGCAATGAAAAAAGTTTCATGCGGGCCTTCAAGGCCTGGACCGGCCTGCCCCCCGAAGCCTGGCGCCAGGTGCCGGCCGAGCGCTCCATGGCCGGGCGCGACGCCGCAGGGGCCTGAGCGCAGCGGCTCAGCGCGGCGGCCGGTGCAGCTCGCACATGTGGCCCAGCACCCGACGTGCCCCCGCTTCGCGCAAAGGCCCGGCCTGCGTGGGATCGGGCGCATAGGCCCAGACGGTGGCGCCGGCTGCGACGCCGGCCGCGATGCCCACCGTCGTGTCTTCAAGCACCAGGCAGCGCGCGGGCGGCACCTGTAGGTGCGCGGCGGCGGCCAGGTAAACGTCGGGGTACGGCTTGCTGCGCGGCATCTCGTGGCCGCTGAAGATGCGCCCCTCGAAGAAGGGCAGCAGGCCGACCTTGGCCAACATCATCTCGACCTTGAAACGGTCGGCCCCCGAAGCGACCGCGATGCGGCCCTGACAATGGTCGTGCAGGTGCGCCACGGCGTCGTGCACGCCCTCGATCGCGGTGATCTGGCACTCCAGGCGGGCGTTGCGGCGCTCAAAAAATGCCTGCAGCCAGGCGTCGGTCAGCGGCACGCCGGTGTTGGCCTCGATCAGCGCGCGCTGGCTTTTGACAGTGTGGCCGACAAAGCGCTGCATGCACTCGGCCAGCGTCATGCGCCAGCCCTGTTCTTCGAACATGTCGCGCAGCACACCACAGGTGATGGCCTCGCTGTCGACCAGCACGCCATCGCAATCGAACAAGACCGCTTGGAAATCCATGCGCGGATGGTACAGGGCTCAGCGCACGTCGCCGTCCACGTAGTACCAGCGGCCGTCCTCGCGCACAAAGCGGCTGCGCTCGTGCTGGCGCACGGCACGGCCCGCCACGCGCCAGCGCGCGACGAACTCGACCTCGGCGCTGTCCATCCCCGTGAGGCGGTGATGCTTGATTTCCAGCCCCAGCCACTTCGCGCCCGCTTCCAACTCGAGCGTGGCCGGCCGCGTGCTGGCGTGCCAGGTGGCCTGCAGGTAAGGCACATCGCCACGCACAAAGGCGCTGTAGCGCGAACGCATCAGGCGCTCGGCATCGGGCGCGGTCTGGCCCGCGTGCAGCGGGCTGCAGCACTCGGCATAGGCCAGCGGCCGGCCCCGGCCGTCCAGGCGGCCGCAGGGGCAGTCGGATGCCAAGGCGGGTGTGGCCAAGCTCAGTGGCCCTTGCGGGCGGCGCTCTCGGCCTTGTGCTGCTCGAGCGTGACCATGGGCGCTTCGGCTTTCTTCCAGGCGGCAAAGCCGCCGTCGATGTGGGCCACATTGCGCATGCCCATGTCCATCAGCGTCTTGGTGGCCAGGGCGCTGCGCCAGCCGGCGCCACAAAACAGCACGAACTCCTTGCCTTCATCGGCGAACACCGGCTTGAAGTAGGGCGAGTCGGGGTCGACCCAGAACTCGAGCATGCCGCGCGGCGCCAAGAGCGCCCCCGGCAACGTGCCCTCGCGCTCGAGTTCGCGCGGGTCGCGGATGTCGACGATCTGCACCTTCGGGTCAGCCAGGCGCGCGCGCACCTCTTGGACGCTGTAGGTCGTGACCTGGCCCATGGCCTCGTCGACGAGGGCGCGAAATCCTTTGGTGATCGGCATGGCTTGTCTCCTTGTTTGGGAATCACAGCGCGCGCTGGATGATGATTTTCTGCACGTCGCTCGTGCCTTCGTAAATCTGGCAGACGCGCACGTCGCGGTAAATGCGCTCGACCGGGAAGTCGCTCACATAGCCGTAGCCGCCCAGGGTCTGGATCGCGGCCGAACACACCTTCTCGGCCACCTCGCTGGCGAACAGCTTGGCCATGGCCGCTTCTTTCAGGCAGGGGCGACCGGCGTCGCGCAGGCTGGCCGCGTGCCAGATCAGCTGGCGCGCGGCTTCGAGCTGCGTCGCGCACTCGGCCAGGCGGAAACCCACAGCCTGGTGGTTGAAGATGGACGTGCCAAAACTCTCGCGCTGCTTGGCGTAATCGATCGCCACTTCCAGCGCGCTGCGCGCCATGCCGATGCTTTGCGCGCCGATGCCGATGCGGCCACCCTCCAGCGCCGACAAGGCGATCTTGTAGCCCTCGCCTTCCTGGCCAATCAGGTTTTCGGCCGGGATGCGGCAGTTGTCGAAGTTGATCTGCGCGGTGTCGCTGCTGTGCTGGCCCAGCTTGTCTTCCAGGCGCGCGACCACATAGCCCGGGGCGCTGGTCGGCACCAGGAAAGCGCTCATGCCCTTCTTGCCGGCGCCCTTGTCGGTCACCGCGATCACCACCGCCACATCGCCATGCTGGCCACTGGTGATGAACTGCTTGACGCCGTTGATCACGTACTCGTTGCCCTCTTTGACGGCGGAGGTGCGCAACGAAGACGCGTCCGAACCCACATGCGGCTCGGTCAGGCAAAACGCGCCCAGCAACTCACCCTGCGCCAGCGGCGTGAGCCACTGCTTTTTCTGGGCCTCGTTGCCGTACATCATCAGGATGGCGTTGACCGGGCAGTTGGTCACGCTGATGGTGGTGCTCACACCGCCATCACCGGCGGCGATCTCTTCGAGCACCAGCGCCAGCGTCAGGTAGTCGAGCCCCGCACCGCCCAGGTCTTCGGGCACGCAAATGCCATAAGCCCCGAGTGCGGCCAGGCCCTTGTGCGCCTCTTTGGGGAAGTGGTGTTGCTTGTCCCACTCGGCGGCGTGGGGCCACAGCTCGGCACGCGCGAAATCGCGCACCGCGTCACGGATCATTTCCTGGTCGGGGGTCAAGAGCATGACGGACCTCAGAGCAGTTCAAGCGCCACGGCCGTGGCTTCGCCGCCGCCGATGCACAAGGTGGCCAGGCCTTTTTTGAGGCCGCGGGCCTGCAGCGCATGGATCAGCGTGACCATGATGCGCGCGCCCGAAGCGCCGATCGGGTGGCCCAGCGCGCAGGCGCCGCCGTTCACATTGACTTTCTCGTGCGGCACTTTCAAATCGTGCATCAGCGCCATCGGCACCACGGCAAAGGCCTCGTTGATTTCCCAAAGCTGAACATCGCCGACCTGCCAACCGGCCTTGGCCAGCGCCTTTTCGGTCGCGCCCACCGGGGCGGTGGCGAACCACTCGGGCTCTTGCGCGTGGGTGGCGTGGCTGGCGATGCGAGCCAGCGGCTGGCAACCCAGCTTCTTGGCGGTGCTCTCGCGCATCATCACCAGGGCCGCCGCGCCGTCGTTGATCGAGGAGCTGGCAGCGGCGGTGATGGTGCCGTCCTTTTTGAAGGCGGGCTTGAGCGTGGGGATCTTGTCGATTTTGATCTTGCCCGGGCCTTCGTCGGTGGCGACCACAGTCTCACCGGCGCGGGTCTTCACGGTGACCGGCGCGATTTCCTTGGCGAAGCCGCCGTTCTTGATGGCGTCCTGCGCGCGCTGCACGCTGGCCATGGCGAAGGCGTCTTGCTGCTCGCGGGTGAAGTTGTATTTGGCGGCGCAGTCCTCGCCGAAGGTGCCCATGCTGCGGCCCGCCTGGTAAGCGTCTTCGAGACCGTCGAGCATCATGTGGTCGAACAGGCGGTCATGGCCCAGGCGGTAGCCGCCACGGCCCTTGAGCATCAAATACGGCGCGTTGGTCATGCTCTCCATGCCACCGGCCACCAGCACCTCGTGCGAGCCGGCCACCAGCATGTCGTGGGCGAACATGGCCGCGCGCATGCCCGAGCCGCACATCTTGGACAGGGTCACAGCGCCGGCGCTCTTGGGCAAACCGCCCTTGAAGGCCGCCTGGCGCGCGGGCGCCTGGCCCTGGCCCGCCATCAGGCAGTTGCCAAACAGCACTTCGGTCACGAGTTCGGGGGCGATGCCGGCGCGCTCGATGGCGGCTTTGATCGCGACGCCGCCCAGGTCATGGGCGGCGAGCGACGAGAAGTCGCCCTGGAAGCTGCCCATGGGGGTGCGGGCGGCGCTGACGATGACGATGGGGTCGGACATGGGGGTCTCCTGTGAAATCAACAAATCACCACGCCAGCCCGGGGCTCACGCGGCGGAAAAATCAGCCCCGCGCGGGTAGCGCTTGAGGGCATTGCGGAACACGTCCATGACCTCGCCCGGGTGGCTCATGCTCACACCGAGGTCTTTGGCCAGGCCGTCCTTGAGGCCGTAACACCAGCCGTGCACCGAAATCTTCTGGCCGCGCGCCCAGGCGTCCTGGATGACGTTGGTGAGCGCCACGTTGCCGACCTGCTCGATCACGTTCATCTCGCACAGCGCGTCTTCCTGCTCGGGCACGCTCAGGTGGTCCAGACGCTTGCGGTGGCGCATCTTGACGTCGTGCACATGGCGCAGCCAGTTGTCGGCCAGGCCCACGCGCGCACCGCGCAGCGTGGCCAGCACGCCACCGCAGCCGTAGTGCCCCACCACCAGGATGTGCTCCACCTTCAGGTAGTCGACGGCGAACTGGATGACCGAGAGCGCGTTGAGGTCGGAGTGCACCACCACATTGGCCACGTTGCGGTGCACGAAGACTTCGCCCGGCTCCAGACCGGTGATCTGGTTGGCCGGCACGCGGCTGTCGGAGCAGCCGATCCACAGGTACTTGGGGTTTTGCTGGGCCGCGAGGTGGCTGAAAAAGCCGGGCTGCTCGCGCTCCATGCGCTCGGCCCAGGCCCGGTTGTTGTCGAAAAGGTGTTGCAGTGCTTGGCTCATAGGCACGATTGTGGCAGTGCAGGCTTCCTCTTCGATGACAGCGCGGCTCAGCAGGTCTCGGCGAACAGCTCGCGGCCGATCAGCATGCGGCGGATTTCGCTGGTGCCGGCGCCGATTTCGTAGAGCTTGGCGTCGCGCCACAGGCGGCCCAGCGGGTACTCATTGATGTAGCCGTTGCCGCCGTAAATCTGGATGCCCTCGCCGGCCATCCAGGTGGCCTTTTCGGCGGTCCACAAAATGACGGAAGCGCAGTCCTTGCGCACCTGGCGCACATGCTCAGTGCCCAAGAGGTCGAGGTTTTTGGCCACGGTGTAGGCGAAGCTGCGCGCCGCCTGCAGCACGGTGTACATGTCGGCGACCTTGCCCTGGATCAGCTGGAACTCGCCGATGCTTTGGCCAAACTGCTTGCGGTCGTGGATGTAGGGGATGACGTTGTCCATCACGGCCTGCATGATGCCCAGCGGGCCGCCGGTGAGCACGGCGCGTTCGTAGTCCAGGCCGCTCATCAGCACCTTGGCGCCGTTGTTCAGGCCGCCCAGGATGTTCTCGGCCGGCACTTCGACGTCCTGGAACACCAACTCGCCCGTGTGGCTGCCGCGCATGCCCAGCTTGTCGAGCTTTTGCGCAATGCTGAAACCCTTCATGCCCTTCTCGATCAGAAAGGCCGTCACACCGCGCGCACCCAGCTCGGGTTCGGTTTTGGCATAGACCACCAGGGTGTCGGCGTCCGGCCCGTTGGTGATCCACATCTTGGAGCCGTTGAGCAGGTAGTAGCCGCCCTTGTCCTCGGCCTTGAGCTTCATGCTGATGACATCCGAGCCGGCACCGGGCTCGGACATGGCCAGCGCACCCACGTGCTCACCGCTGATCAGCTTGGGCAGGTATTTGGCGCGCTGCGCCTCGTTGCCATTGCGCTTGATCTGGTTCACACACAGGTTGGAGTGGGCGCCGTAGCTCAGGCCCACCGAGGCGCTGGCGCGCGAGATCTCTTCCATCGCCACCATGTGGGCCAGGTAGCCCATGCCCGCGCCACCGTATTCTTCGCCCACGGTGATGCCCAGCACGCCCAGATCGCCCATCTTGCGCCACAGGTCCATGGGGAACTGGTCGTTCTTGTCGATCTCGGCCGCGCGCGGCGCGATCTCGCTTTGCGCAAAGTCGTGCACCGCTTCGCGCAGCGCGTCGATGTCTTCACCAAGCTGGAAATTCAGGCCGGGCAGGTTCATGGGGTTCTCCTCTTTGGTCGGTTGGGGACAGAGCTAAAGATCTGTCCCACAAGGTTATTCAATAAGTTTTGGGCACGGGCGCGAGCGTTTGCTGCATGACGGCGCAGGGCGACACCTTGCCCTGGGCGTCCACATGGTCGACCTCGGCGGTGGTCACGATGACGCGCTTGCCGGCCTTGACGACGCGGCCGATGGCGCGGATCTCGCCGCCCTGGTAGCTCGAGAGGAAGTTGATCTTGTATTCGACGGTGACCACCTCCATGCCCTCGGGCGCCATGGTCAGGCCCGCGTAGCCCCCCGCAATGTCGGCCAGCGCGCCCATGGCACCGCCGTGAAAGCCGTCCTGCTGCTGCGTGACCTTGTCGCCATAGGGCAGCGCCAGCTCGACCAGGCCGCGCTCGGCGCGCAGCAGGCGCACCTGCAGATGCTGCATCATGCCCTGACGGGCCAGGCTGGCGGCGACGCGTTCGTATTCGGGGGAGTTCACAACAGGGTCTCGCAGGTTGGGGTCAGCCACCGACTTTAATTGACGTTTACGTAAACGTCAATCACTGCCCACCCGGCCTCAAGCCGCCCCTTTGCCGGCCTTGGCCAGCAGGGCCTTGGCTTCCTTCTCGTGGGTCTTGACCTCGTCCAGCGTGGCCTGCAGCTCGGCCAGCTGGGCTTCGAGCTGCTGCTTGTGGTGGGCCAGCACCACCAGGAACTTCTTGAGCTGCGGACCGGTGTCGCGCGGGCTGTCGTACATGTCGATCAGGTCCTTGGCCTCGGTCAGCGAGAGGCCCAGGCGTTTGGCGCGCAGCGTGAGCTTGAGGCGCGTGCGGTCGCGGTGCGAGTAGACGCGGTTGCGGCTGCCGGGGCCCGAGCGCTCGGGCTCGAGCAGGCCCATGTCCTCGTAGAAACGGATGGCGCGCGTCGTCAGGTCGAATTCCTTGGCGAGGTCGCTGATCGTGTAGGTGTTGGCCATGGGGTCCTCCGCAAAATGCACGCCCGTGACAGCCTGCGCAGGGCGGCCGCCTAGAATGAATGGCATGTTGACGTTGACGTTAACGTCAATTCACACATCCTAACCCAAAGCCATGCCCAGCCCCAAGCCCGAAACGCCCCTGAGCTACCCGCTGGGCGAGCACCTGCCGCCGCTGGGCCAGGCCACCGAAGTGGCCGCGGGCATCCACTGGCTGCGCATGGGCCTGCCCTTTGCGCTGGACCACATCAACCTCTGGCTGCTGCGCGACGCGCTGCCCGACCCCGCGCAGCCCGGCCAGACGCGCCAAGGCTGGACCGTGGTCGACTGCGGCATCGACAACCCCGCCACGCGCGCGGCCTGGCAGCAGCTCGAGGCCGAGGTGCTGCAGGGCCTGCCCATCGTGCGCGTGCTCGTCACCCACATGCACCCCGACCACATGGGCCTGGCGCACTGGCTGTGCGAACGCTGGCAGGCGCCGCTGTGGATGGGCTTGGCCGAATACCAGGCCGCCAAGATCGCCTGCCAGAGCGCGGGCGGCCTGGGCTCTCAGCCCGCGCTGCGCTTTTTCGCGCAGCACGGCTGGCAGCGCGAAGAGGACCAGGCCACGGTGCAGCGCCACATGAACCACTACGCCGAAATGGTGCCCGCCGTGCCCGCCAGCCATGTGCGGCTGATGGACGGGCTGGCACTGCGCATCGGCGAGCGCAGCTGGCGCTGCCTGCGCGGCCTGGGCCATTCGCCCGAGCACATGGCGCTGTGGTGCGAGGACGATGCGGTGTTCATCAGCGGCGACATGCTGCTGCCCTCGATCTCGAGCAACATCAGCGTCTACCACCAGGAGCCCGAGGCCGACCCGCTGGCGTGGTTTCTGCAGTCGCTCGCCGACATGCAGGCCGAATTGCCCGACAGCGCGCTGGTGCTGCCCTCGCACGGCCGGCCATTTCGCGGTGTGCACCGCCGCGTGGCGCAACTGCAGGCGCACCACGCCGAGCGCCTCGATGCGCTGCTGGCCGCCTGTGCTGAGCGGCCCTGCAGCGCGCACGATGCGCTGCCCGTGCTGTTCAAGCGCGCGCTCAACGCCCAGCAAATGGCCTTTGCCATGGGCGAGGCGGTCGCGCACCTGCACGCGCTGTGGCACGCGGGGCGGGTGCAGCGGCGGCTCGACGCGGGCACGGGCGTCTACCGCTTCAGCGCGTCTCGGGCCGGCGATTGAGGCGCCCGGCGCTCAGGCCGAGGGCAGGCACAAAGCGGCAAACACCGCATCGGCGCGGCGCGCCCAGGCGATGTCGCGCTCGGACAAGCCGCCCGCATCGTGCGTGGTCAGCGTGATGTCCACCCGGTTGTAGACGTTGAACCATTCGGGATGGTGGTCGAGCTCTTGCGAGACGGCGGCCATGTGCGTCATGAACGCAAAGGCCTTCTCAAAGTCCTGCAGCACGAAGCTGCGCCGGATGGCGCTGCGTTCAGGGTGCATTTGCCAGTCCGGCAAGGCGGCCAGATGCGCGTGCATCGTCTGGGTGTCCAGGGGCTTCATGGATGGGAGGGTGCGGGTGTCATGGCCCGCAGCGTGGGGCTGCCGCGAACTGTACTGAAACGGCATGACCCCTGCCCGTGCAGGGCGACCGGGCGCCCGGCCCCACCGCCCCTGCGATCGTCGCCGAGCGGACAGCACCTCAGGGTTTACGCGGTACGGGGGCACCGAGGGCCTGCCTAGCATCGCGGGCATTCCATCAGCATCGGCAGCACACACATGGGCAAGGTCATCATCACCTGCGCGGTCACCGGCGCCATCCACACGCCATCCATGTCGCCGTATTTGCCGGTGACGCCCGAGGAAATCACCGAGGCCGCGGTGGGCGCGGCCCAAGCCGGCGCCGCCATCATCCACCTGCATGCCCGCGACCCCGTCACCGGCAAGCCCGACCAAAGCCCCGAAGCCTTTGGCAAGTTCCTCCCGCAGATCAAGCAGCGCACGGCCGCCGCGCTCAACCTCACGAGCGGCGGCTCACCCTTCATGACGATCGAAGAGCGCATCCAGCCCTCGATGCGCTTCGCGCCCGAAGTGGCCTCGCTCAACCTGGGCTCCTTCAATTTCGCGCTGTTCCCGATGCTGGAGCGCTTCACCGAGTTCCAGCACCCCTGGGAGCGCGAGCACCTGGAAAACAGCCGCGACCTGATCTTTCGCAACACCTTCAAGGACATCGAGTACGCCCTCAAGGCCTGCGCCGAAAACGACACGCGCTTCGAACTCGAGTGCTACGACATCGGGCACCTCTACAACCTCGCGCATTTCGCGGACAAGGGTGTCATCCAGCCGCCGTTTTTCATCCAGTCGGTGTTCGGCATCCTGGGCGGCATCGGCACGCACCCCGAGGACGTGATGCACATGCGGCGCACGGCCGACCGCCTGTTCGGTGACAGCTACCAATGGTCCGTGCTGGGCGCGGGCCGTCACCAGCTGCGCATCGCGGCCATGGGCGCCAGCATGGGCAGCCATGTGCGCGTGGGTCTGGAAGACAGCCTCTGGCTGGGCAAGGGCACGCTCGCGAAAAGCAATGCCGAGCAGGTGCGCCAGGTGCGGCAAATCATCGAGGGCCTGGGGCTGGAGATCGCCACGCCGGACGAGGCGCGGCAAATCCTCCACCTCAAAGGCGCCCACAAAGTGAAGTTCTAGGCGCCTCCCAGCCTGGCCGCTGCAGGCCGGCGCGTTTTCTGACCACAGCACAGGAGCACACATGTTCAGCCAATGGGCCCTTTCCATCGACGACGCCAAAGCCATCGCCAGCGCCTGCAAGGCCTGCGCGCAGCAAAACCAGTGGAATGTGGTGATCGCCATCGTCGACGACGGCGGACACCTGATGTACCTCGAGCGGCTCGATGGCACGCAAAAAGCGTCCAGCGTGATTGCCGTTGAAAAGGCCAAGACCGCCCTGCTCTTCAAGCGCCCCACGCTGGCGATCGAGACCGCGGTCAAAAACGGCCGCAACGTGATGATGATGCTGCCCGGCGCCACCCCCATCGAGGGCGGCTTGCCGCTGGTGCGCGATGGGCAGTTCGTCGGCGCCATCGGCATCTCTGGCGTCCAGTCCTCCGAAGACGGCATCGTGGCCGCGGCGGGCGTGGCCCATTTCGCCACCCTGGCCTGACCCCCTGCCGCCCGCCATGACGACCCCCAGCAACACCCCCGGCCAGCGGCCCTGGTGACTGGCGGCCGCCGCGGCATCGTATTTTTTTCTTGTGACCCGTTCAACACCTCAGGAGACCACACCATGAAACGCCGCCACTTGCTCGCCCATGCCGCCCTCGCTGTCGCTGCAGGCCTGAGCATGCCGCACGCCTTCGCCCAGAGCGGGCCTTACCCCAACCGCCCGATCAAGCTGGTCGTGCCGTTTGCGGCCGGCATCTCGCCCGATGTGGTGGCGCGCCTGATCGCCGACAAACTGTCGGTGGCCCTGGGCCAGCCCGTGGTGGTCGACAACCGCCCCGGCGCGGGCGGCATGATCGGCGCGGTGGCCGCGGCCACCACCCCGGCCGACGGCTACAACCTGTTCTTCAGCGTCAAGGCCACGCACGCGATCGCGCCCAACGTCTACAAGGACCCCAAATACAACCCGCCGCGCGACTTCAAGGCCGTCAGCCAGATCCTGCAGGTGCCCCATGTGCTGACCGCCACCCCCAAAGCCCCTTACAACACCATGAAGGAGCTGGTGGAGTACGCCAAGAAGAACCCCGGCAAGATCGATTTCGCCTCGCTGGGCGTGGGCTCCCAGCCGCATGTGGCCATGGAGACCTGGGCGCAAAAGCTGGGCATCAAGCTCAACCATGTGCCCTACAAGACCAACCCCTCGCCCGATGTGATGAGCGGCGTGGTGAGCCTGTCGGTGGAAGCCTCGACCACGGCCATCCCGCTGATCAAGTCGGGCAAGGTCAAGGCCCTGGGCATCTCGGGCCCGCAGCGCATCCCCGGCCTGCCCGACGTGCCCACCATGACCGAATTCGACGCCAACCTCGATGTCAACGGCGTGATCGGCAGCTCCTGGCACGGCATCTTCACGCCCACCGGCACGCCCAGCGACATCATCGCCAAGCTCAACACCGAGATCGTCAAGATCGTGAAGATGCCCGATGTGCAGGCGCGCCTGACCGAACTGGGCCTGACCCCCACCGGCACCACGGCGGCCGCGCTCGATGCGGTGGCCAGCTCGGACTACGCCTTCTGGAACAAGGTCGTGCGCGATCTGGACATCAAGGTCGAGTGAGGGAACAAGGATGATCGTCGAGCTCCGCACTTACACCCTCAAGGCCCTGCACACCGGCGCTTTTTTGAAGCTGTATGAAAGTGCGGCGCTCCCCCTCCAGCGCCAGTACCTCGGGCACCTGATCGGTTTTTATGTGTCCGAGATCGGTCCGCTCAACGAGGTGGTGCACCTGTGGGGCTTCGCCAGCCTCGCCGAGCGCGAGCGCCGCCGCGCGCTGATGGAGGCCGACCCGGGCTGGCCGCTGTACCGCCAGGCCCTGCTGGAACTCGACGTGGTGGTCCAGCAGGACACCAAGATCCTGCGCAGCACCGCGTTTTCTCCGGCCATCGATTTCTCCCAGCGTCCGCCAACATGAGCACTTCGCCTTCCAAGACCCGCAACGCCCAGTCGGCCCAGCCGCTGTCACGCATCGGCATGCTGGGGGTCGGCATCATGGGTCACGCCATGGCGGTCAACCTCATGAAGGCCGGCTTCCAGGTGGACGGCTACGACCCCGATGCCCAGGCGCTCCGGCGCCTCAAGGCGGCGGGCGGCACCCCGCGCCGCAACGCCGCCGACCTGGGCCGCCGGGTGCAGGTGCTGATCTGTTCGCTGCCCGGCCCCGGCGCGCTGCACGAGGCCGCGGTGCAGATTGCGGCCTCGGGCCCACGCGATTTGCTGGTGGTGGAAACCAGCACGCTGGACATCGCCGACAAAGAGGCCGCACGCGATCTGCTCAAGGCCAGCGGCATCGTCCTGCTCGACTGCCCGCTGTCGGGCACGGGCGCGCAGGCGGTGCACAAAGACCTCACGGTTTACGCCAGCGGCCCCAGGGCCGCGATCCGGCGCCTGGCGCCCGTGTTCGCGGGCTTTTCCAAAAACTGCTTCGACCTGGGCCGCTTCGGCAACGGCATGAAGATGAAGCTGATGGCCAATCTGCTGGTGGCCATCCACAACGTCTCCACCGCCGAGGCGCTGTTGCTGGGGCAGCGCTGGGGCATCAAGCCGTCGACCGCCGTCAAGGTGCTCAGCGATGGCGCCGGCGGCTCGCGCATGCTGCAGGTGCGCGGCCCGCAGATGGAAGACGAGGGCTGGAAGACCGCCACCATGAAGGTGGGCATCTGGCAAAAGGACATGCAGCTCATTGCGGCCGCGCTGGCACAGGCCCAGGTGCCCGCGCCCTTGTTCGCCGCCTCGGTGCCCGTCTACAACGCGGCCATGGCGCTGGGGCACGCAGAGCACGACACGGCTGCGGTGTTCGACGTGCTCTCGCGCATGTCTTCGCGCGGCTGAACGGGATCGTCCCCGGACCGAGGAGCCGCCAGCGCACGCCAGCCTATGCAATCCGATTCTTACCGCGTCTGTACGCATGGCACGCCGGCGCGGGATCGATAGCATGCGCAAGACGTGTCCATTGCTCTTCGAGCCCCACATCCCATGCGATCCACCATGACTGCTGCGGTCACGGCCAGCCTGCTGGCCGCGTGTACCTCGTCCCCTTCCCTGCTGAGCACCGAGCCGATTGCCGTGGTGGCGGCGGGCAGTTTGCGCGAAGCCCTGACCGAGGTGGCGCAAGCACACGAGGCCCGCACGGGGCAAAGGCTGTCGCTCTCTTTTGCGGCTTCCGGGCTGCTGCACGAACGCATTGAAAAGGGAGAGGCGGCCCAGGTGTTCGCCTCGGCCGACATGGGGCATCCCCAAAGGCTGTCTCAGACGGGTGGCTGGACTGCGCCGCGCGTGTTCGTGCGCAACCAGCTGTGCGCGCTCACACAAGCGCAGGTGGATCTGAGCCCCGATCGCCTGCTGGACGCCTTGCTCGACCCGGCCGTTCGCGTGGGCACCAGCACACCCAAGGCCGATCCCGCTGGCGACTACGCGTGGGCGCTTTTTCAGCGGGCCGATGCCCTGCGCCCGGGCGCCTTTGCCGCGCTGGCGCACAAGGCCCGGCAGCTGACGGGCGGCCCCGACTCGCCCAAGGCGCCGGCGGGCCGAGGCACTTACGCCTGGGTCATGGACCAAAACCAGGCCGATGTTTTTCTGACCTACTGCACCAACGCCGTGGCCGCCCAGCGGGAGGTGCCGCGCCTGAAGATCGTGGCCATACCGGCGGCCTTGCAGGTGGGCGCCGACTACGGCCTGACGGTGCGTCGGGGTGCACCAGCCGCCGCGCAGGCGTTTGCCGACGCCCTGCTCACGCCACAGGCACAAGGCATTTTCGCGCGCCACGGGTTTGGCAGCCCTTGAGCCAGGCCACCGCATCGGAGCCGTCAGGCCGGCACACCCGGCCTTCGCGGCCTGAACACCGGCGCTTGAACCGACCGCAGGCCGTGCCAGCCTCTGGGCATCACTGGCCCACCACCAGGCGCATGGCGGGCATGACCCGCTCGCTTTCGCTGCGGCGCGCGAGGGCCTGACGCAGGTTCATCTGCGCGACCTGGGTGTGCTCCTCGGCCAAGGCCTGCGCACGCGCGCCTTCGCCACGCTTGATGGCGTCAAACAGCATGTGGTGCTGGCGATGGGCATACAGCATCCAGTCGCGGTCGATCTCCAGCGCGCCCTGCATGGGCAGCATGGCCGACGCGGGCGCGAAGGGCAGTTTGTCGTTGAGGCGAATGGCGTGCTGCAGGGCGCGGTTGCCGCTGGCTTGCAGTATGAGCGCATGAAAGCGGTCGTTCATGGCCGCGTAGCGCGCGTAATCTTCCACCGTCAGGGGGTTGGCCCGCAGCGCCTCATCGCCCTCGGACAGGCAGCTTTCGAGGTCCATCGCGAGTTGCCGCGTCAGGCCGTGTTCGGCCACCAGGCGTGCGGCCATGCCCTCCAGGTGTCCGCGCACGGCAATGGCGTCGGAGACCTCCCGCGCCGTGAACTGGCGCACCAGGTAGCCGCCGGTTTCGTTGGTCTCGATCAGGCCCTCTTGCTCCAAGGTCACGAGCGCCGAGCGGATGGGGGTGCGCGAGCTGCCCAGGCGCTCGGCCAGCTGCTGCTCGGCCAGGCGCCGCCCAGGGGCAAATTCGCCGCTCAGGATCAGGTCCCGCAGCTGCATCAAAACGGTTGCTTGCATGCTCATGGCGCCACTGTACACGGGGTGAAAATTTCTGTATACCGTTTTTGAAAAATGGTCTACAGTCGATCCCAGCCCCCTTTCCAACAGACGCCTTGCCCTGGAGACACGATGAAAGCCGAGCAGAACGAACGCATCACCCGCATTGGCCCCGGCACGCCCTGCGGTCAGCTGATGCGTCACTACTGGCAGCCGGTGGCGCTGGTGGACGAATTCGATGCGCGGCTGGACGCGCGCATGGCCCAGCGCCCGCTCAAAGCCGTGCGGGTGCTGGGCCAGGACTTCATCCTGTTCAAGGACAACGGCGGGCGCTGGGGCCTGCTCGACCGCGACTGCCCGCACCGCAACGCCGACCTGTCGTTCGGGCGCCATGAGGGCGACGGCGTGCGCTGCCCTTTCCATGGCTGGAAATTCGATGCCACCGGCCGCTGCATGGACACCCCCGGCGAGCCCGTGGGCAGCCGCCTGTGCGAGCGTGTGCAGCAAGGCGCCTACCCGGTGATCGAGCGCAGCGGCGTGCTGTTCGCCTGGCTGGGCGCCGCCGGCAAAGCCCCTCCCTTCCCCGAATTCGACTGTTTTGCAGCGCCCGGCACCCACACCTTTGCCTACAAGGGCATGTGGCAATGCAACTGGCTGCAGGCCTTCGAGGTCGGTCTCGACCCGGTGCACACCTCCTTCCTGCACCGCTTCCTCAACGATGCCCCGCTCGAAGACATTGGCGACAACGCCGCGGGCAAGCAGTTCAGAAGCGCCAGCGCCGGCGACTTCTCTGGCGAGCGCTGGCCGATGACGCGCGTGATGCGCGAATTCCATCGCCCGGACATCAGCTTCGAGCCGCGCCCCTGGGGCCTGCAAATCACCACGCTGCGGCCCATGACCGATGAACTGACCCATGTGCGCATCACGCACGGGATCTTTCCCTACACCTTCGTGATCCCGCTGTCCGAGACCTTGACCATCACGCAGATGCACGTGCCCATCGACGACACGCACACCTACTGGTACGCCTTCTTCACCAGCTTTGACAAGCCGGTGGACAAGGAGGCCATGCGGCAGCAGCGCGCCCAGTTCATCCCGGGGCCCGACTTCATCCCGCGCTCGGGCAAGCACAACGACTGGGGCTTCAACGCCGAGGAGCAGCGCAGCACCACCTTCCTGGGCATGGGCGAGGAAGACATCAATGTGCACGACCAGTGGGCCGTCGAAAGCATGGGGCCCATCCAGGACCGCACGCGCGAACACCTGGGGACGACGGACAAGGTCATCATGGCGAACCGCCGGATGCTGCTGGCCGCCATCGAAACGGTGGCAGCGGGCGGACAGCCCCCCGGCGTCGGCGACGCCGCGCTGGCCGCGCACATGAAAGGTCCGGACACGGTGGACGGCATCGCGCCGGCCGGCACCTGGGCGCAATGGTGGCCACAGCAAACCGAGGCCAAGCGCGCCAAGGCGCCGTGGATCGGCACCGTGCACGACACCGTGGGCGCATGAAGACCTTCGCGCAGCGCTGCGGTCTGCACGGTGCCCAGCGTGAAGAGCAGGTCCAGCAGGCGGCGGCGCGCATCCAGGAGCGCCAGCTGGACCTGGTGCGCATCGCCTGGTGCGACCTGCACGGCATCACCCGCAGCAAGACTCTGACCGCGCCCGCCGCACTTCGCGCCTTGCGCGAAGGCATCGGCATGGTCAGCACGCTGATGCTCAAAGACACCTCCGATCGAACGGCCTTCAAGGTGTTCGAGCCCGGCGGCACAGCGTCGCTGCCCGGCTTTGGGCAGGCGAACAACCTCGTGCTGATGCCCGACCCCGGCAGCCTGTGCGAGTTGCCCTGGTCCGACCACAGCGGCTGGATGCGCGCCCAGCCTTATTTTCAGGACGGCAGCCCGGTGGAGCTGGACACGCGCCGCGTGCTCGAACGCGCCCTGCAGCGCCTGGCGCAACAAGGCCTGGGCCTGCGCTGCGGGCTGGAGATCGAATTCCACATCTACCGCATCCTGGATGCGCAGGCGCAGCTCGACCCCGAACTGGCCGCCTGGCCGGGCCTGCCGCCGCAGGTGGCGCTGATCCACCCCGGCTACAAGCTGCTGTCCGAGGATTGGTACGACATGGCCGAGCCGGCGCTGCGCATCGTCAAGGACACCGCGCAGGCCCTGGGCATGCCGCTGTCGTCGCTGGAGCTGGAGCTGGGGCCGTCTCAGGTGGAGGCCGTGTTCGACGTGACCGACGCCATGACCGCCGCCGACAACATGGTGCTGTTTCGCAACGCGGTGCGCATGGCGCTGCGGCGTGCCGGCTACCACGCCAGCTTCGTGTGCCGCCCGCCCTTTCCCAACATCATGTCCAGCGGCTGGCACCTGCACCAGTCGCTGGCACGGCTGTCCGATGGCACCAACGCGATGCGGCGCGAGGCCCCGGCCGCCGACGCCGGTGCGCTCGATGCCGCACTGACCTTGTCCCGTGAAGGCGAGCACTGGCTGGCGGGTTTGCTGCGGCACGCGCGCGGCATGGCCGCGCTGTGCACGCCCACCATCAACGGCTTTGGCCGCTACCGTCCCAACGCGCTGGCCCCGCAGTCCGTGCTCTGGGGGCGAGACAACCGGGGCGCCATGCTGCGCGTGGTGGGCGAATGCGGCGATGGCGCGACCCGCATCGAAAACCGCATCGGCGAACCGGCCGCCAACCCCTACCTCTACCTGGCCGCGCAGGTCCATGCCGGCCTGGACGGCCTGGCGCACGGCCTGCGGGCCCCCCAGGCCACCGAATCGCCCTATGGGCAAGACGGCGAGCGCCTGCCCACGAGCCTGCCCGAGGCCCTGCAAGCCCTGCGCGACGACCCCGCCCTGGTGGCCGGACTCGGCCTCGATTTCGTGGACTATTTCTCGCAGATCAAGGCCAGCGAAATCGCGCGCCATGACGCCGCCGAGGACAAAGACGATTTCCAGCGCCGCGAATACTTCTCGCGCTTTTGAACACCCCCACCCAAACCACCCTCACGACCGCGCCATGCCCACCCTCCATTTCGTCACGAAAACAGCCTCCGGCGAGACCGTCACGCAGGCACTCCAGGGCCAAACAGGTCAAACGGTGATGCAGGTGGCGGTGGATGCCGGCCTCGACGGCGTGGCGGCCGACTGCGGCGGCCTGCTCACCTGCGCCACCTGCCACGTGTACGTTGCTGCCCCCTGGGCAGAACGCCTGCCCCCCGCCTCCGCCGACGAGCAAGGCATGCTGGAATTCACCGCCGCCGCGCGCCAGGCCGGCAGTCGCCTGAGTTGCCAGATCACGCTCACCGACGCGCTGGACGGGCTCACGGTCGAGCTGCCGCCCACGCAGTACTGAAGCGATTGCGGGTTTACCCTGGATCGCAGGCAGGCCCAATCATTTAATATATTAAATAAATGAAGCCTGCGACCCCCTTTGTCCACCGCAACCTGCCGCGCCTGCTGCTGCAGGCGCGCGAAGCCGTGATGGCGCACACGCGCCCGAGCCTGCGCCAGCACGGCCTGTCGGACCAGCAGTGGCGTGTGCTGCGCGTGCTCGGCGAGCATGCCCACGAGCCCAGTGGCGTCGAGACCGGGCGCGTGGCGCGCGAGGCCTATCTGTTGGGGCCCAGCCTCACGGGCGTGCTCACGCGCATGGCGCGCGACGGCCTGATCACGCGCGGCAAGGACCCGCAGGACGCGCGCCGCATGGTGGTACGCGCCACGCCGCTGGGCCTCGAGAAAGTGCAGGCCCTCTCCGAGACCATCGAAGCGCACTACAGCTGGCTCGAGCAGGAGCTGGGCAAGAAGCGGCTGCAGGCGCTGTACGAATTGCTTGACGAAGTGATCGCGCTCGAGGCGATCGACCCCGACATGGCCGCCATGGCGGCCGAGGAAGAAGAACGATGACCCCCTGGACCCCTTCGGGCACGGTGTATGGCACCCTGCTCAATTTCCGCCGCGAGTGGGACCTCTGGTCCCCGCGCATGACGCAAGACCCGCACAAGGCCGCGCCCAAGGCGCCTGTGCTCTACGTCAAGACCGCCAACACCTTCTGCCCCACCGGCCAGGACCTGCTGCTGCAAGACGGCGTGAACGAAGTCGACATCGGCGCCACGCTGGGCCTGGTGATCGGCGCGCGCGCCCAGGTGGTGGGCGCAGTGCTGCTGAACGACTGGAGCGTGCCGCACACCAGCTACTACCGCCCGCCCGTCAAGTTCCGCTGCCGCGATGGCTTTCTGGCCCTGGCGGAGAAAGTCACGCCCTGCAGCCACCCCGACGCCTTCGCGCAGCTGCGCATCGAGGTGCGCCGCAATGGTGAGCATGTGCAAACCGTGGACCTGCGCGAACTGATGCGCAACATGCCCACGCTGCTGGCCGATGTGGGCGAGTTCATGACACCACAGCCTGGCGATGTGCTGATGGTGGGCAGCGACTGCCTGCCTGACGGCACGCGTCCGCGCGCCAAAGCCGGTGACCGCGTCGAGATTGCAGCGCCCGGCTTCGCCCCTGTCACCACCACCGTTCGAGGTGCCGCATGAAACACGCCCGTATCGCCTGGTCGGGCGCCATCCACGACGCCGTCGAAGCCGACGGTCCCAATGGTTCATGTTTGCTGCTTACGCAAGGCCCGCACGCCGGCCGCCGCGTGGGGTTTGACGAGGTGGTCTGGTTGCCGCCGCTGGCCCCGGTGCCGCAAGCGCGCACCGTGATCGCACTCGGCCTGAACTACGCCGACCACGCCAAGGAACTCGCCTTCAAGGCCCCCGAAGAGCCGTTGGCCTTCATGAAGGGCGAGGCCTCGCTGATCGGCCACAAAGCGTTCACGAAGCGCCCGGCCGATGTGGCCTACATGCACTACGAGTGCGAACTCGCCATCGTGATCGGCCGCACCGCACGCCGCGTGAAGAAGGCCGACGCCTATGACCACATCGCCGGCTACACCGTGGCCAACGACTACGCGATCCGCGACTACCTCGAGAACTGGTACCGCCCCAACCTGCGCGTGAAGAACCGCGACACCTGCACCCCCATCGGCCCCTGGCTGGTCGATGCCGCTGATGTGCCCAACCCCATGGCGCTCAAGCTGCAGACCACCGTCAACGGCAAAGTCACGCAAAGCGGCAGCACGGCCGACATGATTTTTGACGTGCCCACCCTCATCGAGCACTTCAGCGGCTTCATGACGCTCAACCCCGGCGACCTGATCCTGACCGGCACGCCCGACGGCATCGTCGACTGCCAGCCGGGCGACGTGATCGTCACCGAGATCGAAGGCATCGGCGCCTTGACCAACACCATCGTGAAAGCATGAACATGAAAATAGACCACCTGATCAATGGCCAAAGCGTCGCGGGCAACGACTACTTCGAGACCACCAACCCCGCCACGCAAGAGGTGCTGGCCACCGTCGCCTCGGGCGGCGAAGCCGAGGTGAATGCCGCCGTGGCCGCCGCCAAAGACGCCTTCCCCAAGTGGGCCGCCACGCCCGCCACCGAGCGGGCCAAGATCATGCGCAAGCTCGGCGACCTGATCACCAAACACGTGCCCGAGATCGCCGAGACCGAAACCAAAGACTGCGGCCAGACCATCAGCCAGACCGGCAAGCAACTCGTGCCGCGCGCGGCCGACAACTTCCACTACTTCGCCGAAATGTGCACGCGCGTGGACGGCCACACCTACCCCACGCCCACGCACCTGAACTACACGCTGTTCCACCCGGTGGGCGTGTGCGCGCTGATCAGCCCCTGGAACGTGCCCTTCATGACCGCGACCTGGAAGGTCGCGCCGTGTCTCGCCTTTGGCAACACCGCTGTGCTCAAGATGAGCGAGCTCTCGCCGCTCACCGCTGCGCACCTGGGCGAATTGGCGCTCGAAGCGGGCGTGCCCGCCGGCGTGCTCAACATCGTGCACGGCTTTGGCAAGGAAGCGGGCGAGCCGCTGGTGGCGCACCCCGATGTGCGCGCCATCAGCTTCACCGGCTCCACCGTCACCGGCAACCGCATCGCCCGGACCGCGGGCCTCAAAAAGTTCAGCATGGAACTCGGCGGCAAGAGCCCCTTTGTGATCTTTGAAGACGCCGACCTCGACCGCGCGCTCGATGCCGCCGTGTTCATGATCTTTTCCAACAACGGCGAGCGCTGCACCGCCGGCAGCCGCATCCTGGTGCAGCAAAGCATCTATGCCGACTTTGCCGCCAAGTTCGCCGAGCGCGCCAAGCGCATCACCGTGGGCGACCCGCTCGATGAAAAAACCATCGTTGGCCCCATGATCAGCAAGAACCATTTGGCCAAGGTGCGCAGCTACATCGAACTCGGCCCCAAGGAAGGCGCCACCATGCTCTGTGGCGGCCTCGACCAACCCGGCTACGCCGCCGACCTGCCCGCGCATGTGAAGAACGGCAACTTCGTCTGGCCCACGGTGTTTGCCGACGTCGAGAACCGCATGCGCATCGCGCAGGAAGAAATCTTCGGCCCCGTGGCCTGCCTGATCCCGTTCAAGGACGAGGCGGATGCGATTGCCAAAGCCAACGACATCGAATACGGCCTCTCGAGCTACGTCTGGACCGAGAACCTGGGCAAAGCCCACCGCGTGGCCGCAGCGATCGAGGCCGGCATGTGCTTCGTCAACAGCCAGAACGTGCGCGACCTGCGCCAACCCTTCGGCGGCACCAAGGCCAGCGGCACCGGCCGCGAAGGCGGCACCTGGAGCTACGAAGTGTTCTGCGAACCCAAGAACGTGGCGGTGTCCATGGGCAGCCACCACATCCCGCATTGGGGCGTCTGACCATGCAGCGCCGTGACCTGCTGATCGGTGCCACTGCGGCGGTCCTGCCCTTCTCCAGCCAGGCGCAGGCCTGGCCCGCCAAGCCGATCCGCCTGATCGTGCCTTTCCCGCCCGGCGGTACCACCGATGTGGTCACGCGCTTGATCGCGACCGAACTCACCAAATCGCTTGGCCAGCCGGTGGTGGTGGACAACAAACCCGGCGCCGGCACGGTGCTGGGTGTGGACCTGGCGGCCAAGGCCCCGGCCGATGGCCACACCCTGGTGACCGTGGCCAACAGCTTTTGCGTGAACCAGACGCTCGTGAAAAACCTGCCCTACGACGGCCTGCGCGACCTGCGCCCGGTCGGCCTCATGGGCATGTCCGAGCACGTGCTGGCCACGCACCCGGGCAGCGGCCTCAAGACCGTGGCCGATCTGATCGCCGCCGCCAAGAAGCAACCCGGCAAGCTCAGCTACGCCTCGTTTGGCGCGGGCACCTCGGCCCACATCTCGGGCGCCATGCTCGAAGCACAGGCCGGCATCGAGATGATCCATGTGCCCTACAAAGGCCAGGCACCCGCGCTGAACGACCTGATCGGCGGCCAGGTGACGCTGATGTTCGGCAACTGGCCCGAGTTCCGACAGCATGTGCAAAGCGGCAAGCTGATCGCGCTGGGCATGGCCACGGCCAAGCGCTCGCCGCTCGCGCCACAGATCGCCACGCTCGCCGAGCAGGGCCTGCCGATCGAATCGAACTCGTGGAACGGCATCCTCACGCGCAGCGGCACGCCCGATGCGGTGGTGCAGCGCCTGAATGCCGAGATCAACAAGGCCCTGCAAGCGCCTGCGGTGGTGCAGGCCTTTGCCGACGGCGGCATCGTGTCGCTGGCCGCCAGCCCCGAGCGCTTCGCCAGCTTCATCCGCAGCGAGACCGAAAAATACGCGCAGGTGATCCGCAAGGCCGGCATCACCGCCGAAAGTTAAAAGGAGACGGACCCATGGGACAACTCGCCCTCGCCGCCAAAATCACCCACGTGCCCAGCATGTACCTGAGCGAGATCCCCGGTCCGCGCTTTGGCACACGCCAGGGCGCGATCGACGGCCACAAGGAAATCAGCCGCCGCTGCCGCGCACTCGGTGTGGACACGCTGGTGGTGTTCGACACGCACTGGCTGGTCAACGCCAACTACCACATCAACTGCGCACCGCACTTCAAGGGCAGTTACACCAGCAACGAGTTGCCGCATTTCATCCACCACATGGCTTTCGAGTCGCCAGGCAACCCCGAGTTGGGTCACCTGTTGGCCAAGGTGGCCAACGAGCACGGCGTGGAAACGCTCGCGCACGACAACACCACGCTCGACCCCGAATACGGCACCCTGGTGCCGCTGCGCTACATGAACGAAGACCAGCACTTCAAGGTGGTCTCGGTCTCGGCGCTGTGCATGGTGCACTATCTGAACGACAGCGCGCGCCTGGGCTGGGCCATGCGCGAGGCCGTCGAGAAACATTACGACGGCAAGGTCGCGTTTTTGGCCAGCGGCTCACTGAGCCACCGCTTCGCGCAAAACGGCCTGGCCCCCGAATACGCCCACAAGATCTGGAGCCCCTTCCTCGAGCAACTCGACAAGCAGGTGCTGCAGATGTGGGCCAACCGCGAGTGGAAAGCCTTTTGCGAAATGCTGCCCGAGTACGCCAGCAAGGGCCATGGCGAAGGCTTCATGCACGACACCGCCATGCTGATGGGCGCGCTGGGCTGGACCGCGTACGACGGCGGCGTGGACATGGTCACGCCCTACTTCGGCGCCAGCGGCACCGGCCAGCTCAACGCGATTTTTGAGGTGACGCCGCAAGACGGCGCGCAGATCCCGGCCGCCGTGGCCAGCCACGCCGAGGGCTACACGGCCATCAGCACGCGTCTGTGAGTTCAGCATGCCGCAAATCATCATCCACTACACCGGCCAGCTCGACCAGGAAACGGACATGCAGGCGCTGTGCCGCACGCTGGCCGACACCATGCTCACCGTCATGGACGACGAGGGCCAGTCCGTTTTCCCCACAGGCGGCGTGCGCGTCATGGCCTACCCGGCGCCCTACTATGCCGTGGCCGATGGCGGCGCGGCCGGCAAGGCGGCGCAGCGTTTCGAAAACCCGGGCGACTACGCCTTCATGTACCTGAACGTGCGCATGGGCCGGGGCCGGAGCGTCTCGGCGCAGCAACGCGCGGGCGAAGCCCTGAGCCGCGCCACGCACGCGCACCTGGCCCCGGTGTTTGCGCGCCGGCACATCGGCATCACGCTGCAAATCGATGTGGGCCAAGAGGTCTACGACAGCAAGCACAGCAACATCCATCCTCTTTTCAGCAAGGCCTGATCCATGTCCGTGTTCACCGAAGACCAGATCCAGCAGCTCGCACAGGAACTGAACGAGTCCGAAAAATCGCGCGTGCAGATCGAGCACTTCTCCAAGCGCTTTCCCGGCATGACCATCGAGGATGGCTACCGCATCAACCGCGCCTGGATGCAACTCAAGTTCGCCGAAGGCCGCCAGATGATTGGCCACAAGATCGGCTTGACCAGCCGCGCCATGCAGCAAGCCAGCCAGATCGACGAGCCCGACTACGGCACCCTGCTGGACGACATGCGCTACGACTGCACGCCGGGTCAGGTGCTCGACATCCCGGTCACCGACTTCATCGCGCCGCGTGTCGAGGTCGAACTCGCCTTCGTCCTCAAAAAAGCGCTGCGCGGCCCCAACGTGACGGTCGAGCAGGTGCTCGACGCCACCGAGTACGTCACGCCCGCCATCGAGATCATCGATGCGCGCATCGAACAGTTCGACCGCCACACCAAGGTGATGCGCAAGGTGTTCGACACCATCAGCGACAACGCCGCCAATGCCGGCATCGTGCTCGGTGCCAAGCGCGTGGACCCGCACACCACCGACCTGCCCTGGTGCGGCGCCATCCTGCGCTGCAACGGCGTGGTCGAGGAGACGGGCCTGGCCGCTGGCGTGCAAGGCCACCCGGCCGTGGGCATCGCCTGGCTCGCCAACAAGCTCGCGCCCTGGGGCGAGCACCTGGCCGCCGGCGAGATCGTGCTGGCCGGCTCCTTCACCAAGCCCGTGCCGGCCAAAGCCGGCGATGTGTTCGACGCCGACTACGGCCCGCTGGGTCGGCTGCAATTCCGATTCGTTTGAAAGCCCGCCATGCACACCCCCCAAAACCTGTTCAAGCAAGCCCTGCAAGACAAGCGCCCCCAGATCGGTCTGTGGATGGGCCTGGCCAGCGACTACACCGCCGAAATCTGCGCACTCGCCGGCTTCGACTGGCTGGTCATCGACGGCGAGCACTCGCCCAATGACCTGGGCAGCATCCTGGCCCAGCTCAAGACCCTGGCCGCCTACCCCGGCAGCCACGCCGTGGCCCGCGTGCCCGTGGGCGAGACGGCGCTCATCAAGCAGTACCTGGACCTGGGCGCGCAAAACATCCTGGTGCCCATGGTCGACACCCCCGAACAAGCGGCGCAGCTGGCCAAAGCCATGCGCTACCCGCAAAACGATGGCCGGGGCGGCGTGCGCGGCATGGCCGGCGCGCGCGCCTCGCGCTGGGGCCATTACGCGGACTATTTCCAGCGCGCCAACGACGAGGTCTGTCTGCTGGTGCAGGTTGAAACCGTGCAGGCCCTGAACAACCTCGATGCGATCGCGGCCACGCCCGGCGTCGACGGCGTCTTCATCGGCCCAGCCGACCTGTCGGCCGCCATGGGCCATGTGGGCAACCCCGGTCACCCCGAGGTGCAGGCCGCCATCGAGGGCGCCATTGCCCGCATCCTCCAAGCCGGCAAAGCGCCGGGCATCCTCACGGCCGACCGTGCCCTGGCCGAACACTACCTCGCGCTCGGCGCGCTGTTCGTGGCCGTCGGCCTGGACACACAAATCCTGGTGCGCCACACGAACGAGCTGGCCGCCCACTTCAAGGCCTCGGTGCAAGCCCTCCCCTCGGCCAAGGGCGCCACCTACTGAATCGGGGTCTGACCCCGATTGATTTGCAGGAGACAAGACCATGTTCCCGACACCCCAACCCCTTGTGCCTTCGTTGCAGGCGCGCGTGCACCCCGACGAATGGCAGGCCCGCTTGCAGCTGGCCGCCTGCTATCGCGTGTTCGCCATGCTCGGCTGGACCGAGATGATCTACAACCACATCACCATCCGCCTGCCCGACAGCGTGAGCGGGAGCGAGAAACAGTTCCTCATCAACCCCTTCGGTCTGCACTACAGCGAGGTCACGGCCAGCAACCTGGTCAAGATCAATCTGGCCGGTGATGTGCTCGACGGCTCGCCCTACCCGGTCAACCCCGCCGGCTACGTGCTGCACAGCACCATCCACGCGGGCATCGAAGGCGCGCACTGCGTGATGCATACGCACACCACCGCCGGTGTGGCCGTGGCCTGCCTGCCCGATGGGCTGTCGCAAAGCAACTTCTATTCGGCGCAGCTGCACGACATGGTGGCTTACCACGACTTCGAGGGCATCACCGTGCACGCCGAAGAAGGCCCGCGCGTGCTGCACAGCATCGGCCGCAAGCCCGCGGTGATCCTGCGCAACCACGGCCTGTTGTCCTGGGGACAAACGCTACCGCAAACCTTTGCCATCTTGTGGACGCTCCAACGGGCCTGCGAAATCCAGCTGGCCACGCAAAGCATGGGCGCACCGATCCCGGTGCCCGAAGCCATCGCCGCCAAGTGCACGCGCGACGCGCTGCAGTTCAACCCCCACCACGGTGCGGGCAAGGACGTGTTCGAGGCCCTGGTGCGCCAGGTCGACCGCATCGACAGCGGGTGGCGCGCATGAGCGTCGCCCAGTTCAACAAGATCGCCATCGTCGGCGCGGGCGCCATCGGCGGCTGGATCGGCGTGCACCTGGCGCGTGCGGGTGCGCAGCTGTCCGTGCTCGCGCGCGGCGACACACTGGCCGCATTGCAGAAAAACGGTTTGCAACTGCATCAGGCGGGCACGCTGCACACGGTGCCCGTCACCGCGTCCAACGACGCGGCCCGGCTGGGCGTGCAGGATCTGGTGGTCATCGCCGTCAAGGCCCCGGCACTGGCCACGGTGGCGCAGCAAGTCGGTCCGCTGATCGGCCCCAACACCGTGGTGCTGACCGCCATGAACGGTGTGCCCTGGTGGTTCCTGCAAGGTTTTGGTGGCCCGGTGCAAGGCCGCGCGCTGGCCACCACCGACCCCGAGGGCGCGATCGCGCGTGCCATTCCCGCCCCGCACATCGTGGGCTGCGTGGTGCACGCCAGCTGCTCGGTCGACGCCCCGGGCGTGATCCGCCACCACTTTGGCGACGGCCTGATCGTGGGCGAGCCCTCGGGCCAGGCCACGCCGCGTGTGCAGGCCCTGCAGGCGCTGCTGCAAAGCGCTAGCTTCAACGCCACGCTGTCGCCGCAGATCCAGAAAGACATCTGGTTCAAGCTCTGGGGCAATATGACGGTGAACCCGATCAGCGCCATCACCGGCGCCACCAGCGACAAGCTGCTCGACGACGATCTGGTGCGCGGCTTCATGTCGAATGTGATGCTGGAGGCCAAAGCCATTGGCGAGCGCATCGGCCTCCCGATCGCGCAAGCGCCCGAAGACCGCCACGCCGTCACGCGCAAGCTCGGCGCCTTTCGCACCTCGATGCTGCAAGACGTGCAGGCCGGCAAGCCGGTGGAGCTCGATGCACTGGTCAGTGCGGTGCGCGAATTGGGCCAACTGACCGGCGTGGCCACGCCCTTCACCGACGCGCTGCTGGGCCTCAGTCGCCTGCATGCCAGGGTGCTGGGCCTGTACCCGCCACAATGAGCGCATGAGTTCTGCCCAGCGCCTGTCCCTCGGCGGCTTTGCCACCCTGCTGCTGATCGCCCTGATGATGGGCGCCAACCACGTGGCGGCGCGCCTGGCTTTCGCACACGGCGTCAACGTGGTCACCGCCGTCAGCGTGCGCAGCGCGGTCACCGCGCTGGTGGTGCTGCTGATCCTCTGGCAGCAAGGCGTGTCCTGGCGCATGAACGCGCGCCATCGGCGCTTTTTACCGCTGATCGGCGCGCTCATCGCGGTGCAGAGCGTGTGCCTGTATTCGGCGGTGGCGCGGCTGCCGGTGGCGCTCGCGCTGCTGGTCTTCAACACCTACCCGATCACCACCGCGCTGTGGGCGCGCCTGCTGTATGGCCACCGCCCCGAGCGCTTTGTGCTCATGGCCATGCCGGTGATGCTGCTGGGCCTGGCGCTGGCGCTCGATGTGCTGGGCGCCGCTTCGGGTCTGGGCGCGGCCGCGCACTGGGCGCAGATCGGTCTGGGCGTGGCCTTTGCTTTTGGCGCGTCGGCCACCTTCGGCCTGGCCATGGTGCTCACGCAGTACGAAGCGGGCGAACTCGACGGCCGCCTGCGCACCTTCACCACCATGGGCCAGGTGGCGCTGTGGGCCAGCCTGGCGGCGGCCTTCACGGGCGGCTGGCAATTGCCCATCGACGGCCCGGGATGGCTCGGCCTGTCGCTGCTCACCTTCCTGTACGGCACCGCCTTCACCATCATGTTCACCGTGCTGCCCAAGCTCGGCGTGGTCGGCAGCTCGCCCATCATGAACGTCGAGCCGGTGTGCGCACTGGTGCTGGCCTGGGTGTTCCTGGGTCAGGCGATCGCGCCCATGCAGCTCGTGGGCGCGGGCATCGTGGTGGCCACGGTGATGGCGCTGGGGCTGCGCAAGCGCTGAATCAGCGCACGCCGTCCAGGGCTTGGCCCATGGCCTCGCCCATGCGGATCGGCCGCGTCGGCGTCCAGTCGGCGTTGAACTGCATCACGCCTTTCGGGAACAGCATCACCACGGTGGAGCCCAGCAAGAAGCGGCCCATTTCTTCGCCTTGCGCGAGTTCAATGGTGCCCATCTCGTAGGTCCACTCGCGCAGCACACCCGGGCGCGGCGGGTTGACCACGCCGTGCCAGACGGTGGCCATGCTGCCGACGATGGTCGCGCCCACCAGCACCATGACAAACGGCCCGTGCTCGCCCTCAAACACGCAGACCACGCGCTCGTTGCGCGCAAACAGGCCCTCGACGCCGCGCGCCGTGGTCGGGTTGACCGAGAACAGCGCCCCCGGCACATGGACCATCCGCAGCAGGCGCCCGGCGCAGGGCATGTGGATGCGGTGGTAGTCGCGCGGGCTCAGGTACAGCGTGGCGAATGTGCCGCCGGCGAACTGCGCAGCCAGCGCGGCGTCGCCGCCCACCAGCGCGGTCGTGCTGTAGCCGTGGCCTTTGGCCTGCACCACCTGGTCGCCGAGCTGGCCCGTGAGCAGGCCGCACTGACTGATGGCACCGTCCACCGGGCTCACAAAGGCCGCGTCGGCGATGGGCCGCGCGCCGGCCTGGAGCGGGCGCGTGAAAAATTCGTTGAACGAGCGGTAGGACGCCACATCGGGCTGGGCCGCCTCGTCCATGTTCACGCCGTAACGCGCGACAAAGCGGCGGATCGCCGCCGTGGTCCAGGCGCCGCCCTGCCAGCCCGCGAAAGCCCCGGCCAGGCGGGTCAGCGCCAGCTTGGGCAGAAGGTATTGGGGCAGCACCGCGAGGCGCTCGGACAGGGAAATGGACATGGTCGGGCCGCGCAGCGGTCGAAAACGGGTAAGGGCCGATTTTATCGGCCGGCCCCTGCGGGCCTGGACGCGGCGGCCCAGGCACAATCGGCGTATGAACACCCCGCTGCTGTCGGTCGACCACCTCGTCAAACGCTATGGCGAGCAGACCGTGGTCGATGACCTGAGTTTCCACATCGAGCCCGGCGAATGCCTGGGCGTGATCGGCCCCAACGGCGCCGGCAAAACCACCACCATCCGCATGTGCCTGGGCCTGGCCGAACCCGACGCCGGCGCGGTGCGCTATTTCAACGGCCTGGCCATGCCCGCCGACGCGCTCGCCATCAAGGCCCAGCTCGGCGTGGTCTCGCAAATGGACACGCTGGACCCCGACTTCAGCGCCGCCGAGAACCTGCTGGTGTTCGGCCGCTATTTCGGGGTCAAGGACAGCGTGATCCGCGCGCGCATCCCGCAGCTGCTCGAATTCGCGGCGCTCACGCACAAGCAGGATGCCAAACCCGGCCAGCTCTCGGGCGGCATGAAGCGGCGCCTGAGCCTGGCGCGCGCGCTCATCAACCAGCCGCGCCTGCTCTTGCTGGATGAGCCGACCACCGGGCTGGACCCGCAGGCCCGCCACCTGATGTGGGAGCGGCTGCAGCTGCTCTTGCAAGAAGGCAAGTCCATCTTGCTGACCACGCACTTCATGGACGAGGCCGAGCGCCTGTGCCATCGCCTCTTGGTGCTCGACCACGGCCGCAAGATCGCCGAGGGCCGCCCGCGCGATTTGATCGCCGAGCACCTCGAACCCGAAGTGGTCGAGGTCTATGGCCAGGGCGCCACCGCGCTCGCACAAGAGGCCACGCTGCAGGCACTGGCCCAGCGCACCGAAGTCAGCGGCGACACCGTGTTTTTCTACACCACCGACAGCCGCCCGCTGCTGGCCGCGCTGCAGGCCTGGCCGCAGCTGCGCACGCTGCACCGCCCCTCCAACCTCGAGGACCTGTTCCTCAAACTCACCGGTCGCCAGATCCGGGAGGACGCATGAGCCAGATCCACCCCAACCCCTGGGCGCCGCCGCGCCTGTCGATGCGCTGGTGGCCGGTGTTCCGCCGCAATTTCCTGGTCTGGCAAAAGCTCGCCATCCCCAGCCTGGTGGGCAACATCGCCGAACCGCTGATGTGGCTGGTGGCCTTTGGCTACGGCCTGGGTGCGCTGGTCGGCCAGGTCGAGCTGGGCGGCGAGCAGGTGCCCTACATCCTGTTTTTGGCCAGCGGCAGCATCTGCATGAGCGCCATGAACGCTGCGACCTTCGAGGCGCTCTACTCGGCCTTCTCGCGCATGCATGTGCAAAAGACCTGGGACGGCATCATGAACGCGCCGGTGCGCCTGGACGATGTGGTGCTGGCCGAGATGCTGTGGGCCGCCTTCAAGGCCCTGTTCACCGTGACCGCCATCCTGGGCGTGATGCTGGCCCTGGGCATCAGCCACAGCCCCAAGCTGCTCGTGGCCTGGCCGGTGCTGCTGGGCGTGGGCATCACCTTCAGCTGCATGGCGCTGATCTTCAACGCGCTGGCCAAGGGCTACGACTTCTTCACCTATTACTTCACACTGTTCCTCACGCCCATGATGTTCCTCTCGGGCATCTTCTTTCCACGCGAGCAGCTGCCGCCCTTCGTGCGCACCATCGCCGACTGGCTGCCGCTGTCGGCCGCCGTGGACCTGGTGCGCCCGCTGTTCCTGGACCGCTGGCCCGAGCACGCGCTGCGCCACGGCCTGGTGCTGGGCGTGTGCACCGTGGCGGCGTTCTGGGTCGCCCTGGCGCTCACGCGCAAGCGCTTCAGGGGCTGAGCAAGGCCTCGCGGCTCAAGGGGCGTGCCTGTGCGCGCCAGGCCAGGCGCTGCATGTAATTGGCCGCGCGGTCGGTCGAACGGAAGGGGCCCGTCAGCACGCCGTGGCGCGCCTCCTGCCCGGGGCGCCAAGCCGCCTGCACGATGCGCGCATTCGCCAGCAGCGCATCGCTGGCCTTGAAGGCCTCGGCCTCGCGCGCGCTCGCGAACTCGCCATGCAGCACCACCCAACTGCCTTCGGGCAAACCCAGCAGCCACTGGCGCAGCGCCGAAGCGGCGACCGGCGCGGCCGGGGCTGAAGCCGGCTCGGCGGCAGAGGCCTTAGAAGCGGCAGAGGCCGCCGAAGCCTCGGCGGCCACCACCTGCGGGGCTGGCGCGCTGGTCACAGGCGCCTGCTCGGCGACCGGCGCGGCCG
>JACCEE010386885.1_pt1 | contig 33463 bp, 56 predicted proteins | sample 7449931 | NCBI WGS metagenome assembly JACCEE01 (sample SAMN15323457, study PRJNA562643) | freshwater metagenome | isolation source: river surface water | place: USA:Blue River Watershed | collected 2017-08-19 | reverse complement strand
CTAGTTACTTCGACAACGAGGGGAGGGGCCGTGTCAGAGCAAGATGACGACATGTCAGACATCGCTTGGGTCGATGAGAGCCTGGAGACCATCACCCTTGCGATCGATCGCATTGCTGTCACGATGTCGGTCGACGAGTTCTTTCAGCTCAGAAAGGACATGGACGAGGTCGTTCGCATGCTGCAGGAGTCGGAGGTCGTTCAGCTCTGCTCCTACGAGGACGAGGCGCATGTGATGAGGTACTTCCTGATGCGCAGGGCGGATCACGGAGAGACTCATTGAACACTTGACGCTCCGCGCGTTATAAGAGCGGTGCCCTCAAAGCAACCGCAAAGATCACGCAAGGAGCCTAAATGGCACTGAAGTCTGACGTCCAGGAGTTTCTCGAGAAGGTCAAGTCCATCGACAGGGACATCAACTCCCTGAAGGAGGACACCAAGACCCAGCTCAAGGAGCTGCAGGACGAGAAGAAGCGCATCATTAAGGAGTACGAGGACAAGCTGAGCGACAAGGACACACTTGAGGCGGTGCTGAAGATCATCCGCATCAGGGACGCCGTGCCAGCGCAGGGAGACCTCGACCAGATCCTCGACCTCGCGGACGAGGAGTAAGTGAGGCGAAAGCCTCAAGGAGTCAAAATGTTCGTTCGAGTCATGATCGCCCTCGCGGGCGCCGTCGCTCTCCTCTCTGGCTGCGCCGAGAAGGAGGAGGTCAAGGTTGAGGAGGCGAAGGCCCCTGAGGTCGCGCCTGCTCCTGTGCCTGAGGCGGAGTCTGTCGCCCCTGTTGCTGACGCGGCCCCCGCCGTCGACGCTGCAGCTCCTGCGGTCGAGGCGCAGCCCGCGCCCGTGCAGGCGGAGACCAACAAGGCCGCCCCGGCCAAGTGAGGGATCCAGCCACACGTCCCGCCAAGGGCGACCGAATAGTCGGAAGCTGGGGTGAGAGGCGAGTGGCGTGGGTCACCGAGGGGCTGGCCCACACAATCATCGGCCTCGTGGACGATCTGGGACGCACAACCGCGGTAGGATATCGCGAGTGGGTGGAACTGGTCCACGAGGCCGATCTTATCTTTGCAGCAGGCAGCGAGGAGGCGTGATGGATCAGGACGACTTGGACAACGTTGTCGACCTCGCTTCCCGCAGGAAGGCGGGAGAGCAGCAGGACTACGATCACGATGATGTCGACGGCGTGGTGCACACTCTTGTGTGCCTCGGCCTCCAGAGCAGGATCTACGAGGAGCGCCTCGCTGCGCAGGCGACGACTGTCAAAACCCTGAAGGGGCTGCTCGTGTCGGGCATGGTGCTCGCGCTCGTGTGGGGATGCCTTCTGGGCTACACCTACGCGATGGGCGACATCTGTGGAGTCTGAGTGGCACGTCTACGTGATCGAGTGCGATCCCGACGGATCCCTGTACACGGGCAGGACGACTGACCCCGCGCGGCGCTTTCGTCAGCACGCGTCGGGTCGCGGCGCCAAGTACACGCGGAGCCACCCGCCCAGGCGGATGGTGTGGGTCGAGGGAGGACACACCGCGTCCTCCTCAGGCAAGCGCGAGGCCGAGATCAAGCGAATGACGCGGGCCCAGAAGCTTACCCTTGTACATGAGGGGTCTAACAAGGTATAATAAGTGCATGATCACAACGCAGGACTGGATCAAGCACTTTCCCATGTCTCATCCTCGCCCCAAGCAGGAGGAGGCAATCAATTTCATCTTGAACGCGTTCGAGGAGGGGAAGAGGTTCGTCCTCGCTGAGCTTCCGACAGGCGTGGGCAAGTCAGCAATCGGTGTCACTGTCGCGCGGTACCTGAACGCGACGCTGCCCCTTGATGAGTCGGGGCTGTTCAGCCCAGGCGCGTGGTTCGTCACCACGCAGAAGATCCTGCAGGACCAGTACCTTCGCGACTTCGAGCAGATCGGCATGAAGTCAGTGAAGAGCAGCAGCAACTACGCCTGCGGCTACCACAAGACGCACACCTGCGAGCAGGCCCTTCAGCTCCTCAAGACGGCGGATGAGGACTCGCCGTTCCACAAGCGGTGCGCGTTCAGCTGCAACTACAGGACCGCGAAGCGGCAGTTTGTGGACGCTCAGCTCTCTGTGACCAACTTTCCCTACATGATGACGGACGCGAACTACTCCAAGAACATGCCGGGCAGGTCGCTCCTCGTGATCGACGAGGCCCACAACATCGAGGGCGAGGTCGGACGGTTCGTCGAGGTGGCAATCTCAGAGCGGTTCGCGCACGCTGTGACAAAGCTCAACCTGCCCGACCTCAAGAACGAGCGCCAGGCGCACGAGTGGATTGAGCAGGTCTACTGCCCGAAGGTGATCGAGCAGGTGTCGCACATGGAGAAGATGGTCGCCAAGCTCCTCAAGGACAAGGGCAACCTGAAGGACTTTCCTGTCGTGTCACGCCAGCTGGAGCTCATGAAGGGTCACAGGACGAAGCTCGAGCAGTTCCTCGACAACTATGACGAGGAGAACTGGGCCTTTGAGATGCTGGAGGGCGATGAGACCTCTGGGCGAAAGGCGCAGTTCAAGACGATTGATGTTGGCCTGTACACCCAGGACACACTCTTCAAGCTGGGCGAGCGGGTCCTGATGATGTCCGCCACTGTCCTGAACAAGGACGCGTTCTGCTGCTCAATCGGCCTGAAGCCCAGCGATGTCGCGTTCATCACGACTGAGACGCCCTTCCCGCCCGAGAACCGTCCCATCCTCTACTTTCCTGCTGGCCTAATGGGCAGGGACCACATCGATCGCACGCTGCCCAAGATGGCGCAGCTCGTCACCGAGATCCTCGCCTCGCACAAGAAGGAGAAGGGGATCATCCACTGCCGGACCTACACGATCGCGAACTACCTCAAGAAGAACATTCGCGACTCCCGTCTCCTGATTCACGGCTCGAACGACAGGGACGAGGTTCTCGCGCGGCACATGTCGTCCACCAAGCCCACCGTCCTCCTGTCTCCCTCGATGACAGAGGGCGTCGACCTGCGAGATGACGCGTCCCGCTTCCAGGTAATCTGCAAGCTTGAGTTCCCCTACCTCGGGGACAAGATCGTTCGGAAGCGGATGGGCAAGTGGAAGTGGTGGTACGACTTTCAGACTGCGAAGTCCTTCATGCAGGCGATCGGTCGCAGCGTGCGGTCTGATACCGACCACGCTGTGACCTACATCCTCGACGGCGACTGGGAGCGTTTCTACGGCAAGAGCCGGGACATGTTCCCGCCCGACTTTCACAAGCTCGTCGTGAAGACCTAGCCGATGCTCTGCTGGACTCGCTGCTGAAGCAGGTAGACGTGGCTCTCGAGCGTGCTGACAAGCGCCATGAGAAAGTCGTCGAGGCCCATCGTGAGAGAGCCCGCAGCCTTCAGCGTGTCGTACGTCTCCTGGATCGTCGTGATGTAGTCCTGGACAAGGGCCAGGCCCGTCGCGGCGATCATCGTCGCCTCATCAGCGCGGGACGGCGACGGGTAGGAGCGAAGCATCTCTGCGATCAGGTGGGAATGGGAGTGGGTGTCCACTGAGTGCGGTCCCCCTAGGGCAACAGCCTTCTCCGCCAGGGTGTCGATCTCCTCGGTGATCTCGTTGTAGATCCGCTCAAAGAGGAGGTGGTCACCGTAGAAGGTCTTGCCGCGTGTCGACCAGTGCGCGTGCTGGAACCAGATCGACAGGACCCGCAGCCACGCTACGTGATAGCTCAGCTCCTCGCCTGGGCCATTGCCTGCCATTCTCATCGCCGTGTGGGCGGCCTGCGGTGTCTTGCCTTGAAAGGTGGTGTGCATGGGCATAAATATCGCATGCTGTCCGCAGTCCCAACAAAGTTTGGGGATCTCACCCGCGATCACCGCGCGTTAATGTCAGACGTCCCCAGCAGGATCGCACGAGCCTGCAGGGGCGTGACTGTGCCCGGTCCCATGGATCCGCGCAGTGACGCTATGCGAAAGGAGCTGCTCGCGACGCTTCGCCACATCGCCTCGCCGAGCCTTGACGAGCAGACGATGTGCGAGATTGACCAGGACATGATTCCCCACATCATCGCCGCGGCAGAGGAGTCAGGCTGCGACTACGATGAGGAGGAGATTCGCGGCATCGTCGCAGACCTTGTGCCCGCGATCATGCGAATGAAGTACCGCTTCAACATGCCCAGGCCCTGGCAGGTCGCGCCAGCCTATGGCCTCTCGCTGCTGCGTCTCCAGAGCGACTCAGCTGAGACGCCGTCCTATCCGTCTGGACACGCGATCCAGGCAGCGGTTGCCTGCGGTGTCCTGTCAGCAAGAAATCCCTTCGCTGCGAGAGCCCTAGATCAGGCGGCAGAGGAGATCGGGGAGAGCAGGCTTGCCCTTGGCCTGCACTTTCCCATTGATGTGCTCGTTGGCCTGCGGGTCGGCAGGCAAATTGCGGACAACATAACAGTACCCAGACTTGCACCATAATTGAACGGTGCCCCAGGAGAGAGGCGATGAGCATCAGCGAGAACGATATCAGATTGATGGTCCGCAGGCGGATCAACCAGGTCCTCAGCGAGGCCACTTTTCCTGAGATTGAGCGGAAGCGGCTCGACGCGTTCGACTACACGTCAGGTGGTGCGATTGGAGGCAGCGGTCCGATCAATCAGTACGTCAGGGTTGCAGACACCCTAGTGCTGAGCAAGGGCGGCAAGGTCATGCTCGATGACACCAGCGCATTTGGCCCAGATCTCGCGACGATCCTGCCCGCGCTTGATCCGCGATCCAACCTCATTGAGCTGATCAAGCGCGGGTCCAAGTCACGCACTGCTGCCATGATCATGCCCCTCCTTAGAATGCCAGAGGGCTCCGTCACCCATGACGTGCTTGCTATCCTCGTGATCGGCAAACTTGCGGGCGCTAGAGTGCTCGATGTCAATCTCGGCGGCATTGAGGCCACGACAGTGGGTCAGGTGGCGGACGTCCTCAAGCTGCTCATCCCGGGCGCCAAGGTCGATCAGGATCGCCCGCTGGACAGCGACGCGGCCAAGCAGATCCTGGCGAAAGTTGAAAAGCACTACGACACTCCCACCGCCTTCCTCAAGTCTCTCGCGTACCTCGCCTCCCACAGCATCGATGAGATGGGGATGGAGAAGCCCAAGGCAGACGCTGCTCCCGCTGCGCCAGCAGCTCCCGCTTCGCCTGCAGTTGATAAGCAGCCTGCGCTCCCCAAAAAGCCGAGCAGGATCAAGCCAGAGGAAGAGGACATCTTTGCTGACCTGCAGGGGCAGCCAGATCCGGACGAGACGTGGGCATCGTACGTCCAAAAGGGTCCCGAGTACGTTGAAATACGCAAGCTGTGGCGCGCCTGGATGAAGGCATCAGGAATGGGCACATTTGACAACTTTGATGCGTACAAGGACTGGTGGAAGACACGGTGGAAGAACCACTTCAAGTACCTTCCGGGCAAGGGCGATGCCTCTGATGTCAAGAATGATCTGATCGACGCCATTGAGGGTGAAATCAAGTTCAGAGGCAAAGAATAAGAATTTTCACAGAATAGTAAAAATTCTATAACATTTATTTGCGCGTGTGGTATCATATACTTATGGCACCATACGCGCAAATACTTCTACTGGCGGCGGGATGCGCAGAGCAGACCTCCACGACTGTGACCGAACCTGCTCTGCGCCCTGCTGAGATCGAGCGAGTCCATGGGATGCAGCTCATCGGGGGCGTGATCACATGGCGAGGTGATGACACGGTCCCGCTGGTGGTCGTTAAGCAGCTTGTAGCGGCAGCCGAGGAGTGGTCTCACGCCTCTGGTCTCGCTGTCAAGATCATTCACGATCCTGACCAGACGACAGACCTCCTCTTCCGCTGTGACGCTGAGGGCGCGAGGAGCGCTGTGTACGGCGACTACGATCAGATTGGCGGCGTCCTGACGGGGCGTCAGATCACCGTCAGCATGACCCCAGAGATGTGCAACGGCCAGTGGGTCGGTCCCGTTCGGCACGCGATGGGCCACGCGATCGGCGTGGGGCACCTGGCGCCTCGGCACGACGGTGTGATGTCTGTCGCGGGCGCTCTGCTGATTCCTCTCTCCGCTGACACTCCGTTCTCCGAGTCTGAGCTCCTTGCCGTGCGTGGCCTCTACAGCGCCGTCAAAGATGTCAAGTAGGGCGCCTAGAGTTCCTCTCCTGCCCATGCCTGAGCGCCCTCCACTTGTGGCGGGTGAGCTCGCGCAAATAATGAGGTGGGATACGGGAGCTGCGGATTGGCAGGTTGGCGAGAACCTCGCGCTTGTCATTGAGCCTCGCGGGGACACCTGCGCAGTTCTTCTCTTGGGAGAGACCATCGTGCTGCCCACTGTTCTCCTGCGCAGGGTGACCTAGCTCCCAGACGGTCAATCTCGCAACTGTGTAGGCAGGATCACTATTTAGAGCAGCTTCTACCAACAAAGTCTACACCGCGCAGCTAGTTATCCCAGGGTGGGGGTGATGGCTAGAGCGTGGTTCAAGTCGGGTGATCTCGTCACGGTCTCTCCCCGGAAGATCGTGGGGGTGGGTGAGGACCTAGTTCTCATACGAAGCGGTACTCCACCAACTGAGGTCACGCGGGTAACCGGAGATCCCAGCATCATCTGCATCTTTCTTCGATACGAGAGGATAGACATGTCCCTTGATCGCGCCATGATGCCCGTTGTCCTGTACGACGGCTGCGAGTACACAGTCCTGATCGGGAAGCTGCGGCTATGCGAGTAGAGGACGACTGGGACTCTGAGGTCGGTCTTCTCAGCAAGGGTGAGATCGCGCTTGTCAAGAGGTGGCGGTGCGAGGGCATTGAGATGCCGTGGGGATTCGGCGAGGAAGTGCTCGAGCGCGTTGCGAGGCTGGGCTCCACGTCCGGAGCAACCTTCAGGGCTCTCACGCGGCGCAACAGGATGAAGCTTGAGGAGGGCGATGTTGCGGTGGTTCTGTCAGGGCCGACCGGGTCAGAGCACGCCGCGATTGACGACTTCTACCTCGTGCTCGTCCGAGGTCAGCGTCTGTGCGTTCACAGCAGATTTTTGCGTCGAGCGTAGCACAACTCCGCAGCAGCTGGCTATTTTTGCCACATGCGATACTATCCGAAGAAGGCAGTGGGCGTAGAGATGAACGACGAGGTCGCTGAGGACCTCGGCCTCCTCGAGCAGTGGGAGGAGTGGGACGGCGACCAGTACGAGTCCGCCCTCATGGAGGACTTTGAGAGCAAGTACGGGGTCACACCTGAGCGGCTCATCACCTTCAAGGACGAGCGCGGCGGTGAGGTGTCGGGCGTCACCGGCTTCGAGGACGGTGTGACGTACCTCCTCTTCGACAAGAACGAGTCCGGCGATGAGTGGGAGGCCCTCCTCGACATCCTCAGCGACAAGCAGATCGACCTCGTCAAGGGAAGCTGGAGCCAGCTCTCCTGATGACCAGCACCGACGAGATCACTGATCCCACCTGGCACGACATCTTCGATCGCGACAAGATGATCGTGCAGCTCCAGCGCGAGATCCTGCTCCTCCAGCAGGAGGTGCAGCGTGAGAGGGAGGCGCGTCAGGCAGCTCTTGTCGTAGTGAGCGAGCTCCGGGCGAGGGCCGGCAGGGACGCCCCGTGATCAGCAGGATCTCGCCCCACCTTTTAATGCTGCTTGAGAGAATCTGGGGTTCCCGTCCCTCTAAATAAGTATTATACTTATTGTAGGAGGCGATGATGAACGCGATCGAAATCGGCATTCTCTCCCTGATCTACACCGGGCCTGGGCCGGGCCTGCTCACCGTTGTGGAGGATATGCGTCCGACCACACAGAGCGAGACTGAGGCGGAGGCGAAGTACCTGCTTCGCTTCCTTAAGCTCGAGGAGGAAGCGCTGGGACGGGACCACCCGCGTCTTGCGTGCGACACGCTGCACGTCGCTCGCGTCGTTGCGGGATGGGATCATCCCACAACCGTGGATCCTGACGCGACGCTCCTTCGCGCATCTCAGCTCACGGGTCGCTGCGCTGCTGACGCGCTTGACGCTTACTTCGCCAACGCCAAGAAATAGCGCATAGTTAAGCGCATGGAAAACGACCTCTCTCTCATCGTAAGACGCGTCCTTCTCGAGGCGCCCACGGGTGGCTCCGGCGACAGCGAATCTGGCGGCTTCACGCCTGAAGAGCGCGACCAGGCCATGGGCGCAATCTTCGTCACCGGCGCGATCGTCTACTACATCGTGTCTGCACTGGGCCTCGGCGCTGTGGCGCTTGTCGGCTCGCTGATCGAGAAGATCATCGCGGATAGAGACTTCCAGACGAGCATGAGCATCTATAGAAGGCAGTCAGACGGAAGTCTCAAGATCGAGGTCGTGAACAACTCAAAAGGTCCCGTCTCCATCCAGCGCATTTTTGGCGGCTTCCTGTTCCCCGAGAGGTACTCCGACAAGGATGCGCCTCCCATCAGGGACACGAGCGACCTCACGGGACGCTACGCTGACGGCAAGACAGTGGGCTACTTCAGGGGCGGACAGGGCAAGATCAACCTCAAGTCCCTTCTGACAGGCAAGCCGCACCCCGACGCGCTTGTGATTGGAATGGGCGACAAGATCGGCGCGCAGGCCACGCAGGAAGTCACTGCGGATGTCACGTCTGTGTCATCCAATCTCGATGTCGACTTCGAAAAGAATCCCATCTCTTTTATGCCGACCCACGCGCTCATCAGAACGGCGCGCGGCGCTGATCTCATGATTCCTGTCGTGTACAAGCGGATCGGCGGCAAGTTCATCGTGGTTGTCGACGATCGCATGGCGTCCAAGGCGGATAGGCGCGAGGACAAGCGGATCTCCAAGCTCTAGCCCGAGGACGGGCGCGGCCCTTCTCCCTCATTTAGTATTGTACATGTTGTTCGCAATATAGTATAATGCTATTGACGGAGGGGCCGATGAACGACCAGAAGATCCTTGACGCGATCAACCACCTCTACCGCGTCAAGGTGCTGCACGAGGCGTACAGGGACATGTACCCGGAGTCGCGGGACACCCAGTTCCTGGGATCCTGTGTCGACATGATCGAGCGACGTGGAACCGTCACACCGGGCATGATGGGCTGGCTGAACTCCCTCCTCGACAAGGGAACTCCTGGCCCGCCCACAGAGGATGCTCTCATTCTCGCTAATCGCATTGAGGCAGCCGCGCCCAAGTCAGGCGTGAACGAGGGCCTCATGCGGGAGGCAGTCGTCCTCCTGCGATCTGGCAAGACGCTGTCTGACACCTTCACATCGCGCGTCAACAAGACGCTTGCTCTCGTTGATGAGCTGGGGGAGCCAAGTGCAGCCTCAGATCAAGAGCTGCGCGCGATGAGCATGGCAAGGCGGGTGATCGACGGCTACGGCAGGGGCTGGTGGGAGTCGAGGTTCGGGCAGCACAAGCGCGCCCTCAACATCATTGAGGTGTACGAGAAGAGCGGCGAGATCAAGAAGATCGACTGGGCGCTGATCACGGAGATCGCACCCCGCCTGCGGGAGATCGCCCATCCACGCCACACAGTTGGGAAGCTGATGTACGTCCGCCACTGGAACAAGTTCGCAGTGGTCTGCGGTCCTCCTGAGGCGAACCTGTTCGGTCTTGTCGTCTACAACGTTCTGGTGGACGGTGAGGTGAAGCAGGCGCCCACCAACGCCCTCCTAACGCGTGCTCCCCGTGCTGTCTAAGGTCGCATCGCTCCAGGTGGGCGACCTGTGCGTGATCTCGCCGCGAGGACGAGCGGTCTTCGGCTATGAGATCTTTGGCGCCTATCCAGCCCCAGATCCCGACAAGGCTGACTCGTACGTCTACGAGACGCTCAAGAACTCGGGAGAGCTCATGGATCGCGCGATCGCGGGCGTGTGCGACAAGAGGGCAATTCCGTTCATATCCCTCACGGGCCGCAAGATCCCGAGCGGGTCGCCTGTGATTGTGTCGCACGCTCCGATCATTATGACGAGGTCTGGCGTCAGAAAGCAGATCGGGATGAATCGGAACACGATGCTCTGCGAGGTCCTGTACGACTGCAACCTCTACTGGGTCAAGGCTGGTCTTCTCCGCAAGCATGCCACGGAGTGAGCGCACATGACAGACAGCGTCGCAAGCTTCAGCCCATTCCTCACGTGCAGCCCGAAGATCCGCAAGGGCGACCTTGTCAGGGTCGATCCTGGACTCGACCTTCTTGTCATTCAGCGAATGCGGGACAGCGTCTCCTGCAAGAGCTGGCGCGGCAAGAACTGCATCGACGCAGCAATCTTCCTCGGCGGTGATCTGGTCCACCTCGGAATTGATGCGGACATCTGCCCCATAATTTTGCTTGATGGCGAGCCATACGCTGTGCTGCGAGGTAAAGTCACACGTGCGGTGTGAGGACGAGACTGTGCCTGTTGGGACCCTGGTCTGTGTCACGGGTGAGGACTTCTTCGCAACTGTTGCAGGCCGCCTCGGCATTGTGATCTCGCACAGAGCAGCCCGGATGGGCGACCTGAACGTCGTGCTTGTGGGTGACAGGCACATCGTCGCCCGCACCGATCAGCTGACTCTCGTGGCGGAAAGTGGCGAGTGACGACGAGGTCCTCTTTCGGCTTCGCGGCACCCCTGTCTACCGCGGGGGCCTTGTCCTCTTTCAGGAGGACCCTGACGTGTTTCCTGGCCCGCGTCCGGAGCCCGTCGTCTGCGTAGTGATCGACTTCGCCTGGGACGATGACTGCATGATGCACCTCGTGCACGTCCTCCTGAACGGCAAGGTCACAGTCGTGCACAGGGGCGACCTCACTCCAATTTGATGCGCTTCGTGTAAACGGTGAAGTCTGCTCTCTAGACTTGCGCTATGAGACTCAAGGACGGATCGCTCGCGACGCTCTACAAGGAGGGCACGGAGGTTGACCTCGTCATCCTCGCCGAGTACCTTCCGCAGGACGAAGGGAGCAGGCAAAAGATGCGAGTCATCCAAGGCGGCAAAGAGCTCGTGGTCGACACGATCTTCTACACGCTTATTCCGCTCGACGAGGCAGATATTTGCGAGATCTAAGGTCGGGAGACCTCGTGCAGCTAAGCTCAGAGGACTGGGCAGATGGCTGGAAAGACCAGCTCGCAATTGTGCTTTGCGACTATGATATTCGCAGGGTCAAGGCGTACAAAACAGGAAAGACAGTTACAGTTCGACGCTGGCGAGCACTTGCGGAAGGTGAGCAGGTGATCATCATGCAGGACGATGTCACACTAATTCAAGGAGCCGAAAATGAGCGCAGTTGACCACCCAAAGCACTACAGGTCAGAGACGGGATTTGAGGCGATCGACGTCATCGAGGCGTGGGGACTCGACTTCTCCCTCGGCAACGCGGTGAAGTACATCTCGCGCGCGGGTCTGAAGAGCCAGGACAGGGAGATCGAGGATCTGGAGAAGGCAGCCTGGTACATTCGGCGGCGCATTCACAGCCTTCGCATGATCCGCAACAAGGGTCAGGCCCAGGCCGCAGGAGGGTGAGAAAGTGCAGATCGCAGAGACCCTCTCGTTCATGACGCCCGTTGAATTCGGCGACGGCATTGGCTTTACAACAATCGTCAGGCTCACGACCGGCAGGCACGCGCTCATCAGCGAGGTCAGGCGGGGCGCAGGAGTGATGCGCGTAGACGAGACCATGGTCTTCGCGTGCGATGAGGCGGGCAATGTGTCTGACTGGTCAGAGCTGCACTGCGTGCGGTACGGCACCACCGCGGATGCGATCGCAGACGTGAGAATGTGGCGACCCCACGGCTAGTCACATACGTACGAATATGACCCTCATCGCCCTGCTCTCCTGCATCGACACCGGCTTTAGCCCCATCAAGGATCCGCCCGAAGTTGGCGCGCCGCGGATCCTCCTCGATCCTGAGATCGTGAATTTTGGGTCGCTGCCCGAGGGTGAGTCCGCAGCGCGGATCATCACCCTCATGTCATCGGGCGACGAGGTCCTCAATGTGAACGCGATGACAATCAGCGATGGGGACGCGTGGTTCGGTCTCGTTGCGCCGGCGGTGGGCGCCTATCCGCCCGGTGAGAGCTCTGAGATCACCGTCACCTACGTCTCTCTGGGCGGACCGGCGGAGGGGCAGCTCTCCGTCCTCTCGAACGATCCCGATCGGCCCAGCGCGGTTGTCACCCTCCTGGCAGAGGAGCTGGTCCCAGTCGACACAGGGGAGGAGGACACGGGCGAGCCCATCCTCACTCAGCCCGTTGCTGTCTGCAGCGTGGACCCGGTCGAGACGCAGGCAGTGCACGGCACCGCAGACTGGATAGGCACGGGCTCCTACGACCCGTCAGGGACAGGAATCAGTGAGTACAGGTGGACGCTCGCGTCCTCTCCCGCAGGCTCCGCTGCCTCAATGCCGGCAGGGGCTGCGACGCGCAGGTTGTTCTCTCCTGACGTTGCCGGTGAGTATATCGGCCAGCTGATTGTCGTCAACGGCGATGGCGTGGCGTCTGAGCCTTGCTGGGCGACGCTGATCGCCACGGCGGGGGACGGCCTCTGGGTTGAGATGTTCTGGACGCATGGCGGGGACGACATGGACCTCCACCTCCTCGCGCCCGGCGGCAGCCTCACGACCTCGTCCGACTGCTACTACGCGAACTGCACCTGGGGCCTGGAGTGGGGATCCGCTGGCACGGCTGACAACCCGACCCTCGACCTCGACGACATCCCAGGCACAGGCCCCGAGAACATCAATGTGGACTCGCCCGCGCGCGGCTCGTACGAGGTGTACGTCCACGACTACCCGGGCAGCGTCTACATCGGCCGCAACGACGTCACCGTGAACGTCTACTGGGGCGGCGTCCTCCAGTGGACAGACACGCGGAACCTGGACTCAGAGGGGAGCTACTTTCCCTTCTGCGAGGTCCAGGCGCCGTCGGGCGTCGTGACTTCCCTCTAGCTGATCTTCACGCCCCTCACGACCAGGGGCATCCGCAGGTCCCAGTTGCCGGCGTCCATGATCACGCGAAACGCGTCGGGCCTGTACACTGTGCCCTGGACGATCGGGTTGGGAAAGGCGGCGAGCCATCCGCGACGGGCAGAGACGTAGGCGCGGACCCACTCCCGCTCGTCCCCACCGTTCGCGGGCGACTTCTCGGGGAACATCGCGCGAATCTTGCCCACCATCCCAGGCCCGCTGTGGATGCAGGTGTCGTAGATCACAAGGTGCCCGAGGGCAGTCTTGAGGCCAGCGGCCTCCGCGATGTTGACCGCGGGTCGCCAGTACACCTCATCGAACACCTGGTCCTGCGCTGACTGCATGACCGGGTCCTTGCCCGCCTCCTTGAGGAGTGCCATGAGGTCGGAGCACCACTTGGGCCACGGCCCCTTCGGCAGAACCTGCGTTGATGCGTTCTGTGCGAGGTAGGTCTCGTACTTCAGGAGCTCGTCGGCGTGCTTTCCGCGCAGGTCGATGTAGCGCCTGACGACCTTGTCCAGGGACCCGCTGTGGTCGGTGCACTGGTGCTTTCCGTAGCTGATTCCCGCCTTGTCTGGCAGGATCGTGCAGGTCGAGTAGCTAGCGGGCGTCGGAATTTTCCCTGTCTCAAAGATCGCGAGCACGCAGTCAATAACGTGCTTCTGCTCGGGTGTGACAGCCATGTGGTGCCTCCGCGCTAAATATGGGAGCGTGCGTTGTAAAATGACAAGAGGCGCTGTTGATAATGAACTGAGGTGGCAATGTTCCGTGGTGAAAATGCCGACATTCTGCTGGGCAGCCTCGTCGAGGTCGTTCCCGGCGCGCTTAGGGTGATCGACGATCTCCACAACCTGGGCATTGTCATGCGACTTGAGCTCGTCCTGGGCCAGGCCCACGCGGAGATCGTCACCAATCGTGGGACCCGCAGGCTCATTCCGACGCCCCACCTGCACGTCCTCAGCAACACCGAGGAGGCACTTTGAAGACGCCGATTGTTTTTGAGGACAGCAGGGTTCCCCAGCTCCTCTCCTACATCTTCAGGATCTGGGGCATCACGCTGTGGCCCTTCATCTTCGTTCGCGGCAAGCTTGATCCCATCACGCTTCGCCATGAGACGATCCACATCAGGCAGCAGGCGGAGCTCCTGGTCGTCCCCTTTTATCTCCTCTACGCGTGCTTCTGGCTCTATCGCTGGGCGCAGCTGGGCGACAAGAAGGCGGCGTACTACGCGATCCCCTTCGAGCGGGAGGCGTACAGCAACCACGAGGACGCGTCCTACCTCGCCCTGCGGCGTCCGTTCGCCTGGGTCAAGTACGTGCGCATTCAGCCGACTGGGGACGCTAGTTAAGGCTGATGGACCTCGCAGAGATAGTGCGGAAGGTTCTCCTCGCGGAGGCCTTTCGCTTCGACCCCAACAGCACAGACCGCCAGGGCAGGTTTCGGCTCAAGGATCCTGACCTTTTCAGGCGCGTCTGGACTCGCAGGGACCCAGATGCCAGCGGCATCACGCACATCGTGGGCCTCATGCGCGATGGGCGGTTCGGCACCCAGGCGATCAGGTTCGATCGGGACGTCTGGTCTGAGCGCGAGGCCGCCCGGTGGTGGGCAGCCAACGGCGAGCGGTTCAGGAGGACGTGGCGCGCTCGCGACTGGCGGGGACGGCTCGACGAGGGCCGCGCGTTCCAGGACCGAGAGCACGACTGGCGCCAGGTGATCATCGATCGGGACGGAGAGCGGTGGACGAGGGGCGAGATCAGGGACCACTACCGCAGGGTGGGACCAAAGCTGCTTCGCGCCCTTCGCGGGCACGACGTGATCGTCATCCTGGGTATGGGCAGGAACCGCTTCGTCCTCAAGCGGAACCGCGACGAGGCCAAGACGAGGATTCGCATCGACCGCCTCCGAGGAATCGAGGATCCCTCGTCGCTCGAGTACTGGATCAACAGGCGCGCGGTTGAGTTCCACATCGCGGTTCACGGCACTCGGACTGACGTGGCCTGGGTGGACATAGACATCCACAAGCCGAAGAGCCTCTCTGCCGACAGAAAGCGCGCTCGCTCGATCATTCCAGCCGTGCGGCGAGTGATCAAGCGCGCCGTGGGCGGGTCTCTCTCGTCGTGGGACAGCGGCAGGACCGGATACCACGTGATGACCAACCTGCGATCCGAGGCGGATGTGAACACGATCCGACGTGATCTGCGTCGGGAGCTCGACCGAGAGTTCAAGGAGAGGGACGACGTGACGACATCCATCGCCAAGGCGGGCCAGATAAGGCTCGACGTCACGACCCTGAAGCGCACCGGCTCGCTCCGGGCGCCCTTCAGCCTCTCAGTTCACGGTCGCGTCAAGCGGCCCGTTGGTGGTGGGAGTTGAGGCCCGGTCCCATTGCCTTCATGCGACTCCACCAGGTTGACGATCCTGAGGACGCGCTGGACGGCCACCAGCCAGACGACCTCGTCGTCCAGGAGAAGTACGACGGTTGGAAGATCCTCGCCGTGAGGGAGCGGTCGGGAGTCCGCCTCTACACGCGGCACGGCAACGACGCCTCGCAGAACTTTCCCGCCCTGGCTGATGAGCTTTCCTCTCTCCCGATCGGCACCGCCGTCCTCGGAGAGATTGTCGGCATAGACCCACAGGGAAAGCAGCGTCTCGCGCTGGTCCAGTCCATAGCAGGATCGGATCCGGGCGAGGCCGCTGAGAAGACCGCAGTCCTCCTGGACGAGGGAGGACTCCTTCGCTACTACGTGTACGACATCCTGTGGGACCGCGGCGAGGACATCATGTCCGAGCCCTGGTCGTATCGCGACTCCCGCCTGCGTGATCTGGTGGAGGACGGAGACACTGTTCGCGTCGTGGCAAGCTACCCCTGGTCAGAGCACAGAAGTGTGATCAGGCAGTCCCTGAGTGCAGGCGGCGAGGGTCTTGTGATCAAGCCGCGCGACAGCCTCTACGTCCACGCGGGCCCGGGTGAGGACGAGCCCCACGGCGAGTGGATGAAGTACAAGAAGTCGTACACTGAGGACGTGATCCTGGACGACTACGTCCTCGGCGAGCCGGATCCTCGGGGATACCGCAAGGCGTCGTTTGACGCTGTCCAGCTGAGGGACGGTGGTCGGGTCCGCGTGGGAAACCTGACGGGAGTGTCGCACGAGGTGCAGGCAGAGCTGATCGCCATGATCGACAGCGACGAGGACCCAGTGGTCGAGGTGCGATACCAGGAGCGCCATCCCAAGACGGGACTCATGCGTCACATGCGGTTCGTGCGCCTCCGCCCCGACAAGCCCGCTTCCTCAGCGACAGTTCGCACCTCGAGGGCGCCCGCCGCTGGGTAATATGCCCGCGGAGGGAGGCTACATTGCCCGCAAACAGAGTCGTTGACGAGCACCTGACATCACCGGTCCTCGTGTACAGCGGATCTGGGGTCTTCGAGAACGAGCGCGTGCTCTCCTCCGGCTTCGGCATCCGCATCGCGGACGAGGGCGGCAGGATCGTGATCTCGAGCACCGCGGACGGCTCCCCCGGCAGCCTGAGGGGCGTCTCGGAGATCGTGGCTGGGACGGGCATCAGGGTCCTCACGTCCTCCGCGGGGACGATGACCATCTCCACGGATCGGGGATTCGCGCCCGCTGTTAGGCACAAGCAGACGCTTGAGGTCGCGGCTCCCATCTCCTCGGGCATCCCGATCAGCTTCGACGCCGTGAGCTTTCAGGCTGTGAACTACAGCGACAGCGCGATCGACCTGCTCCTGAACGGCCAGGCGCTGATCACTGGGTCCGACTACCTCCTCACGGGCCCAGCATCGGTGGCGTTCACCTTCGACCTGCGCAGCATGGACCGCGTCACAGCGACCGCTCTGTCGCTGGACACCTCCCGCGCTGACTTCTCCACCGCACCCGTCGTCCTCACACAGAGGTCCGCGGGATTCGACGCCGCGCGGGTGATCTCGGGCTCGTCCGGCGTGACGGTCACGGACACGGGGCCCGGCGGCGACATTCGGGTCGCGCTCGCGCAGCAGTGGGAGTTCGACGAGACGCCGGCCGGAGAGCAGGACGGTGTCAACCGAGACTTCAGCCTCGTCAGGGCGCCCACCCCTCCCGCCTCCCTCATGCTCTTCCTCAACGGAAACCGCCTTCGTCGTCAAATTGACTTCAGCTTGTCGGGCAGCTCGATTAGTTACGGAGACTACGCTCCTCTGCCCGCGGACATCGTGATTGCGACATACATGTGGTCCACCTAGGACGTCCTCCCGCAGAGCAAAGCTTTGTCTAAAGTGTTGATTCTATCAGCATTTCGGAATAGATACTCTGCAGGATGGAGGGGCGACATGAGGACGTACACGACGAGCGACCTGGCGATTGCCGCGTTTCTTGCCACCCGCGGGCACAAGGTTGTCTCCGCGGGCAGGGCGGACGGCAAGTTTCAGTTCGTCCTGGAGGATCCGGAGGGCGCAGCTGACGCGGTCGCCCTGGAGTTCTTCGGCAGCGAGGCGGCGCGCTTCGACCAGCACGTGAGGACGCTGAAGCGCTACATCTACAAGTAGCGGATTGATGGGCAGCGCGCCGCGGCACTCCGTCGCGGCGCATTTTTTTGCGATGAGAAAAAAAGTGCAACAATATCTGGCACTTGCAAGAGATGGTGTATACGTAGTAGACGCGTGATCCCGAAAGGGTGAAGTTCCAGTGTGTGACCGTTCCGTGCGTTTGGGGACCGCGGGGCAGATGTCCGGCGGGATAAACTCTGCAGACAGGGGTTAGACAACATGGCACGCACTCTTATGAATCAGCTCCAGATGAGCGGTTCTCTCGCCTACGCCGACAGCGCCGCTCCCGGCGCCGAGATGGCCTCGGCCTCCTCGATCCAGGCCGACCTGAACAACATCCGCGCCCTCGTGAAGGACATCAAGGGCGCGACGAACTGGTACGACGCTGCCCCCAGCAACGTCCAGCTCGCCGACCTCGACACGCACCTGAACGCCGCTGGCTCAGACCTCGTCGTGAAGACGGACATCAAGTCCGCCGACGCGATGGCGATCTTCACCGAGGCGGGCAACCTCGTCCTGTCCGCGTCCGACGCGGCCGCCTACACGATCGTGGAGCAGGTCGCCTTCAAGGAGCGCGCGATCAGCGGCGTCCAGTCCATCACAGCGCAGGGCTCTTCTGACCTCGAGCTGAACGCTGCCTCCGGCAAGCAGATCAAGATGAACATCGACGGCGGCACCGCCGAGCTCCAGGTCGCTGGAACTCAGGTGACCGTGGTCGGTAACTTCGTCGTCCAGGGCACCACGGTCACGGTCGACGCCGAGACCTCGGTCGTCAAGGACCCGATCTTCCAGCTCGGCGGCGAGTCCGACGGCCTCGGCGGCGTTGTGGCCCCCACGCTCGACGACAACAAGGACCGCGGCCTCTCGTTCCAGTGGCACAACGGCACTGCGGCGAAGGTCGGCTTCTTCGGCTTCGACGACAGCACCGGCAAGTTCACCTTCATCCCCGATGCCACCATCACGGGTGAGGTTGTGGCCGGCTCCGCGGGCAGCGTCGTGTTCGACGCGATCTCCGCTGGCGCGATCTCGGCCGCTGGGTCGACCTTCGGCGACGTGCAGGTTGACATCAACGACGGCTACGTCGAGTCGATCAACGGCAAGCAGCTCGCGCTCAAGTCCGACCTCAACGCCGTCCTCGTGGACGACGCGGCGGACGTGAAGGGCAAGTTCCGCATCCTGGACGGCTCAGGCGCCGAGAAGCTCATCGCCTCCCAGGGCGGCGCGCTGTGGATGGCCGGCGCGGCGGTGATCGAGGGCAAGGCGACCGTCTCCGGCTCGCTCGACCTCAGCAACGCTGCGAAGACCGTCGAGATCAAGGGCGCGACGGCTGAGTCCCTCGCGTTCGCGGTCGGCGCGCAGAAGCACCTCGTGATCGACACCGCCAACAGCGCGATGAAGCTCCTGGGCGACAAGCTCGAGCTCCAGACCGCCGCGGGCGCGAAGAAGGTTGAGCTCTACACCGACGGCACGGACGGCCTCCTCCACGCCGAGGCTGTGCTCCACCTCAGCGGCACGATGGTTCAGGTCGACAACGTCGCCCTCGAGCTGCACGCCGCGGGCGCGCAGAAGGTGTCGTTCGGCGACGCCGCTGGCGTTGAGAAGGCGTTCATCCAGAAGGACGCCTCGAACAACCTCGTCGTGGAGTCCTCCGCGGCCGAGATCCTGTTCGACGACGCGAACCGCGCTGCGGCGACCCTCAGCGGCTACGCGGACGGCATCAAGCTGTCCGACGCGGCTGCGGAGTGGGAGGCCTTCGAGGCCGTGTTCGGCACCAAGTCGATCATCGCCGCTGTCACCGCCGCCGGCGGTGGCGCCGCTGCGCGCGCTGACGAGGTGAAGACCGTGAATGCCTCGACCGCCTTCGGCGTCACGGGCATGGACCTCACGGCGATCCCCGCCGGCCAGCGCGGCTACCGCGTGCAGGTGTACGTCAACGGCATGCTCCAGAAGCCGACCGCTGACTACGCGATCACCAGCGCGACCGAGCTCACGCTCACCTACGCTCTGAGCGCGGACCTCGTGACGGTCCTCTACCGCTAATCCCGGTAGGGCTCGTCCCACTGGCCCGCGGCCCACAAGGCCGCGGGCCTTTTTATTCCCTCGCGCCCACTATACTTAGCCCAAGGAGGGGTCATGACAGACGCTGAGCGGCTGAGGGTTCGCGCTGAGGCGCTTTCGGGCGCGTCCGCTGAGGCGGGAGAGATGCGCTCCGCCGACGAGGCTCGCGCGAAGGAGATCGCCAAGCGCAGGTCCGAGATCCAGACAGCGTCGCAGCTCACGACAGCGGCAGCGCGCGAGGTGATCGAGGCAGCGCCCGAGGAGAGCAGGAAAGTGGTCGCGCAGATCGCGACCGCGATCGTGGGAAGGCTGGACGCGAGGGAGCAGGAGATCTCAGCGTCCCTTCGCGTCCTCGCGGGCAGGATCGACGCGCTGCGGGAGTTTGAGGCGCGGCTGGGCTCCTCCGCTGCGATGTCCCAGGCTGACGCTGAGGAGACCGAGGAGCTCGTCTCGATCGGCCTTGAGACGGGCGAGGTTCCCAAGACCAAGCCGGACGGACGCCCGCGCAGGATCGGCAACGTCAGGCGCGCGGAGGCCCAGATCAAGGATGGGGACGAGAAAGCCTAAGAAGCGGAGCCTCGCGCTGAAGATGAAGTACCTGGAGGAGGTCGCCCGCGACATGCGGGACGACGCCGCCCTGGGACGCACTGAGATTGTGCGCGTGCTGGAGAGGCTGAAGCCCGGTCTTGCGGGTGTGAGTCCCGCCTCAGTCCGCCCGCCCACCGTGTCGGTCGGCGACGTGCCTCCCATCAGCGAGGAGACCGCTGCCCGTGCCGCAGAGGCGATGGCAGAGAGCGGAGTCCCGCCCTGGGCGAAGGAGGCCTTCAGGAAGATCGCCCGGGTCGCGCATCCTGACGTCGTCTCGCACAGGCGCGACATGAAGGAGCAGGACAAGATCAGGCTCGCCAACATCTTCAAAGACGCCAACGAGGCGATGGCCAAGGGCAACTTCAACCGCCTGATCGAGATCGCGATCGACCTCGACATCTCAGTCCCGAAGTCGGAGGAGTCGCAGCTGGACGTCATGGCCCAGCGTGTGTCCCAGTTGGAGGAGGAGATCAAGGGACTCGAGGGCAGCGCAGAGGTGTTTTGGGTGTCAGCGTCCCTGCAGGAGCGGGTTAAGATCATCCTCGCTATCGCGGCCGCGAGGGGCCACAAGGCATCAGCTGACGAGGCTGCAGCCGCCATCAGCCCACCGGGAGAGATCGAGTGCCAGTCGCCATAGTGAGAACTGTGAACTTTGGCCGGTCCAAGCGCGACCTCAGCACCGTGGGATACACGGTTGTGCGGGCCAACGGGACCATTGAGACGCAGCGGACCACGGACGGCGTCTACCAGGTGCTGCCCGGCAGCGGGATCTACGCGGTGAACGCGACAGTGCCCGACGCGTTCAGCGGCACGATCGCGTGGGACACCGGGGACGACGCGGCAGCAGCGTACGCCGTGGAGGAGTTCGACGTCGCGACCCGTGTCTCCTTCGTCAAGGACGTTGAGGAGGGCAGATGGCGCATCCTCCCAGAGACGAATGAGATGGTGTTCTACAAGCCGGACAACTCGACTGAGCTCATGCGGTTTGAGCTGCGGGACAATAACAACAACCCGAGCATCGCCACCGTGTTCACGCGTGTGAGGAAGTAGAGGTGGGCTCGACGTCCCCGACGGGCGTCATGCGCCTCGCGATAGACGATGGAAACGCGCCAGTTGTCGCCCCGCTGATCACCCGCGGCCTGGGCGGCGCTGCGATCGCATTCATCCTCCGCGGCTCCCTCCCGCCCCACACGTTCGAGGACGTCGTCGAGATTGTCAAGCGGGGCAGCAAGGCGGCCCGGGACGTCTATCATCGAACCCAGGAGCGGGCGAGGCAGGTCTACATCTCCGCCTTCCTGGTCGAGGTGAACAGGCAGGAGGTCGTCTTTCCCGTGAGGCGGGAGGTGAGGCGCACCTTCTCGCCCGATCGCAGGATCAGCGTCCGCGCGTCGCTGCTCGACACGTTCAGGCGCGCGGCGGAGGGGATCATGGTCGCCGCAGCCTGGCTCTCATCCCGAAGCACGCAGCCCAAGGCACCCAGGATCACCGCTGAAAGAACGCGGGCAGTGACTCCTAATAGGCCGACGGTGTATAGGTAACGGCGCGATGTCGCCTCGTGCGCAGAGTTCGCGGAGACAGAATGGAAGCACTGAATCTGAACATCGATAAGGACAATGACATCAGGTTCGCTGTCAACGTCGAGGGCGCTGAGGGAGACCCCGTCTCCTACAGGCTCGTGATCGAGGGGGGCAGAATGGCCCTCAACTTTCCGGGCTACATCACGGATGAGAACGAGGTCCAGATCATCGTTCCCACCCTTGCAAAGACCCTTCGCGAGGGCACGTACGACGCCCGTCTAGAGGTGATGGTGGGAGACAGGGTCTTCTCACCCCTCTCCTCGAAGGCGCACCTGAAGGAGAGCGTGAAGATCGTCGCCGCTCCCATCACGCCACCGCCAGCGCCCAAGACCACGGTCGCCGTCGCGGGCGTGCGAATTGCTGATCCCCACCGCGCAGCTTTCGCGGAGCGCCGCGTGGAGCAGCAGCGGGAGCAGAGGATCATGGAGACTCGGGAGAAGGAGGCGCGGGACGCCTCGTTCAGGCCCATGGACCCACCCGTCAAGGTCTCTCCCCAGCGCGAGCCCGAGGAGGACGGATCAGATATCGTCGCGCTGGAGCGCTTCCGGCGCGCGCTTGGCTCAAGGAGGTAGGTGATGTTGGAGACAGCGCTTCAGATCTACGTGATGATCGGCGTGGCCACGCTCGTGTCGGGCCTCTGGTCCATGGTTGACGGGACTCGCGCTCACAAGGCGTACAGGTTCGCGGAGAGCAAGAAGGTCAGCATCCTGAGCGCCCGTCGCGGCGCGCGGATGGCCCTCCTCTCCCCGCTCTGGCCCTTTTTCCTGGTCCGCGCGGTGTACAGGTCCGCGTCGTACCTCGTGAAGCAGGCGGAGCCCAAGTCCGAGGGCTGACCCTCGCCCAGTTTCGCGTGTAAACCTCACCTCCTGCGCGGTAGCATTCCAGCAGGAGGTGAGCTTGTCTCAGGGCAAAGCGGCCAGAGTTCAGCAGGTCCGATACAGGACGTGGGGCACCGAGCCCCCGGGCTCCTCCTACTTTGAGGACATCGAACTGATCGCGCAGTGGATCGGTTGGGGGCTTGAGGCGCAGTCCACAGGCTGGCGGGCAGCGCCCTACCAGATGAGCACAATCGCGGTCCAGCAGACCAAGGAGAAGTGGGGCGAGGTCAGGGTGTACTGCAGCCTCGCAGCGAGCAATCGCGTCACAGCCGCCTGGCGTCGGCACCTCGCTGACTGGCGCAAGGAGAGCGGCAAGGAGGGTGACCTCTCTCCGCGTCCGAAGCGCGCAGACTTCGAGCAGGAGTGCCTCAGGCGGGACCGTGAGTGGTACAGGCAGATCTACTCCAGCGCTATCCGCAGCTGGCCCCACTACCGCGAAGCGATCCTGGCCTCAGCGGACTACCGCCATCTCCTTCTAGAGCCTGATGAGGCCCAGGAGTGGATCGACCTTGGGCACATCTCACCGGAGGACATTGACATCGTCCTCGCGCTGTCGAGGAGGTCGCTGTGAGCAGCGAGATGGACCCATGGCTGGGCATCGAGCACGACATCATCGAGATCTCCGACTCGCCTCTGCTGGATGTTCGACGAGGAAGTCCTGTCCTCTTTCTCGGGATGCTCGAGCGGTCCCGCCTGAGGGGCATCAAGGGTGGGAGGCGCGGACCTCTTGTGCGGGTCTCGCACCAGTTCGCGGGAGTCGGATGCGACATGCTGCACGCCGAGGGATTTGTCCTGCAGCCGAGGCCGAGCGCATTTGCCGCGATGCAGCTGATTGAGACCACATGGCGCGAGACGAGCATGGGAGCCTTCAGGACGCAGCTCGACGATATTGAGCTGTACCGCTCTCAGCTCAGGAGCACGCTGCACCCGCGCGCTGACTGCAACTCCTCCTACCATCTCCTCGCGGAGGCCGTGTACCCGCTGGACCCGAGCGTCGATGTGCTCCGAGAGATCTGCACGGACGACCTCCCGGACGACCTCGACGACCTGCTGGAGTTTGAGAGCGGGGCTTCGAGGCTGCGCGGGGTTGTCGATCGGTGGGCCTGCCTTATTTTGACAGAAAACTCAGACTAGGTGTACGCTCATCAATAAGTATACTATATTAGAGGCAGGAGGCAAGGATGATCACACTCACACTTCTGGCAGCTCACCTCGCTCACGCTTTCACTGTCAAGGACTTCACGATGGACGTTCCCAAGGCGATCGCCTCGTCCGACAAGGAGTTCAAGACCACCTTCTCGCCCTGCCTGGACGCCCTCGCCGTGAACTTCGCCGCAGCGGGATGCAGCGCCTCCTACAGCAAGGAGCCTGTCGGCGCGGGGAGCGTCGGCATTGAATGCGTCGGCGCGACCACCGTGAACGGCTGGACACTCAATCCTGTCGCAGCTGTCCTCACTCGCACCTCGTCGCCCGACGTCGACCTCCCGAGCTGGGTCATGTTCTGCGTGGATCCCAATATTTCCCTTTACATTCCGCGTCAAAAGTCGGCTGCCCGCTGAGCGGGTTAGGATCAAGCTCGGGAGGAGACATGGTCAAGTTGAACGACAAGGTGTACCACGTGTACGACCTCGGGATGCGCGGAATCGTGGTCGGCGTCACGCAGGAGAGGGCTAAGCACTGGATGGTCGGCGGAGCCTCAGAGGGCAGGCTGATCGCGCAGATCAGGCGCGAGGATGGATCAGTCGTGGCAGTGCCGGCCGCCGATCTCATGCGAGAGGATTGATCGCGTCTACCTAGTGTGTGCAGAAGACGCGGCCCAGGTCGGTACACGCCACATCGACGAGACTCGTGTCACAGATCATGGATCTAGTGCGTCGACCAACCGCAAAGTCGGGAAGGTACCGCAGGTGGATCGCGATTGGGTGGAGTCCCATACCCCACGCGGGCAAGTCTGAGGCTCCCGACCAGGACCGATTCCTTCTCAAGCTGCGCGTCCTCCAGCGGCCGGGCGAGGAGGCGGACGCGTGGGCCTCCACGGGCGAGGGAAGCGACATTCCGCGGCCCCACATGGAGATTCAGCTCACCGTCCAGTACGACCCAGACAGGTCACCCAGGTGCCTCGGGCAGCTCTGCGCCGCGATCCACCAGACGGTTCGCCACGAGATTGAGCACCTCCTGGACGAGGGATACCTCGCCCTTCCCGGCCCGAGCTGCAGGGCTTGCTCCCGCGGGACCGTCAGAGAGCCGTGGCAGAAGGGAGTCCGCCTGTGCCACTGGCGAATGATCAGGCGCCGCCTCTTTGGGGAGAAGATAAAGGGCAGCAGGAGCTGGTCCCACGCAGAGCGCCGCATGGACGACCACCACAGCACGGGCCACTTCCTCGGCTACATGATGTGCGCGAGAGAGCTGCACCCATTCGCAAAGGGATTCCAGGCTGAGGCGCGCTTTCGGCGGGTTGAGTGGGACGTTCCCGCGCTGGAGTATGTGGGGAGCATGGTCGCAGCTCGCATCATGTCAGAGGAGGAGGGCGAGGCAGCAATGCGCCTTCTCGTGATGTGGGCCACCTTTGTCCTGCCCCACGCGCCGATCCGCGAGGAGACGCTCCTCAGGTACCTGTGAGGCACCGGGGGGCCTAGTTAGCCCGAGGGCGACGTGGCTGACGACGACCAGCTTCTAGAGGCGGTTTTGCTTCGCATTCTCGACGAGGCGAGGCGCCGACGCAGGCACCAGCCCTGGCCAAACCTGACCGACGAGCAGGCCAGAAGTCGCCTCGCTGCCGTCCGCAGGCGCCGCGGAAGGCGTATACTCAAGCAGCTGCTCTCCTTCAGGTGGGCGGACGATCCCGAGGCAGCGCTTCGGGACCTGAAGTCTCGTGCAAAGTGAGGGTGCGAGTTGAGCTTCTACGCCGGTACTAGGGATGAGACACGGGACGAGGCGGTCAAGGCCGTTCTCGATCACCTCGAGGGCGCCAAGTGCGTCCTGAGCGGCAGGGAGGCCCTCGCTCGGGCGCAGGTCACCGCTGCGGTCGCTCCCACAGTGGGCATCATCTGGGACGCGTTCGAGGGCGCGGTCGCGGAGCTCACGTCTGGACAGCAGGGCAAGAAGCTGCTCAGGGGTCTCGCCGACGCGTCGGAGGATCCCAACACTGGCGCCCCTCCTGTGAGCAGGCAGGTCGCGGCGTCCTCCTACATTCCGGACACGGTCAGGGACATCGTCGAGACCGCGGTCGCCACTGCCCTCTCCTCTATTGACAGCATCACGGGCGCAAGGGTGAGCATCGGCGTCGACGCCGATGTCAAGCACACCGCGTCAGACATGGCGGTCGGGTCCATCATGGACCGCGTTGAGAACCTCCTCATGATGAGCGAGGAGGCGCGGGCAACCGTGACCCGCAAGGTGTCTGTGGGCGTTGCGGGTGCGGAGAGGGTCCAGAAGTTCTACAGGGTTGTCAATGGCCGCTTTGGCAATGAGATCTCGCGTGAGGAGTACGTCCAGGAGGACGAAGCGTTTCGCGTGATCAAGTGGTACCAGCTGACGGGGAAGCTTCCGAGGGTAGTCAAGGGCGCGGTTGCGGCGGGAGAGCCGAGGTCGTGGAAGGAGATGTCACCCGAGGAGCGAGCGCAGGAGCAGGAGCGCTGGAAGAAAATGCCGTGGGAAGACCCAGAGGTTGCGATTTCCATGGGCAGCCAAGCGGCAGATTTCTCAGGTGTAGAGGCGAGCTATGATAAGACGACTCAGGCACTGACCGCTCCGATGCCTCCACGAAGAAACGCCTCCGAAGAGGAGCGCGAAGAGTACGAGAAGAAGCAAAAAGCGTTCCTGGACGCGATGCGTCAGGTGGAGGATGAGGCTGAGGCCTCGTGGACGCCCATCAGCTACAAGACGCACGATCCTCTCCCCGACCACACACGCGCCGTCTACGAGCTCCTGTCTAGGGTGTGGCAGCCCAGCACGAAAAGCAAGCTTACCCCTGCTCAGGTGAGAAGGTACTCAACAGGCAACATCGCACTTGTGGTCGCTGTCGGCGGACTTTACCTGATCGACATGGACAACGCCAAGCCAGGCGCCGACTACACTAACTTCCTCCTCCTGCCCGGAGGAACAGGCGACTTCAGGAGCATGCAGGTCCGCCTGAATCTCGAGAACGGGACGCCGGAGGAGGACGTTAGCGAGTGGGAGAAGAAGATCGCGGCAGCGGATCCCCAGATTGCGCGCTTCCTTGCGGCCAAGAAGCCTCGAGATCGCGACATGCAGGAGATCATGGACTCCCTCAAGCAGGAGTTCATCGCCAGCCGCAGCGCTCCCGCGACAGCGATGCGATCTGAGGCAGTTTCTGTCACCATCACAAGCGCGTCCTCGACGACGATCAACACGCCGGGCGGCCAGATCATGCGAGCGAACGTGGAGAGGATCGTCCTGGAGGATGAGACGCTGCCCTTCCTTCCTCTGCAAGGGCAGGACTTCACAACGGACCAGGCGACGCTGTCCGAGAGGCTGCGGGGCATCTTCTCGCCAGCGTTCAGCGACGCCGCCATTAGAGCTGCCACATCTGAGCTCCTCACAGCGCACCTCGCTGATATTGAGTAGCAGCCTATCGCAGTCAGACAAATTCAGCTGTACCGCCTAATTGTCTTGTCGGAGACAGGCAGAATGAGCAGGCTTGACAGGGACACCCTTCGCAGGATGATCATTGAGGAAGTTGCGCAGGCCCGCAAGGAGGCCGTGCGGCCCGCTGCAGGCCTCACACGTGAGAGGCTTCGCCAGATCATCATGGAGGAGGTCTCCGCTGTCAAGCGTGACCGCCTCATGGGCGAGTGGGTCGAGGCGCGCACTCCCAAGCTCTCCCTGGTTGCCGCCCTCCTGGGCGAGGCTGACGATAAGGGCTCCAAGGCTCCGGCCAAGGCGCCTGCCAAGGCCCCAGTGAAGGCGCCGGCTCCCGCCGCGAAGAGCGGGAAGATGGTGTTCGAGGACGGCGGCAAGGGGACGGTCAAGGTGGGCAAGCACCTCTACCGCGTCATGTCCATGGATCCAGACGAGGTGAGGTACGTTCCCGACTTCAAGGTGAACACAGCCTCCAAGGTCGTCGTTCGCCCTGATGCCGTCGCGGCGTACTTCTCGGGCGGCGGCGCGGTCAGCGCCTCCTCGATGGGCATCATGTCGAAGAACATCGACTGGGACCGCTTCCAGGTCGGCGTCTCTCCCGAGAACATGGACGACCTCATGGCGAAGCTGGCCAACGGCACGACCAAGGTCATGCTGCCCCTGAAGCAGAACGACGCGATCGTGTACTTCGTCGAGAAGACGCACTACGACCGCATCGTCAAGGACAGGAGCGAGGATGTCCCGTACGACAGCGGCGATGAGGACGAGGATCGCTGATGCGCAACATCTCTGAGAGCGAGGTCAGACAGATCGTCAGGACTGCCCTCAGGGAGGGCGCCGCCGGCATGCTGTACAGCCATCCCGACGTCGACGAGGACTCGACCTGCTCCGAGTGCGGAGGCGGCGTGTACGAGGGACAGTGCAGCAACTGCGGCTCCAATGAGTACTTCTCTCGCGGCGTTCCAACGCTCGGTCGCGTCAAGAGGATGCTAGAGAAAAGGTCCTGAGGGTCGTGACGCGCGCGGTCGCGCGCAGTAGGCTGCAGTCATGGCGAGAAGAGGCGGCAACAGGCGGGACAGACCGCGTTTCCCTGTTGGCTGCCTTGTCTCTCTAGTCTCGGACAAGGGAATCCCGCCCGAGGGCTTTAGGCCCGGAGGCGGGTTTGAAGTTCACTCCGAGGAGATCCCAGAGGGATCCGTCGGAATTGTTGTAAATCCTCCGTTCGCGCACTACTTTGGAGTGGGGCCGGGTCAGGAGATCATGTCCTGGGTGCTCGTCCTCGGCGTGATCCTCGAGGTCCCCCACTTTCACATGCGGAGGTGCGATGATGCGGAGACCGCAGCAGGGTGACCTGGTTGGCATCAAGAGGATGGGGATCCAGGGGATAGTCATCGAGGCGAGGGAGCTGTCCCAGATCATGAGTCACTTCCCGGGATCCCAGACGGGCGCGGTCACTGTCCTCGTCGCGGGAGAGCAGAGGGTGTACTCGTGGGACGACGTCTACGTGATCGAGACGGACGGCGTCGAGGAGGACCTGCCCGACGATGATGAACATAGTTAGGGCATGATCTTCCTCAGAGAGTCCGACCTCAGAGCCCTGATACGCAGGTCCTCGGGCACGGAGGCCGCAGGCCACCCAGTCTTTCTCAAGCACTGCGAGGCCAGCTCAGGCCTCCTGTACCACGCGGACAGGAAGCTTCCCCTTCGTGAGACTGTCCACCGCTACGGATCCCGCGACCACGTCGACATGATCGCCGAGGCGCGCAGGCTCGTCGCTGAGGGGCACCTGAGCGTGGACGAGGAGGACGCCGCCCTCCTTGAGACGGACCTCGGCGAGTACGGCACGTACGAGGGCAGGGAGGTTCCTCTCGACCTCCCCTTCATGGCGGAGGACGATGGCTGGGAGCCGTGGCACGGCAACACCGACATCGATTGGCGCGCGGGCAGCCTCGAGGAGGCGGAGTACAAGGGCAAGAGCGTCGACCTCAACGATCCGTTCAGAGCGGGCGACGGCGGCAGCCACAAGTTCTACGTCTACACGAAGAACGACAAGGGCAACGTGATCAAGCTCGGCTTCGGCTCTCCCGACATGAGCGTGAAGGCGCACAACCCAGAGCGCGCTCGGTCATTCCTCGCTCGCCACAACTGCGACACGCCCGGCCCTCGCTGGAAGGCGCGCTGGTGGTCGTGCAACCTCCACCGCTACAAGAAGCAGCTGGGCCTCAACTTCAAGGGCCGCTGGTGAGCACAGGGCCAATCCGCGACAGGCCCTACACGCAGTCGAGCGCGGGCGGAATCACGCGCCGAACCTTCAGCGGAAGGGACATCGTGGAGGAGGAGCTCCGATGGCACAGGGACGCCGCCTCCCGCGCTGTCGGTGTGGTGAGCGGGGCGGGATGGCAGCTGCAGGTTGAGGGCGGAATGCCCGTGGACCTCAGGCCGGGCAGCATTCACTTCGTGCCGCGGGGCGCGTGGCACAGGCTGCTCAGGAGCGGAAGCGAGGATCTGTGCGTCCTCATTCGCGAGTTTTGAGTGTAATTCCCGGGACCGCGGACCTATTATCGGGCGCGGACCACATGGACGCGCAGGAGTGAAAATGACAGTGCTTATCACCGGCGTCGCAGGGCTGATCGGCTCTCGGTTCGCGGAGTGGATCCTCAGGACGCAGCCGGGCGTCCAGGTTGTCGGCATGGACAACCTCAGCGGCGGCTACCTCGAGAACGTCCCGAAGGGCGTGAACTTCTACAACGTGGACCTCGTGCGCGACCACGCGGCCGTCAGCGAGATCATCTCTGACTGCAAGGTGGACGTGATCTACCACCTCGCCGCCTACGCCGCCGAGGGGCTCTCGCCCTTCATTCGCCGCTTCAACTACGAGACGAACGTGATCGCGTCGGTGAACCTGATCAACGCCGCGATCCAGCGCGGTGTCGACAAGTTCATCTTCACGTCCTCGATGGCTGTGTACGGAAACGGACAGACTCCTCCCTTCTCCGAGGAGACGCCGCCCAGCCCGATCGACCCCTACGGCATCGCGAAGTACGCCGTGGAGATGGACCTCGAGATCGCGCGGATCCAGCACGGCCTGCGCTACACGGTCATCAGGCCGCACAACTTCTACGGCGTGAACCAGAACATCTGGGACCGGTACCGCAACGTCCTAGGGATCTGGATGTACCAGCTCATGAAGGACGAGCCCATGACGATCTACGGCGACGGCGAGCAGACCCGCGCCTTCAGCTTCGTGGACGACGCGATGGGCCCCCTCTGGCGCGCGCAGGATCCGGAGTGCGACGGCCACACGATCAACCTGGGCGGCATCCACGAGCACTCCATCAACCAGGCGTGCGAGGCGCTGATCCGCGTCACTGGCACGCGCATTCGTCCGATCCACCTGCCGCCGCGCCACGAGGCGAAGCACGCGTGGACGACCTGGCAGAAGTCCGTGGACATGCTCGGCTTCAAGCACGAGGTGGAGCTCGAGGACGGCCTGGGCAGGATGTGGGAGTGGGCGCAGCGTCAGCCAGAGCGACCCCGGAAGGCGTGGGAGAGCTTTGAGATCGACCGCGGCGTGTACAGCTACTGGAGGAAGAAGTGATCGAGACAACCGTCGACACAGCCGCCGGAACATTCCGGATCAGGGAGCTCACGCGCGTTGAGACGCCGGGCGCGAGGGTCACGGTGATCATCGTCAACAGCCTGACTTCGCGCATGACGCTGAACGCGCTGTCGTCCTTCAGGAAGCACAGCGACATGCCCACAAACTACGTGATCGTCGACAACTTCTCGGAGCAGTGGATCCTGGACGACCTCGTCCGAGAGGCGGGAGAGCACGCGACCATCATCTCGAACTTCGGCAGGCCCATGTCCATCAGGTTGGGACACTGGGACTCCCTCCTGAACGCCATCGGCGTGGACATCGGGAGCAGGTGGGTGAGCACAGAGTTCGGCTTCGTGTGCCACAACGACGTCCTCGCGCTCAAGCGCGGCTGGCTCAGCCACCTGGTGGGCAAGATCCAGGGAGACGTCAGGGGCGCCGCGTTCCTCCGCGACAACATTCGCATCAACGCGATGCACGTGTCGGGCTACCTGTACGACGCGAGGCTGTACACGCAGGACGTCGCCAACTGGTACCCAGAGCGGGGCGTGTGGGACGTGGGCGACCACTACACTCAGTTCCTGCGTGACAGGGGCCTCAAGTACCACGTCTGCGACTCCACGCACAACGACGAGAACGCGCCCATCAGGAGAGATCCTGCCACATCGTGGGGAAAGCCGCTGTCGGTCGCTCGGTGCCTGGACGACGAGGGCGATGTCCTCTACATGCACATGGGTCGAGGCGCCCTGAAGTCGATCGGTGGGTACAGCAAGCCTGGTCGAACTTCCCTAGAAGAGTGGCTCGACTTCAGCGAGTGGGCGAACAAGTCGTGGCAGTGACCCGCGTCGTCAGGGTGGGCGACAGAGTTCGCCTTGTGGGACCCAGCTGGAACGACAGGTACGCCGGCAGGGAGACTGTCGTGATCGAGGACAAGGGCCTTGAGATCCTGTGCGGTGAGAGGGAGCTCCTCATCCTCGACCCGCACCGCCCGCTTCAGATCCGCGTGTACGAGAGCGAAGTGGCGCCGATCGCACCCAGCTGATCCCTGTTGCGTCCCTCTGACGAGATGCCTGTTATCCCATCCCGGCGCGCAGGATGCAACGGGCGTCCTGCAGCAGCTGCCTGCAACCGACCTGCGGACGCTTCTTGTGCACACCTCGGGACGCTTTCACGTTGTTCGCACAAATCCATGTACACTAAATAAGAGGTATATTATATTAGACGCAGGAGGCAGCAATGGAGTTCGCGCCCGGCGTCACTGAGAACCTCGGCTACTACGTCTACACGCTTCTGGACCCCAAGGACCCGCGATGCGTCCTGTACGTGGGAAAGGGAATCGGCAACCGCGTCCACGCCCACGTCGCGTGGGCGAGCAAGGCCGACGACCAGAAGTCCAAGGCGATCAGGGAGATCAAGACCGCGACCGGCATGGATCCGATCCACATCATCGCGGCGCACGGCCTGACAGAGGAGACCGCGTTCCTGCTGGAGTCGGTCCTCATTGAGACCCACCGGTCGCCCTTCCTGCTGAACAAGGTCCGCGGCCACGGCCACGAGAAGCACTGCCTGGACGTGGAGGAGATCAACGCCATGTACGGCGCGAGGACGGTGCGCGCTGAGGAGGTGGAGCAACCCACCATCTTCGTGTCGCTGAACGGCGGCAAGGTGCCGGGCGCCTCCTATCCGAACATCAAGGGCGACGCTCATCAGCTGATGGAGCGGTCTCTTGGGATCTGGAAGGTGTCCGACTGGCGGGCCAACCGCATCCTTCAGGTCGCAGCGGTGTACGGCGGCATCGTCCGCGCGGTGTACGCGGTCAGCGGATGGGACGAGGCGGAGCATCCCAAGGGCAAGCGCAAGCGCTTCATCCCCAACGGCGGCTTCCAGCCCCGCAGCCCGCTGCTCGGCGCGCGGGTGGTCGACAAGGACGGCGTCTGCATCACTGACTTCATGTACGGCAGGGAGAAGGCGTACGCGGGCTTCTAGCCCGCCATAGTTACTCTGTGGACGACAGAGACGACTTTCCTGGTGGACCGAGGAGGGAGGGGCCGTGGGTCAGCGTGACCTTCAGCCCCTTTCTTCGCGTGAACGTCCACCCGTGGCTCACTGAGCTCTCCCACACCCAGATCTTCCAGCACTACTACTGGCGGGCGAACTACGCCTTCTACCGGTGGACCTCGAGCGTCATTCGTCTCGATCCCGACGATCGAGGTTGAGCACCGCCCACCGCGTCCCGTTATAGTTACCGCGCACGAGGAACGCGGAATGAAGAGCGTCGAGAGGCTGCTTCGGGAATTGATTGCTGAGTCGCTCAGGCGTGAGCTTGTCGTGGAGGCGGGCGAGAGGGACGGATCTGGCGGCGGAAGCAGGTACGTGGGCCTCCGACGTGAGGTGCCCGTCTCCGGTCCGTCCACGGCGACCCGAGTTGAGCAGCTGCCCTCTGGGCGCGGCGCGGTCAAGGTGGGCGCCGAGGACGTGGAGCGCAACGTCACGGTCCAGCTGACCCGCCCCACTGCGGGCGCCATCCGCTCGCCCATCAGGGGCCCGACCCTCACCTACGCGCACAAGTTCGCGGCGTCCCTCCAGAGCGAGGACCCGATGTACGTGGCGCGGTCGCGTCTCGTGACAGCGCTTCAGGCGGTCAAGGACGCCCACACCGACCCGGTGGACGTGATCAACAACGCGATCTACGAGGGCGCGAACCTCGCCTCCCAGACCTCGG
>JACCEE011312961.1_pt1 | contig 33502 bp, 34 predicted proteins | sample 7449931 | NCBI WGS metagenome assembly JACCEE01 (sample SAMN15323457, study PRJNA562643) | freshwater metagenome | isolation source: river surface water | place: USA:Blue River Watershed | collected 2017-08-19 | reverse complement strand
TTATTGACTTAAAAATTAAAAATATTTATATTACACACAAAGACAGACTTACTAGAATGTCATTTAAGACTATTCAACATTTATTTAGTAAATATGGAACTAATATTGTTATTATTAGTAATAATAAACAGCCAAGTAACACAACTAACGATAACGAAATATTTGAAGAGCTTATTAGTTTAATGCATGTTTTCTCTACTACAATGTATTCTAATAGACGAAAAAATAAAATTAATATTTTTAAAACCGATATAGAAAACTTTATTTCCGCAGATTAAAAATATATTTTCATTTAAAGATTGAGTTATTATAGTTTATAATAAAATGAACAATAATAAACCAAAAGTTAAACTTAAAACTATACAATTTGTTATAGATAAAAAACACCAAAATATTTTAGCTGATATGACAACTATTTCTAAAAACATATTTAATTGTTGTGTCTATTCAAACAATATTTTTTACTTATTTAAAAATCAAGCCTATCAAGAACTATATGAGTTTTTAAAAACAATTAAAAATTCCGACTTAAGTAAAACCAACAAAAAAATACTAATTAACTTAGATAACAGAAATATTATGTTACAAAAATTAAAATACTATTATGATTTTTATAATACAAATCATCAAATAGTTATAGCTAATAATAAAATTATTTATGAATACATAAAATCCAAAGCAACTAATTTAATATTAACTAGTGCAAACATAGAAGATTTTTATAAAACAACAACTAATGAACTCGAACATTTAGTTAACTATAATCAAACAAATAAAAATTATGTGTTTATTGATATAGTTGACAGAATCATCAAATCTTTTTATAATAAAACATATTTTAAAACAAAAAAACAAATGATAAAAAAAATACCGTTTACATATAATTCAGAACAGCTTAAAACAGATATTGAAAATAATTTTTATTATTACGATAACAAAAAACAAGTAAACTATAAGAAAAAGCTAAAGGAAAAGTTTAAAATTGAGCTTATTAGCGAACAGTATTTATTTAAATTATTTGTTTATGAGTATTGCTTAGGTACGAATAAAGAAAAGCTTCCAGCTGATGTAACTTTAAATTTAATTGATAAATATTCGGAAGCAATAACAAGTTATTATGAACTTATAAATAAAAAAATATCTGCAAACAAACCAAAATATTTAAATAAAGATGAAAAATTTAATTTATATTATTTTACATCATCTTTTAAAATACAAGCCAATACAGCTAGGTTAACGGTTGGAAAACATATAGCCGAAAATTATAATAAGTATAATGGTAATTTATTAAAAATAACAAAAAGAAAATATTGCCATAAACATAACATATGTTTAAGTATAAAAAATAAAATTAAAAAAAATTATATTAAAACATCAAACGGATATATTAATAAATGCGAAGTTATAGATGGTTATTATTTAAATTTAAAACTACCAACTGTTTTAAAAACTAAAAAAATAAAACAAATAGAAATAATACCTTATGGAAATATATTTACTTGTCATGTTACTTTAGAAGAACCAAATAATGATGAAGAAGTAAATGAATCTGTAACATATTTAAATTCTATATCAATTGACACAGGTATGAAAAACCTGCTAACAATATACAATCCAACGGGTGACCAGTATATAATAAAAGGCGGAAAAATAAAAGCCATAAATGAATTTTATAATAAAAAAATAAGTGAACTACAATCACAAAATGCAAAAACATTAAACTTACATAAGTTTAATAGACTTTATTCGTTATTAGTCGAACGAAAGAACAAACTTAATGGGTTAATAAACTTAATGGTAGACAAGTTAATAAAAACTTATGCCGATAAAAAATATTTTATTGTTGGATACAATGAAAATTGGAAAACAAGAGTAAATATGGGACAAAATAATAATAGACAATTTTATGCCATCCCATATTCAAGAATAATTAAAAAACTAAAAGAAAAATTATTGTCTAATGGAAAAGAACTAATAATAACTGAAGAAAGTTATACATCAAAGTGTGATAGTTTAAGTTTAGAAAAACTGGATAAAACAGAAAATTTTATGGGATGTCGTATTTATCGCGGTTTATTTATTTCGTCAACAGGAAAAGCCATAAATGCAGATTTAAATGGTGCAATAAATATAATGCGTAAAAAAATAAACTTAACGACAATATATGGAAATAAAATTTTTAGTCCAGAAATACTAGAAGCATAATTGGCGAGTTCGTAAAAGAATAGCCAATAAGAGCGCTAGTAGCCTTAAGCCCATAACGGGTTTATGGTAACCAAAAGGTTACATATGAGGAGTGTTGTTGATAAGGTTTAATACACTTTCTCTAACTAGATTCATATATTTTAAACCAAGTCTTAGAACCAAACCATTCAGATGCAATGTACTTAATTTTACCTATAGGATGGGAAGCATCAGATAAAGCACGGAATGGGATTATTTGATGAATGAAAAAGTTTAGATCATAATTTGTGAACTTTACTTGGGAATTAGTTGTAAAGTCCCAACAATAAATATTGGTTTGGCCTGGCTTTAAAATATTATTGTCTCTATCGACAATTAGTTCTCTGTATTCCCAGTATAATAAAATATTATCAATTATGTTTGTTTTAAATTTTATTATATTTGTCTTACACTCATTAAATGCTTGATTTTCTGTTGGATTATCCCATTCAACCGGTTGTAAAGGTTGATAATTTGGAAATAAATCTAATATATCTAATGAAGTTATTAGTTTAAAATTCACGTCTAATAAATCTATTTGAGTAGACGTGAAATAGTGTCTTATGTAAAAACATTCAGAAAGTTTTTTAATGGAACTTGAGCTCCAATTAACTTCGAACAATGCTGAATCGCGTGAAAAAGCATAAACAGGTTCAGTTAGATTGCTCGGGTCAAGTAAATCAGACCATTTGTATACGTTAAATTTTGAATTTAGACCTGATACATAAAAACATTTGTTACCAACTAACTTAATTTGACTCGCTTGACAAAATGATAATTTTTTTGTCCAGGTTAAATTTGACAAATCAAATATCCAAACATCCCGTTGTGAATTGTGAATACCGATCCATAAATTAGAATCAGAATGAATAAACACTTTCAAGTCATTGGTTTCTATACTATTTAAGTATGAACATAATTCAAGTTTCCAAATAATTTCTTCAGTATCTGCATTTTTAATTAGCAAATAATTTGGTTTATTTTTCTTATTATTCGGATTATAAGTTGTACTTACAGAAATGGTTGTTTCCTTATACATGAATAAATGATCAAGTTGAGAAAAACAACCTTTATCGTCTAATTTTATAGATTGGTGTTCTAATAGTCTTGAGGCAGCCATTAAATTGTTTAAAAAAAGTGGAGAATAAATTAAGGTAATTTCATCTTTTTCCAAATTTACTTTGCAAATTAAACCGATTCATATATTTTGCTCCATGATGCAGCATTTACTCCTTCACGACTTAAAATTTTAATTTTACAAGAGCCGTTATCATAAGAACGAAATGGAACAACATTGTTAATCCAATGGGATAATTTAATACTTGGAAATTTAACTTGTAAATTAGTTGTAAAATCCCAACAATAACAATTGGCAATACCCGGAACTATTCCACCACGGTGTTCCTCATAATTTATCATATCCAAATATAACAACAAATTATCATTAACTGAAATAATAATTTCGGTGTTATCAGAATCCCCATTTACTGGTAAGCCCGTATAATTTGGAAATAAATCTTTTACATTTAACTGAAATATAAATTTAAAATTCTCATCAAGCAATTCAATAAATTCTGAATCTATTTGCGTTTTAATAAAACTTGAATTGGCTAAATTCCCAATAGAACTGGAACTCCAATCTATAGGAAATAAACCATCATCTTTTAAAAGCTCATAAACAGGTTCTGTGGGATTATCCAATTTAACTAAATTTTTCCAATCAAATACTTTTCCGTTGGATTCCAAATAAAAATATTTTTGCCCGATAGGAATAATTGTTTCAACAGATTCGGTTGTAATGGTACTTTTAATTTCTTTGGTTTGCATATTTACAGTATACACAATATTTTTTCTTTCAACACCTTTTAATACTCCAACACCAATCCATAAAATTGAATCTGAATACATAAATGTACTTAAACGATTTGATAAACTTGCGTCTTTATATAATTTTATTTGAAATTTAATTTTTTCATGCGTGTTTAAATTTTTTATAACAATAATATTTTCATATCCACCTTGTAAAACTGACTCTGAATATATGTGTAATACTTGATTATTGGATTTAATCAAATGGTACCAACGTGGTAAACGATTTATATTGTTGGGACGTATGGAATTATGTTCATAAATTATTGTGTCAGACATTATAATCCTGGTTAATTTTGATTATAAAAGAAAGTTTCACTTTTTTTAATTTAGTTTATCAGTTAACTAACCATTAGATACTAACCAGATTCATATATTTTACTCCAATGAGTATTATTGGATATTTCATGCGACAAATATTTAATTTTATTATTAAAATGATCGTGGAATGGAACAATATTATCGATAAAACAGGATAATTTCCGACTTGAAAATTCCACCTGAGTATTAGTTGTAAAATCCCAACAATAAAAATTAGCAACTCCTAATACTTTTATTTCATAGACACTATTTTCAATTAAATTTGTGTATTCCATATACAATAAAATATTATTATTTATTACAATTGTACTATATATTGAAGCTTGTTTTTGAGTATGTGTGTTATATGTTGGTTCAATTGGTTTATAGTTTGAAAACCAAGTTTTAACATCCAATGTTAATATTGGAACAAAGTTTGAATCAACAAATTCAACAAATTCGGAATTAGCAGTTGTTTTAATGTAAGAACAATTTGCAAGTTGAGCAATTGAGCTTGAACTCCAGTCAACCGAATATAAAACACAATTGTGTGGAATTGTATGGACCTGTTCTAGCGGTTGGTCTAATTTGGTCAAACTTGACCAAGAAAATATCCCACCATTACCAACAAAATAAAAATATTTTTGTCCGATAGGTTTAATTGAACAAACATCTTTACTTGTTATAACAGTTTTAATTTCCCCAGTTTGTAAATTTACAGTATATACCATATATAAATATTTATCGTTGAAATTTTCATCAGGCCCAGTATTTACAAGAATACCAATCCATAAAATAGTGTCTGAATACATAAATATTCTTAAATAATGCGATAAAATTTGTATGTTATAATTTAAGTTGGGTTTAATTTTTATTTTCTCATGAGTATTTAAATTTTTTACCACAATAATATTTTGATATTTTGAATTGGGTTTAATATCGGATTCAGTATATATGTGTAATACTTGATTATTGTATTTAACCAAATAATAAAAATCAGGTAACCGGGATTCCTTGTCCTTAGGTATGGAATCGTGTTCATAGATTATTGAGTCAGACATTTTAATTAAATAAGCAAGCGGAGAATAAATTAAAGGAAATTCAGTTTTTACTTGTTTTTTGATTGGTAAATGCGACACCATGAACCAGCCGGATACCACTCATAACCAATGTATTTGATGGCATTTGCATTAATTGAATCACGGAATGGAATAACATCACCAACAAAATGATTTAAATTATATCTGGAAAATTTAACTGGAGTATTGGCTGTAAAATCCCAACAGTGTACATTAGTTAAACCAGATTTTACTGAGATTTTACCATTATAACCCTCAATTAGATCCCTGTATTCAAATAACAATAAACAATTATCATTTACCGAAATAATCAGCTTGGTTGGATAGTTTGTATCAGTAATAAATTCCCTTTGAAACTTGGATATTTTTTTCAAGTTAATTGGTGGTAATGGTTTGTAGTTGGTGAAAATATCCCTTACATCAAAACTCCCAACTGACTCAAACTTTTCATTAAACAACTCAATCTGATAAGACTCATCTTGTGTTTGAATCCAAGCACAATCAGCGAGATGGGCAATTGAACTAGAACTCCAATCAACTGGATATAAATCCATGGTCCACTTAATCATTCGAACAGGTTGAATGGGCTTGTCCAGGTTCAATAAGTCAGACCATTTGTATATCCCGTAGTCCATATTTATCAAAACATCAGGATCAAAATCAACTTTATGTGGTTTGATAGCAAATAATTTTTGTCCTATGGGTTCAATATAATCAATAGGCCATGCCGATTGAATACAATAATAAGTTAAATTGTCCAAGTTAAAAATTAAAACATGTTGGTCAGGCTTGGGTTGTTCCCTCCAATCATCAATATTGGGGTCTTGTGGTTTTTCATTACCGGGAAATCCAATCCACAAAATCGAATCAGAATACATAAAAGCCTTTATGCCATGTGAACTCACGTGCTTACAACAATCATTAAGTTGTATTCGAATTTCTTGGTTTGTATCTAAATTTTCTATAACTAAATAGTTTGGTTCATTAGTATAATTGTATGTGGTACCAATACTTAGAACTTGACTATTATATTTAACTAACCTATTATATGGACAAAACCGATTTTTATCGTCGGTAGGTATGGTATTATGTTGATAAACAATAGTATTTGACATTAAAAGTTACAAATAAATGGGTATTAGTAATTGTAATTTCAATTTTTTGTTAATAACAAATGTTTTAAAATAAACAAATATAAATAAAAAAACAATTAAATTAATTAGATCCTTGTTCTAAATCTTTTTGGTTTGTATTTATAAAATCTTCAACATCATTGTAGAAAAGAACTCTGTTCAGTGCCAAATCATCAAGTGCTGACTTTGTTGTATCAGGAGATACACCCCTTACACATGATAATATCAAATGCACTCGATAGCCTAATCTAATAGCATCTTTAGCTGTATTATACACACAATAGTCAGTAGCAAGACCTACTAAAATGATGTCAGTTATTTTTCTATAAGATAGCCAAGAATTTAATCCAGTATTTTCATAACTATTAGCGAATTGATCTCCAAAAGCACTATATGATTCTATATTTGATCTTGTTCCTTTTTGAAAGATTTTATCACGCTTAAGAATAATAAAATCTTTGTGAAAATTACATCCTGGTGTTTGTTGAACACAATGGGTTGGCCACAAGGTTTGTTCTACTGTGACCAAATCTTTGTTATCTATTAGAATTTCTAATTTGATAGTACTATATTCTTTTTCATTATGAGTGGATGCAAAACTCATATGATCATGTGGATGAAAATCTTGAGATATAAATGTATCAAAATATTCATATAGAATAAATCTTAATTTATTTATTGGTCCAATAATGTCATTGGCATTTGGAACAGCGAGAGCACCCCCTTTACAGAAATCATTCTGAGGATCAATTATTCCCATTACAAATTTTACTTTATTTGGGTTCAAAGGATAAACTTGACTGTTGGTATGTATTCGTTTATTAGTATGAGTATTTCCCATTAGAATTTTAGTTTTAAACTAACAATATTATTATATATTTTCAATTTTTTTATACTTGTTATCAAGAATAAAAAAATTATATCGCAGACAGCTAAAACATGAGGCTCTTATTGCACAAGAGACGCTCAATTTTTTCCAGTTTTTAATTTATCTGCTTTTTTATAAATTAAAAACACAATATTATATTATATATTAACTAGGGATTATGCCCCGTAACAAAATATTTAAACAATAAACATGGTTTATCCGGATTATCCAAATATTCACTAGATGGTACTTGATAGGAACTTGAATCACAAAACCACTTGAATGGTTTGTCCGCATAATGTTTTTGCTTAATTATAAGGCAAAATTTACCAATTAAAACCATTTTTTGTAGTTTTGATATCTTGGTATTTGCACTTAAGTATTCATGTGCTGGATTAATCCAAGATCCATTTACTTCTTGCCATTTACTTGTTAATAAATTTGGTGCATTGTCCATAACCCAGTGGCAAGTTGCTTCTGAACCAAATAAAAACACATGATGTAAAGGTGTTAATCCTTTGGGATAATAGTCGCGGGCACCTTTTGGAATTGCACAAAAATTAGTTAATCCCAATGAAAACAAATATTTGATATGATCTAACAAGTCTAAATAAGTAGCCCAGTGTAAAAGGGAAAAATTATGTTCATCCACATACTTGTAGTTACAACCAAGTTTTACCAACTCCTTAAATGTTTCAATTGAACATTTTTGTTTAATGAAAGTGACTAAAATATTTTTATCAGATTCACACGAAACATTGGGATCACCACCTTTCCGTAAAAAATGTAAAATCCATTTGCTATTATTATTTGCTACTAAATATTCAAAAGGAGTGTACTTATTCAAATTGTTTTTATTTAGACTCAAACCGGAATCAATTAACATATCAGCTATTTTTATATCATTTTCTGTTATTTTTTCTTTAAAAAATACCAAATGTAACAAAGTATTATATAAAACACCATAAGTTTGTTTTAAATTGGCTCCATCAGCAATCGCGCGAGCTACAACACTTGAATGTGAGTAACAAACCATTGTGCCTATTGATCTATCTAATAGATCTTTATTTTCAGAATAAAAATAATCATACCAAGCCAACTGAACTTGTTCTGAAACATGGTAATGACCTAATGTTTTTATAACGTTATCTAAAAACCAATTGGATCGATTTAGTTCGACCCAGTCAATTGAATGTGTGTTGATCCATTCACTTATATCCGTTATATCAAATAAGTATGGATTTGCAAACATACAATTTAGTATATGTGATTGATTTTGTGTTAATTGATTCCAAGGTAGGTTTAGTTTGGCTATTTTTTTAAATAAGTCAGGAGACATTTTTAAAAATAAATAGTGAATTGGTCTAATAGTATCTTTGTTATAGGGAAACATTTTGTCCTGACCAAATATAAATTCAATAAACTCCGCATCCAGATAATCTGGGTCCGGGTTAGGATTAGAGTAAAAATTATTTAATTTATTTACAGTCATGGTAACAATATTTTTAAAGTCTTCTTCAAAAATAATTTGAGATATCTTATTTTGAATTTGAGTATTAATATTCATTAAAACAACTAATCTAGGATACCAATGAAATAATTTTCAATTTTTATAATACAAATTTATAGAAAATATATTAGTTATTATTTTATTCATTTTTTGCTTAGGATGTATACCATAACCAAAATGAATCTCAAAATAAAAATTATGACCATGGTTTTGTTTTATTAATAGTTTTAGTTTGTTCCAATTTAGTGCTTTGACAAAAATTATCAGCAAAATCATTATCAAATGTATCTAAATTAGCTCTTCTTTTTTTGTTTAAAAAACTAGTAAAATCCATTGGCTTACAACATGCACAACCACCCAATACTATTTTATTACTTGGTTGTGATTCTGGTTGTTTAGGGTCCATAGAATTATTGTTATTGACTAAGTTATTATCCATTATAAATACTAAGTTAATATTTATTTAAATTTATTATCAATTTTATTTTTTACCTTTCTTTTTATTACTTTTTTGTTTGGTTACAAAATCTACATGTTCTTCTAATTTTGCTTCTTCTGGAAGTTTTGTTGATATATATGGATAAGGTAGCAAATATTTTAAAACAACTTTAACCAGTTTTTTTGTTAAAGGATGAGGTACAATTGCATAAATATTTGGATAATGATATCTTAATAATTCCCTACATATACCGCAAGGTGCTTTCACTTTATAATTTCCATCATCTGATTTTGTTAAACTAACAATTGATAAATATTTACTTTTATCTTGATCATAAATTCTTGCTTGGCCAATAGCAACATGTTCTCCGTGTACATCGTAACCCATTGGATTTTTACAAGAAATACCGTAAATAATATTACCATCTTTATGTGAAATACCAGTTGCTAAAGGATAATCTGGATTACAATTATCATTTACAAATTTGTTTAATTTTTCCAATAATATTTTATCTTGTTCATTTAATTCTTCTACTATATTTTCTTTAGCACCGCCAAATAACTCAATATTATTAAGTTTTTGTCCACCTTCTAATAATTTTTGGTTATTTTTTAGTTGAATATATTTGTTTTTATATTTGATGAATTTTTTATAAAAAACTTTTTCATCAAAATTTGACATTATATTATAATTTATATTTTATTTATTATTGTTAATAATAGTTTTATAATTTGTAATTTATTTGTTATAAACTAATATAAATTAAAAACATGGAAAAATTGTTTCTGTAATATGAAAAATTGTTTTTAATATAATTTTATAATACTTGATTATAAGTATAAAAAATTGAATTTGGTATTTAATATTGTCAAATAATAAGAATTAATGAGACAATTTAATTTGGTGTATGATGGAAAGTACAAGTTTATTGTAAAAGCTAATGGAGTTGAGATTTCTAGCATTAAGTATATGGTTGAGGACTGGGAAGCATTAGCTCATTTGCAAAAAATTAAATCGACTATAAAAGATTTTTCAACAAGTTTTGATAAAAATGAGCCAAATATTCTATTTCAATGGTTTGGAACAGAACATTATCAATACAAAAATGATGAAACCAAATACACTGTAAGCTTGTATACTTGTAAAGATCCCAAGTCTAATCTTAATTGTGTTTGCCTTAAATATGAACCTAATGGTGAAGATGGTTGGCCAACATCCAGAACTATTCTTACAGTTCCAATTATAAGCAAAAAGCGAATTCTAAAGGATTTTAATTTGATAATTGCTAAGCTTGATGAAGAAATTAAATGGTATGCAGAACTGGAAAAACCAAATACAGGGTATTCATATTTTGATCCATTTTTTGTAGCAATTAGAGAGTTTAACCAATTGCAAAAACTTAAGCTTAATGAATCAGATGAACAAAAATATAATTTTACAAATATACCCCCGGAAAAATTCCAACCTTCTGGAATTGCTGATGCAAGTGCATTTTCTATGCTTGCTATGATTCCTGAATATTCAAAACCTAATGGATAAATCGGATAATAAATAATTAAAAATTTCTTTAATAATAATAATGGATCAATTAAAATGCCCTTATGATGATATTAAGAAAGATTATATAATTCCAACTAAATCATGGTTAAAAGCCATTGAAGAATTTAATCCAAATGATTATTATATTAAAGGTAAAATTATTTTAGCCGAACTACTTGAAAAACATAAAGTTTTAGTTAAAGTTACTTCTGGTAAATCGGCAAAACTTAGAGATATTAATAGTAAAATTAAAGGTTTGCCAAATATGGTTTATACTTATTGTGTTATATTATGCAATGATTATTTACCTGTAATTTTAAATACCAAACAATTTTGCAGTTTAAATGACCAAAAGTATAAAGCAACACTGGAAATTATGAAATTATATAATGGCGGATCGTTAAATAATAAAAATGTTGATTTGATTATGTTTAAAAATATTTTAGAACAAATTGTATTGGGTCAAATTAATTTATTTGTAAAAACAGGTTTAACTCATTGTGATATTCATCCGGGAAATATTTTAATGCATAAAAATTCTAATGAAATAGAATTAATTTATGGATATTTGCCATTAAATTTAAATAATCCAGTAATAATAAAATCCCAATATGAATTTATATTGAGTGATTATGATAAATGTGTTGATTTTTCACCAATAGGTATAGGAAGTTCTTATATTATAGAACCAGATGGTACTGTTTTAAACTTTAATGTTGACAGCATTATTGAAGATATATTTGAATCTATCCTTTATAAAAATATTAATAGAACACTTGCTGTTTTACTTGAAAAACTGGAGTCAAACGATAAACAAAAAATAAAAGATAATTATATGCATTTTCACAATCAATATGATAAAAAAATTATTAAAAAAGAAAAAAAATATTTGGAAAAATATATTGGAAATATGAATAAAAATCCAGACAATAAAATTAATGATTATATAAAATATAAAAAAAAAGTTGGAAAATTAAATCAAACATATTGGAATTTATTATCACAATTATTTTAGTTTAATTAAGTAATACAAAAAACTAATAAAAAATGAATTAACTAATGATCCAACTAAATCTTGTGTATGAGGGAGATTTTAGATTTAGTTTAAAGTCCAATGGTAAAAAATTGCAAGCATTAGTTATGAGTATCAAGATGACGAAGAAAACCACTTAAAAACAGTTATATCCCAATTTAAAAAATCTAATCAAACATAATTAATTTATGGATATTTATCATTTAATTTAAATAATCTGGTTTTAAAATAATTACAAAAAATTATTTATATTGTATATTATATGAGTGGTTTAAAAAATATTGTATTTGTAAGTGGAAATGCAGGTAAAATTAAAGAAGTTGGTGCAATCTTTGGATCTGGATTTAATTTAATCAATCATGATATTGATTTACCTGAAATTCAAAGTTTGGATGGTAAGGAAGTAATTAATGAAAAATTAAATGTGGCAGTAAATTTGCTAAAAGATTCTTCTAACCCAGATTTTAAATCTATAAAAGAAAAATTTAAAGAATTGGGTGTCAATATTAGTAGTTTAGATGATTTTGTTTTATTTTGTGAAGATACAAGTTTTATTATTGATACATTAAGTAATGCAAAAGCCGAATTTCCTGGAGCTCTTATTAAATTCTATTTTAAAGCTGTTGGAAATAAAGGTATAATTGAAAGAGACGGGGGTTCTAAAGCAAAAATGGTTACATATGTTGGAGCATTAATTAATGGATTGCCTAAAATTTTTGATGGTACAGTTACAGGAAAAGTTCCTACAAAATTTACAGATGAAGGATCTTTTGGATTTGACCCATCTTTTATTCCTGATCTACCAAAGGAATTTTCCAAACATCAAGGTTTAACTAATGCAGAATTAAATAAAGTCGATGAAACTATCAAAAATAAAACATCTGCTAGAGCTTTAGCTGTTAATGCTTTAATAGCTTCTCTTTTGTCTGGAGGAAGTAAAAAGAAATCAAGTAAAAAAGGCACCAAAAAATCCAGTAAAAAAGGTAGCAAAAAATTAAGTAAAAAGGGTACCAAAAAATCCAGTAAAAAAAGTGGTAAGAAAATGACTGGAGGAGGTAAAAAGAAATCTAGTAAAAAGGATACTAAAAAAAGCAGTAAGAAACAAAGAAAACATTAAATTGTAAATTTATTTTTTTAATTATAATAAAATAAATTATTCAAGCAAAGATAATAAATGTGATTAAGTTGATTGAAAAATTTAGTATTATAAAAAAATTGAATAAATAAATATAATAGTCAGTAATATCTTAATTTAATGTCTCAATTTGAACTTGAATATACTATTAATGAATACGTAATTACATTTGCTGTCAAAGCAAATGGCCAAATGATTTCTAGCATAGACTACAATCATTACAAGAAAACTAGGTCTCACGTTGAACTAGTTAAGACAAAGTTTTCCGAGTTTGTCCAAAAAATCGCAGTTGATGGTTTTGACAATTTTTGTGTCACTTGGCACAACGATACCGACACAGACCTTAGATTATATTGTTGGTACAAAGAAATTGGTCTTGTATGCACAACCCATGGTAGTACTTCCAAAAGCATTATCCCAGTTGTTGACCAAGAAAAAGTTATCACCAATCTCAATAAAATTATTGGGCAACTTAGTGAGCCTAGTAGATGGGATAAACTAGAAGAACAAGCAGGTGCTTCTGGTGCTGTGTATTAAAACAATTGTTTTTTTAGTTTATAAACAAAAAAAATAATAACATTAATCTTAAGAACATGAATAACAGTCGTTAGGCATTGTATAGATTTTTGGTTTATTTTTAGTTTTTGGAACAAATTTAGCTAGATCAGCCAAATATTTTTCTTTATTCGTTTGTAGTAGTTTTTCTGCCTTATTAACTCCTTCTGTTAATTGCTTCTTATAGTCTTCAATTGATGAAAAAATAAGTGGTTCCCATCTTGAATGAAGATGATTACTTGAAAGTTCAACACCCAAATATACTTTGGTATGATCACCGAAACCAAATAAACAACAAGGTGGTTTAATAATAGTTACATACAAAGGTAAACCAGCTTTTTCTAATTGTTCTAAGATATCAGATAAATAATAAAATTTGTCACTGTCGTCATCGCGATCATTTAGTTCTGATTCTATTTCCTCGTAATTTTGTTCAGACACATGTGATTTTATATATTTAAGAACATATTTACTAGCTTCTTCCAAAGTCATTTGGATACCATATATTAATTTATCTCCCGTACATACCATTTAAATAGGTTAGTTGATGTACTAATTGTTTATTAATCAACTTTTTTATTATTTTGCATTGAGTATTTAATGTTAGGTACTTATTTTAGCTATGATCTGATGGGAAAGTATATCAAAACCAAAGCACTGGGAAAAGAACTTGGTTTCTTTCTTGTTGATATTTATCTACTTGTTTATGCATAATTAATTACTTATAGATAATATAATATGATTTGATTATAACAAAATGCTATTTCTTAGACATTTTCATTAGTTTTACTAATAAATAAACTGAAACTAAAAAAATCAACTGACAAGTAATATACTATTTAAGTTAGTTTTCATTATAGTAGTGAATTTAAATAACTATTACAGTGTTCTTCATATTTAATACTATGAGCTTTAATGTCATAAAATACATCTTTAGTTTTTTTGAAAATGTTTGGGTGAGTTCGTTGGAAAACTTTTTCAGCACTTTGTAAAAGTAGAATATGTCTTGTGTCGTGAACTTCTTGTGTGTACTTATTTGAAAAACAACAGGTATCTATATAATTAAGATCACAATCAGGAAAATAACAGTTTGCCCATCTTATTAAGTGCCCGTTTAGTTTCAATAAATTATGATATTTTAATATTTCCACAGAATTACAAAACCATGCGTGTTCAGTTACAACAAAATCAAATGAATTATTTAGTGAATTGTCAAATTCTTGAATATCTTCATCTTCATTATGTATTAATGCACTAGTTCTTTTTTTTGCTATATAATATCCATCATATTTGTCACCAATATATAAATCTGCTTTTTCACCATTTTTATAATATGGTTGTAAAGATATAAACGTGGTATTTAACATTGTAATTTCCACATTTAATTTTTGTAAAACATTTATTATATCGTTATAATGTTTTGTATATTCTTTTATACCCCCAACTAATAATATTTTAAACATTAGTAAACTGAATCTTGAATTAATCAATGAATAAATCAATTTTATTAGTATCAATTATGAAAAACCACCCAAAATTAAACTAATAAAATATTGAAATTAATTCTCCAAATATTAAATAGATATACCCCAATGAACTTTAATATATTGTTCCCAGCTATTGGTTATAAAATAAATGATTTATGGAATAGACATTATAAACATAATCAACAACAAAAATCTACTGTTCATGTTGTTGGTAATGGATGGGGTGCTTATCATTTTGTTAAATCACTTGACAAAACAAAATACAGCCCAGTAATTATTGCACCAAATTCACAAGTACTTGATACACCAAAACTAACTGAATTAGTTATTGATCCTTATTCTCAAGTACAATTTGATAATCCTTATTCTGATGAGTTTATTCTGGATTCAGTTGAAGATATCGATATTGTTAATAAACAATTAATTTTAAAATCTGGTTCTAAGGTAAAATATGATATTGTAGTTTTATCTATTGGATCAGAACCAAATGATTTTGGTATCCAAGGGGTTGATGATTACACATTCAAACTAAAAACTATTGAAGACGCAAATAAATTAAGAAGCCAATTAAATAATATTCAAAAGATTTATATTGTGGGAAGCGGAGTAACTGGTATTGAATTAGGTTCAAAATTAAATAATTTTGGTCATGAAATTAAAATTATTGAAGGTCTTGATTCAATTTTAACAGGATATAATTCCAATACTAAAACACAAATTTATGAGAAAATTATATTGGATTATAAAAATATCGATATATTTTTAAATACAATGATTAAATCAATTGATTCCGGCAATATTCAAGCATTAAATACTTTAGATAAATCATCCATACAATTACCTTTGAATATGAATTTAGAATTAATTATATGGACTGGTGGAGTTAGATTTTGTGGATATAATAAAACTCCCTTATTTAATACACTAAATTCTATTAGTCCAATTAAACCTAGAGGCATATCAGTAAATCCTAATTTTACAATTGGTTCTAATCCAGATATTTATTGTATTGGTGATATGGTAGCAAATGCTGGACCACCTTCTGCACAAAATGCAAGATTACATGCTCAATGGTTAGCCAAATACTTTAATTCAAATTTTGACCCAAATTATCCCATAACTAATAAATTTGAATCAAACATAACAACCAAATTAATTCACTTGGATAATGAAACTTGGTTAGAATCACCAAATTATTCCGGATATATACCCAAATTTATTAATGGAATTATTGAATGGTTTGGAAAATAAATCTGTGATTTGGTTTATAATTTTGTTTTAAGTTTATAATTTTTGTATTAAAAATTAAAATCCAATTAAAAATAATCTTATAAAAAGTTGATTATTATATTAATTAGCAGTTTTATCATTCTAATCTACCAAGTCTTAAATAATGGAAATCGTACTAAAAAAAATTTTCCTAGAACAAAATAACAGTGGGTACAAAATGAGATTTGGTGATTTATATAATGCATTAAAAGATTATTGTAATGATAATAATATTGATCATACTAAATATTGTTCTCCTACAGATGAAGAAGATAGTGAACTATCAACTTTTTGCTTATGTGTATTTGCATTATTAAAAACTAATTATGAAAATATACAGCAAAGAGAATTAGTTGAAAAATATATTTGCAAATTAGTAAATCTAATAAATAATACTAACTATATGGAGGATGATAGTGATGTGCTCGCATATATTTTATCAGTTTTTGACTCAAGAAATTCAAGTTATTCAAATCAAATTGATTCAAATAGTTATGTTGAATTTAAAAATATTTATAAATTACTTGAAAAACAATTTGAAGAGGGTGAATATCATAGTGGATATTTAATTCAGCTATCACTTGGTACACTAGCTTATGCTAATTTAATTAAAAATGAAAACCAAGAAAATCACAGTATATTATTTGCAAATTTTATTGATAAATTAAAACAAATGGTTTTGTTTGATGATGAATTTTGTGTATTTGGTCGACCAAATTGTCGCGAATATGTGAATTTCTAAACTTAAAACTAAAACTAACAACTTTACTAAATTAATATTTTAATAAGATTATATAAATTACCATTAAAATCAACAAGCCCACCTACCAAATAATATTTATTGGATTCATTTATAATATCAATAAAACCAAAATTATGAACTTGTACTATTTTACCAATATTATATTCGGTATCTTTGTCATATTTTTCAATTGGAGACGATAATGATGAAGATACAATTTCAATTAAATTATTTTTAGAAATTAATCTCCCTTGATGAATGTCTCCAGATAAAATTATAACATTATTCATGTTTAAAAGTTTTAACGTATTAATTAATCTATGATAAGCCCAACCATTTTTAAACCACGAATCCCAATCACTAATTTTGGTTAACACCGTGCTTCCTGAACACAATATATTAACTTTAGCGGAAGAATCTGCTAAATTCTTTTCTAACCAGTTCCATTGATCGTTTCCTAATATATCAACTTCTGATCTAAATGTTCTAACATCTAATAAAAAAAATCTGGCAATATGTTCATTTTGAATTACTAAATCATAATATGAATAAATACCTTCTCTTTTCATTAGTGGATTATTTTTTTTAATATTAAGAAATAATGTAAATAATTTTTTACTCATTGATTTATAATGTTCATTTTCTGAAGCTCCAGCATCGTTAATTAAATAATCATGATCGTCCCATATACCAATTTTTTTAATTTTTTTATTTTTCATAAATTTTCTAAATGGGGTTGAATAAGCTAATTTTTCGTATTGTTCAATCATATTATCAATACTTGGTTTTTGTAAAAGTTTATCCCATTTATCAGTTTTGTCTGCATAAACATTATCACCAAGAAAAATCCATAATTGAGGGTTAAAATTATTAATTTTATTCCAAAAATTTTGACTATTATGTTGATAATTACATGATCCAAAAGCTATTCTAAAAACTATATTAGAATTAAATAAATCATAGTCATCCAATAAATTAAAAGTTAATTTTGTTTTTATAATTTTATTTAATTGATTTGTATATTTACCTTCATCAAATAATGTTGGTTTATTTGTTGGATAATATTCCAATTTTAGTTCATTTTGTAATGGTGTTGTAATTTGATTTATGTTATTAATACTAATATTATCAGATTTATGTGTTTTTGATAAAATATATGTCAGTATTATAATTAAAAATCCAAATGATAAAATAAATTTTTGCATAATATTATAACATATAATTTAATTAAAAATTATACCTTTTAATTAAATTAATTACAAATTGTTTTAATATATATTACCAATTATAATAGCATACTGAGCAAATATAGTTTAATTTGTAACTATTTTTTTCTCTAAAAAAGACTGCATTTTTAGCAGATGGATTTTTATGAGTGATACAACTTGGATTTTTGCAGGTGTAATCATGAGTATGAGGAAGTAAAGGGTCTTTACATGTTAATTCATTTTCTTCCAAACTTCTTACTTTAACAACTTTATCTTCCAAATTAATTTGGTATAAGAGGGTTGTTTCAGTAATTTGTTTAGTAAAGTTACAGTTTTCACATTTGAATTCAGCACCAGAACTAACTATTTCCTCAAACAATTGATTCATTTTAATTTTATCTTCTTCAGATAATTTTTGATATTTTTTATTTTTAGCCATTTCATCTTTGGAAAATTCGGCCTTATATTTTGATAAATCTTCTTTTTCCTCTAATTTTTTAAAAGCATCAGTTAATTTTTTAATTAAAACTCTTTCATCAGCTTCTTTGTCTTTGGATATTTTAGAAGATTTTGATATATCAAATAAATATGAGCAATTAGGACAAAAGTACATTAGTTAATATATACTAACTAGATTTTATATAATTTAATTTCATTTTTTCTTTATTAAACTGAATTATTTTTATAATTATTTAGAGTTTTAATTAACTTATTAGTTAATGATTTATAACAATAATAAAAATAATTTTTCACAAGCATTTGATTGTTTAACAACCCCATTGTGCGATTGTTTGAACTGGATCTTTTTTTGTTGTGGTAAAAAATATAGATGTGATATTTGTAATTGTAGATTTAGGTTATCTAATGAACTTTCCAGACATATAAGAGATGTACATCCCGAAATATTTAGTTTTAAAGATGAATTTACTGTAAAAACAAAAAAACCAACTCATATATTTGAAAGACAAAATTATATGAATGATCAATCAGTATATCTTAGAGTAAAATCTACTGGTAATGGCAGTGATTGTGATAGTATAGTTTAGACTAAGCTTAGATTAGTTTATTTATTTTTTCATTTTATCTTTTAGTTTATTGAATCTATCTACTAAAATATTAAAATCTAACATTTCTTTTTCCATAAAATAAATTTGTTTTTGTACTGGTACTCGTCCATGAATTTGTTGGTATGACAACAAGTCGTCTTGAATTTTAGTTAAATTTTTAGCAAATTCCTTTTCTATTTCATCTTTGAAATACTGAGACCAAGTTTTATACTTACCGTCTAATACATCAATAATTGCTAACTCATAAGTATGATAAATTAAATATAAATTATATTCAATTGATGAAATATGTTCTGGTTTAGTATTTTCATACCCGGGTTCATTTTGAATAGGGTATTCTCCCATCAAAGAACTGATTGATGTAAGAACTAATCTAATATTCATAATTGGTTTCCAACTAGGACCAGACCAAGTTCCTAAAATTGATAAACATACTTTGCCACATTGATAAAGATTTGGATTAAATCTTACTTTATTATTAATTGTTAATAGTGAAACATGTGGGGGTTTTTCTGGATAATCTTGTGGATAATCAATTGAGAAAAAGAAATAACCACCAAAATATGGTGTATTTGGCGGACCCATAATTAGCGCAAACTGTTTAAAAATATTTTCTTTATTAATCCATAAATAGATGCCATCTGGTTTATTTTTATTAAAATCAATATAGTCGTTCATGATTCTTACAGCTGTTTTATTCATTTAAATTAATAAAATTAGTTAATGTTTTTTTAAATAAAATTTATATCTTATTTAAAAAAAGGGCATAAATTTAAATTTATTTATATTAGTATTTTTAACAATTGTGTTTTTATTATCATTTTTTATTTTATTGTTTGTTTTTTTAACATTAGCAAAATGTTTTGAAAATAATATCCAAATTGGAAAATAAGTCATTAATAATAAGATAATTAATAATTATTATATTATATTTTAAAATAGTTTTATAATCAATTTTTATAAGTTTTAAAACAGATTTAAAAAACATTTGCTAATGGTAATTAATAAACTATGTCAATTTCATTATACAAATCAGATGAATTAAGTAGTTGGATTATTTATAAAAAAAACTGGTTTAGTCTTTCAGACGAAGAATTTACTACACTTAAAAATATGATGCCTACTGTTCATCATCAAATAAAAATATTTGATAAAACTGTTGATCTTCCAAGATTACAATTATGTTTCGGTCAATCATACAAGTATTCGGGAACTACATCAGAAGCAATAAAAGAAATTCCACCAGTTATTCAAAGAGCGATGGATGCAGTTAATAATCATTTTATGAAATCAACCCATACTAAAATACCAATTTATTCAATGTGTTTGGTTAATTATTACAGAAATGGGGATGACTATATTGGATTTCATTCTGACGATGAAAAACAAATAATGCCTAATACTCCAATTTATTCGTTAAGTTTTGGGGCCAAAAGAAGATTTCAATTTAAAATAAAAGATAAATTTGAAAATCAAAAAGTGGAAAATAAATTAGATAAATTTGAAATTGAACCTGAGAATAATAGTTTGATAATAATGGGAGGAGCTTGTCAAAAAACACACAAGCATTCTCTTCCTAAACAAAAAAATGTTTCTGATCTTAGAATAAATCTAACATTCAGAGCATTTACTAATTAAATTTTATAGTGTGGGTAAATTAACCAATTGTTTATAGTTGTGATAGACTTTGAACTTTGTTATATTTTTAACCTTAACTTTTTAACTTGGTGTCTTATCTGGTTTATTATAATAGATGTGAAGTAAATAAAATGTATATTTTAATTAAACGATTGATGTATACCATCGGTACTCAAAGAGCTTCCTAAAAGGATTTAAAAAAATTGAAAAATATATATAAAAAAATCTTCTTTTAATTAATTAATAATGACTGAAAAGATTGATAATAAGAAACTTCTTAAATTAAAAGAACGCGTCTATGATCTTCTAGAGAAAAATAGATGCAATGAAGATACAAAAGATTCAGCAACCCATCAATCATATGGTTTATTCCGTGGAACATTTACTTTGGACAAAGTTCAAAGAAAAGAGTTCATGGGATTATATACCAAAGCAATTAATGCAGGCGTTACAGATTTTTCTATTTTAGAAAGACAAAAAGAATATGCACCCGTTATTGTTGATGTTGATTTGGAAATGCCTGTTGATGATTTTGAACAAGGCACCCGTTTATATGATAATGATATGGTTACTAATATTTGTGAAAAATATTTAGAATCAATCAAAACATATTTAGACGTTCCAGAACATCAATTCAAATTGTGTTTATTTGAAAAGAAAAAACCAACTATTAAAGAAGATACTGTAAAAGATGGATTTCATATTATGTTTCCTGATATTTGTGTTCAAACCAAAGTAAGACATTTGCTACGTTATAAAGTAGTTAAAATGTGTGAAGAAGAAGAAACATTTGATGGTTTTTTAAACGGACCAGATAAAATTATCGATAAAGCTGTTGTTTCAGCTAATGGATGGTTTTTATATGGATCTTCTAAACCAAACGGTCAACCATACACTCTATCAAAAATTTATGACAGTGATTTAAATGTATTATATGATCATGCTCATGGTGTTTCATATGATCATGAAACAGGCGAAGAATCTGAACAACATTATGACTTTGAAACTTTAATTAAATATTTCTCTGTTCAAAATCCTAATTATTCCAAAAAATATGCTACACCTTTGCAAGATGAATTCGTTGATTCTGACATTGATGCCGAGTGTGAAAAACTTGGTATTAATTCTTCTGTTAAAGCTGAAGAATTTAAGTTTGATGTTCCTGTTAGTAAGGAAGATGAAGTTCGTAGAGCTTGTAAATTAACCAGCATGCTTAATGAAAAGCGTGCATTTAATTATCATGATTGGATTAATGTTGGCTTAGCCCTTCATAATACTGATCAATCTTTATTACCTGCTTGGATCGAATTTTCCAAAAAGTGTTCCAAGAAATTTAAAGAAGGCGAATGTGAAAAAACTTGGAAAGGAATGAAAAATCCTACTAATGGTAATGCTTTAACTATCAGATCTTTGGCTTATTGGGCTAAACAAGATGATCCTAAAGCATATGAAGCCTTTAACAAAGAAGAATTTAAAATTATGATGAAAAAGAGTTTAGATGGTAATACTTATTTCTTAGCCAAATCAGTTCATGCTAAATATTGTGATCGTTTTGTTTGTTCATCAATTAAAACTAATACTTGGTGGGAATTTAGAAACCATCGTTGGAATCGTATTGAAGATGGTTACACTTTAAAAGTATTACTTTCTGAAGACTTTGCTAATGAATATAACAAAGAAATTGCCGAAATCAGTTTAAAAGCCACTCAAGTATCTGGTATTGAAAAAGAAGAATTACAACAAAGACGCACTCGTATTGACAAAATTGTTGAAAAGCTTATGAATACAACTTTCAAAGAAACATTAGTAAAAGAATGTAAAAACTTATTCTATGATGATAAGTTTGAACAAAAATTAGATTCAAATATTCAATTGATGGGTTTTGAAAACGGTGTTTATGATTTAGATAAAGGTGAATTCCGTGAAGGACGTCCTGATGACTATATTACCTTAAGTACCAAGAATGACTATCATAAATGGTCTGAAAAGAATCCTTACAACAACCCCATTAATAAATTCTTTGAACAAATTATGCCTAATCCTAGAGTCCGCAAATATTTCCTTAATGCTTTGTGTACTTGTATTTCTGGTGAAACCAAAGAAGAAAAACTTTACATTATGACAGGTTCTGGTTCTAACGGTAAATCCTTAACTATGGACTTGATGTATTTTGCATTGGGTGATTACTATATGTCTTGTCCTATTACTATTATCACAAGAAAACGTGGTCAATCAAATGAAACTTCACCTGAAAAAGTCCGTATGAAAGGCAGACGTTGTGGTGTTTTCCAAGAAACTGATGATGGTGAAAAAATGAATGTTGGTGTTATGAAAGAATTCACTGGTGGTGATAAAGTTCTTGTTCGTGATCTTTTTAAAGGATCTAACGAAATGATTGAATTCAAACCACAAATGAAATACTTTTTAACTTGTAACCAACTTCCTGAAGTACCTTCTAACGATGATGGTACATGGAGACGTCTTCGTGTTATTGAATTTGGATCTAAATTTACTGATAATCCTACTAAACCTAATGAATTTAAGATTGATACTACTCTCAAACAAAAAATCGAACAATGGGCTCCCACATTTATCAGCTATTTACTTCACTTGTATATTACTGAATATAAGAACAAAACTTATCTTGTCGAACCAGATGAAGTTATGGCATCTACCAAACAATACAAAATGGAGAACGATTTCTACACCGAATATATCATGGATAAAATCAAAGTTACTGGTAATCCCAAAGATAGAATCAGTGTTACTGCTCTCTATGATAACTTCAAAGATTGGTACAAACATTGTTATGAATCTAAGGGTGTTCCTAAGAAACCTGAGTTTGTCAAATTTATGACTAAACAATTGGGCGAACCAGTTAAAAATAGTTATATCAATGTGGTATTTAATATTGTAGAAGATTCAGATGATGAATCTGGACCTAAAAACGAATTAGATGTATAAATATAAGGTATAAATATAAGGTATAAATATACTAATTCATTTACTTTAATTATTTTTTTATTATTATTATAAACTATAATAAAAAAATTGAAAAAATAAGAGTATACGGGATTCTTAAATATTAGTAATGTCTCTCCACTCATACATCGATTCATATGCTAATATACCGTTGAATGTTAACAATTATTCTGGAGTTAATTTACAGCTTGCTATGAGTATTGCTAGGACACAAAGTAATCCATCGTCTCCTAACTCATCGCCTAGCTCAAGCTATGGCTCATCGCCTAGTGAAACATCTGATTCATATAAAGCAACCAGTAGCGGTTCTTATATGACTCATTATTATTTTGGTAACGGAAATTACGCTCGTAGTTGCCGAGGCTAAAAACGCTTAATAAATTAATCTAATGAATACTTGTTATTTTTTAACAAATCCTTCATAATTTTGAAGGCTCAATCAAGACAAACTTTTTTAGAATTTTTTAGCTAAAAAAATTCATATGATTATACTGTTTACTTAAACAGTATTAAAAAAGTCACACTTAGCAAGATCATTAATTGTCCATCTTTTTGATGGGTCAATTGTTAGTGTTCCTTGTAAAATTTTTTTTATATTTTGTTTGACATTGTCATCAAAATCAAGTTCATTTATTTTTCTATCTAATCTACTTTCTCCATCCCATTCCCAATCTTTAATATTATAATTTGAGTCAAAAAAGTTTTTATAATTTTTAGTTTTCTTTAAAAAATGTGGAGAAAAGTTTCCACAAGTTTCATTTATTAATCTTAAATGATAATAATCTCTTGAATATTTGGAATCTTTAATTGGATCAAACAATAATTTACCACTTAATAATTCATAAAAAGTACAACCTATTGCCCAAATATCAACAGGATAGGTACACTTACCCATCAAAATAATTTCAGGAGCTTGATAATATCGGGTACCAAATGATTCTTCATAATAATTATGTTCTTCACAATGAGTACCAAAATCAGCCAAACTAATATTTATTGGATCTAAATATTTTGAATCAACAGAGTATTTAGAAATATCTGTTAAAGAATATTCTTCTAAAATTTTATTTGTTATTTCACTGTGAATTTGTTCTCTAATTTGATTTTTATCTTTTTTATCCATTTTATCAATTGTTTTCAAGTCTTTTTGCTTTACATTAGTCCAAAAACTTTTCTTTGCATTGGAATATTTTTCAAAAAAATTTTCTTCAACATATCTTTTAATGATAAACTCATCTTTATTATTAAGACCTTTTATTAAAATATTATCTGATTTTATGTCACCATGAAATACCTTGAATTTACCATGAAGTATTTTAACTGATTCAATTAGTTGTTTCATTATTTTTTTTACCATATTTAATTCAAATCCATTTTCATTATCACCTTTTCTAATTAAACAATCAATATTTGAACAATGTAAATGCCAAGCAGAACATAAATATTTTTTATCGTCTCTTATTGAAACAAATTCATCTACTAAATTATTAAAAACAGGCGGATTAGTTGGTAATTTTTTTACAAATTTTATTTCAGACACACCATCTTTATATTCTGATGGATTTTGAACCTTTAGTGCATAAAAACGATTATCTAAAATAGAGTAAGCTAACCAAACAATAGAAAATGAACCTCTTCCTAATTCACAAATTATATTATAATTCTTAATGGTTTTACCACCAAGTTCTAAATTTTCGTTTTGGCTTTTATCTTCATCACTAGATTGTGATAATACTTCTGAATCAGAATCAGAATAATCATCCGATTCATCATTTTGTGAACTATTGCTTTCCAAACTATTATTTTTTGAACTCATTATGAACAATACTTTAATTATTCTTTAATTTAATTATCAATTTTTTTTATAATTATAAATTAAAAACAAATATTTAATATAATTATTTTCTACCCATTTTATAAATATGAATAAAAGAATTATAAAAGATGAACCTATTAAAAATATGGAAATTAAAAATAAAGAAATTGTTGAAATTGCTCCAAATAATCAGCTCTTTCATCCAACAGCTTCTTTATGGATCAAAAATGTTAATCCAACCAATCCAATTTGTTTAACCAAGTTTCAAATGGATAGTAAAAAAAATCTTAATATTTTAAATGAATATAAATGCAAAACAAATACTAATACTTATAAAAAAAATTTATATATTCCACCTATTGGTCTTGATTCAAATGATTTATTAAATATTTATTCGGTTGATTCTATTGATTCATTAAATCAGTGGGTTACCGAAAATTTATCACAAATGAATTATTTAACAATTAACCGTGTTTTAAATTCTTGGATTAGAGTAAATTTTGACACTCTTAAAAATTATAATAATTATTTGGAAAAAATATATATTAAAATAATTGAATTTAATTTCAAAAACGATAACCAATTTCATAATTTGGAAAAAAATATTAATAAAGAAATTAAGGATTTTATCGATTATTGGATAAATAAACACTCGGCTGATGAGTTTAATTTAAATTTGCTTGAAGAATTAAAATACTATTTGAAAAAAAAATTTAATCTTTTTATTTATTAAGTTTTAGTTTATTTTGTTCTTTGAATAAAATTAAAATAATTAATAAAAAAATATATGGGTTAATATAATGATCAGATTTCCAATTGATTTTTTATTAAATACAACAGTTGCTAAAAAAGAAGAACCAGTTTCTTATGAAAAACCCGCTGTAAAAAGATACTGGCCTGTTCCACCTCTTATTGAATCTGTAACTGAATACCAAAATGTTAATAAGGATATTAATTTAAGAAAAGATGTTACTAAATTTTTCCATGAAAAAGTTATTAAATGGGTTAGTGATACTGAAGGCGAATATGCTGAATTTAAACAATTTAAACCTAAATTAACCTTTTTAAAATCAACTGATGGTCAAATGCATATTTACAACTTATTAAGACACTTTGTTAAAAAGTCAGGCATTAATTGGTATGACCTTAGAGATAATTACTCTCTCATTAAAGAATTTTTAAGCAAACGTTTGTAATTGATTTTTAATTATTTAATATATTTGGTTTAGTATATTAAATATTTTTTGTACCCTCTTTTAAATTAATAAAAACCTAATATATACTTAAACAAAAGTTTTGTTTAGTCTTATAGAAAAATGCAATATCCAAAAGAAATTTTTGTTAAAGACTATTTTGAAATCCATAATTATTACTCAAATATGTATGGTAGAAATAGAACAATAATTTTAATGCAAGTTGGCTCTTTTCATGAAGCCTATTGTACTGATAATGAAGGAATTGATTTAGTAAAATTATCACAAGAACTTGATATTTACTGCACCCAAAAAAATAGTAAACTACCATTATCAAAATCAAATCCTAGAATGATGGGATTTCCCCTATATGTAACACATACATATATTGATAAATTAATTGATATGAATTATACTGTTGTTTTAATTGATCAAACAACTGAACCACCAGAGCCAAAAAGAGAAGTTACTGGTATTTATTCACCTGCCACCCATATTAATAACAAATCTAATAAAACTAATTTTCTTGTATCTATTGTTTTAGATAAAATTAAAGAAGCAAAAACTAATACAATGCAATTATGCATTGGTTTATCATCTTATGATTTATCTACTGGCGAAGGCTCAGTTTATGAAACTTATTCTAAATCAAACGATGTTTTAATTGGATTAGATGATGCGCTCAGATTTATGGAAAACTATCCACCCAGAGAAATTATATTAGAAAATAATTTAGATAATGAAGACTTGTTTGCTAACATGCGAGTAGAAGAAATATTATGTTATTTAAACATTAATCCATCTAATACTTATTCAGTTAAAATTAACCAACACAAAAAACTAGCATGGCAAAAAACACTATTTAATAAAATATATAAATTAGAATCAAATATTGATCCAATTGAATTACTTGGATTACAATTCTTAAATTGGGGTAGACTTAGTTTAGTTCTTTTACTAGATTATGTTATGAATCATCAACCTAATTTATTAGAATCATTAAGAGTTCCTAACTCATTTTCATCAAATAAATATTTATATCTTGGAAACAGAGCTTTAGAACAACTTGATGTTATAACTAAAAATTCAAATGAAACCAATTTGTTAAATGTTATTAATTATACTAAAACAACTATTGGTAAAAGATATTTAACATGTCAATTAGCAATGCCACTTATTGATTCTAAAGAATTAGCCAATAGATACGAACTAATTAATACTTTATTAGCATCAAATCATCAAACTAAAATAATTAATTATTTGGAAGATATTTATGATCTTGATAAATTACTCAGAAAATTAGAAATCAACATAATTAATCCCAATGAATTACATCAAATTTATGAATCAATTCATGAAGTTAAAAGATTAGGAGAATATTTTAAAGAAAACAAATTATTAAAACCATTTGATATTGACTCTAAATTAATTAAGAAAACTGATGAATTATTAGAATGGATTGAAACAAGATTCCAATTAGATCAAATTAATTTGGTAAAAAATACATCTAATACTATTATTGAAACTTCTTTTTATAATAAAGGTATTCATGAACCAATTGATAAATTACAAGAACAAATTGATTCAGCTCAAAATTTTATGGAATATTTAATCAAAGAACTTGAAAAACATATTGATGATAAAATTTATTTTTTTAAAGACAAGAAAACACCATCTACTAAAACAAAAGTAAAAACAACATCTGTAATTAAATCAGATGATCAATCTGATGAAAAAACTGATTCTAAATCTTTAATTACCTTAAAATATAATGATAGAGATGGACACTATATGTTGTTAACAACTAGACGTTGTGAAATATTAAAGAAGAACTTGGAGAAGAATAAAATAAAAACTCTTAATGTTGGTTCAATTGTTTTAAATGTTTGTGATTTAGAATTTAGTGAATTACCCAGATCATCCAATACCAAAATTAATTGCAAAAAAGTAAAAGATCAATCATTAGATTTAATAAAATTTAAAGAACAAATGAATAAAAAGCTAAAAGATGAATTTAAGTCAGATATGAAATCATTTGGAGAACTATTTGGGGCTATTTTATATTTATGGTCCAAAAAGATTGCTTTTGTTGATTTTATTAACTCGGGTGCTCTTTGTGCTCAATTAAACCATTATTCCAAACCAATTATTAATTTAAAACAAGCAAGCTATTTTAAAGCAAAAGAAATGAGACATCCTATTGTAGAAAAAATTCATACGGATACCAACTATGTTCCCCATGATATTGAATTAGGATTTGAAACAAAACAAAATGGTATTTTATTATATGGTATTAACTCTTCTGGTAAATCAACTTTAATGAAATCGATTGGTCTAAATATTATTTTAGCTCAAATTGGTTATTATGTACCATCTACCACATTTGAATATTCCCCATATAATTCCTTATTTACAAGAATTAGTGGTAACGACAATATGTTTAGAGGTCTTAGTTCTTTTATGGTTGAAATGATGGAACTTATGGCAATCCTTAAAAGAAATGACTCTAAAACCATGGTTATTGGCGATGAGATTTGTAGAGGTACCGAAGAAAAATCTGCTAATATTATTGTTTGTTATATGTTAGAAACTTTAGCAAAATCAGACTCTAGTTTTATTACAGCTACTCATTTACATAGAATTGCAAATATGGAATCAGTTAAAGTTCTTAAAAATGTTAAGTCAAAACACTTAAAAATTACTTATGATCCTACTGATGATACTCTTATTTATTCAAGAAACTTATTAGATGGTCAAGGTGATACTTTTTATGGTTTACAAGTTGCCAAATATTTAATGAAAGATAAGTTTTTTAATGAAAGAACTGCTGAAATATTAAAGGAATATGATAATATTCAAGAAGATAAATCAAGTAAATATAATTCAAATGTAATAGTAAGTTGTTGTGAAGTATGTAAATCAAAAAATAAATTAGAAACTCATCACATAGTCTGGCAAAAAGATTTTGACGATAACCTAATTAACAAGTCCAAATTTTACTTACAAAAGAATGACTCTGCCAATTTAGTTGTGTTGTGTCAGGAATGCCACGATAAAGTAGACCGCGAAGAAATTATTATTAATGGATGGGTTGAAACATCTGTTGGTCGTAAATTTGATTATGAAGTTGTTGAAAAACAAAAAGATAAAAAACCCAAGTCAAAATATTCTGAAGAAATGATCGACTTTATTAAATCATTAAAAAAGAAAGTAAAATCAGATGAAAAAATAGCTAAATTAAAAGTTAAAGAAAAATTTGACAAAAACATTACAACTAAATCCATTGTAAATATATGGAATAGTGTTTAAATTAAAAATAAATCATTAGATGCGCTTATTTTTAATTTATAAAATATTTTAAATTTTAATGCTGTTCAAACAAATTTTTTATTTGATTTTGTATATATACTGGGTTTTAGCATATAGTTATTTGCTATTAACACCAAGTGTATTACTATCAAACGATTATTTAATTAATTTAGTTAAAAAATTATCACAATCTCTTTCAACGTTTATGTTGTTAGATGGATTTAATACTGATTTTTATTTAGCGTCATCAGATCAAGATATTGAAAAAAAAATCAAACAAAATCCAGAGTTAATAGATATAATTGTTTGTAATCATGTGTCTACTTTAGATTTTTTGATAGTTATGACTTATTTACAAAATTTTGGTATTAGTTCTTATAATTTTGTTCTTAAAAATACAATTAATTATTTTCCAGGTTTTGGTTTAATAATGTATGCGAACCCAGATATTAAACTTTCAAGAAATTGGGAAAAAGATAAAGATAATTTTGGAAAACAAATTGATAAAATTAAAACAACTAATAAAACCAAACAAGTTATATTAATATTTCCCGAAGGAACTAGGTTAACTAATAAAAAATTAGACGAAGCTAAACAATTTTCTTTGTCAAATAATTTACCTGTTTACCAAAATGTTTTGGTTCCAAAAGCAAAAGGTTTATGGTTTATAATTAATCATTTGGCTAAAACAAAAAAACTAGGAAGAGTTTGGGATTTAACATTGGCTATTCCTAAATTTTTGGGCAAACAAGCTTATGTGTCAGATATTTTGGGTAAACCAATAGGTCCAATTTATGGAATTATGCGTGAATTACAAGTTAATCAGGATTATCAGGATTTAGAATTATTTAAAAAATGGTTATTCAAAAACTGGAAAATGAAAGACGATTTTTTAACCCATTATAAAAGTTTTGTTTATAAAAAAATTATTTTTGAAGATTTAAAATACAGACATCTAGCAATGGTTTCACTTGTGTCATTAATATTTAGTTTAGGATTAACTACCAAATACGGACGTTATTATTTAGTAATATCATTTGTTCTAGCGTATATTTTAATTATTTTTAAATTGTAGCTTAAATAAAAGTATTATCTATAATAAAGCTATAAAATAATAAATTAATAAATTAATATTATTTGGTTCCTTCAACTGCTAATTTATCGGCCATAAAGTTTCCATACCATTCAAAATATTCTTCTGAATCTTTTCCTTTTAATGGCGGACTCGTATGTGCTTTTACATGTTTATATCCAACCTTTAGATTTCTTGATAAAAAATAAAGTTTTTTAACAAGTTCTAAATTTTGTACAGGTTTATTATCTGCTTTTTTCCAATTATTTTTTTCCCAATTTTTAGCCCATTCGGTTATTGTATTAACAATATACATTGAATCGGTATAAATTATAATGTCCTTTTTACCAATTTTTTCAGTAGATACAATAGTTTCTAATCCTTTAATACAAGCAAGCAATTCACATACTTGATTTGTTACTTTATTATCAGCTGTTTCTTTCATACCCCATGAAATATTTCTTGGATCTTGTTCTCCAAAAAATACACCAACACCACCTTTTCTATTACCCTGTTTTTGATTATTTGGAACAGCTCCATCAGTAAATATACTAATAGATTTCATTAAATTTAATTATATTTTAATAAATAAAAATAAATTCATTTTTTAAGAACTCAATAGTTCAAGTCCTTCTTGATTAAAAAATCCTTCAGGTGTCTTAAATGTATAACGGTAGAAATTTTTAGGTGGTAATGTGTCATATTGTCCTTGTTTTCTCATTGAATCCAATGTCCAACTAGAATATCTCTTTTTAATATTAATTACGTGATTAACAACTAAGTCCAAATCATGAAATCTTTGACAACCATATTTGGTATAATCAAATTTATCAATTCCTTTTGAAATTGCAATTAATTCATCTTCATTTAATAACTTAAAATCATCATTAGACTCAAATGATTTAAACATATTTTTGGATTCAATTAGTTCTTGATATTTTTTAATTTGTTTATTGTTTGATTCTACCTTATCACTAAGAGCTCGTTCTTTAATCATTAGCTCTCTTTTGATTTTACGTATTTCATTAAGTTCAATATTACATTTGGAATTTTCTTCATTAAGAAAAGCAATTCCTTCTTCCTCATTTCTTGCTTTGCATTCCATTATTAATATTACTTTTGAACCAACTAATATTAGAATCAATTTTTTTACTGGTTTTATAAACTATTATACTTCAATTTCCAGATCTTTAGTTGATTCTTTGGATACTTTTTTACGGTTATTATAAATTATTAGTTTTATATCATTCTTTTTAAGATCTCTGTAAGCGGGATCATTTTCTATTTGTTCTTTTAACTTGTCAATAATGTCTTTAGTTTTCTCATCTAATTCTCCTTCCAGTTCTTCATAAAACGAATTAATATCACACATACGCGCATCAACTATATCTTCTAATAATTCATCTTTTTTAGTCGCAACATATTGATTCTTTTTTTCATTAAATTTATAACCAATTGCATTTTGTGTATTTGTTATTAATATGTTTTTAAACTGAGGGTACTTTTCATTAAAATGAGTATACTCAACTAACTGTGATAAACTTCCATACTTGTACTTGAGAATATTCATTTTTTCTTTTTTACTAAATACTTCGGTAAGATTCTCATGACCCAATGCAATAATATTAATTGTATTATTATTTATAGTCCCCTTATTAGTTATATTATTGTTTATTTCATTAATAGTATTATTATCACCATTAAGTTGTTTATTTATTTTTTGAAGGGTTTTTGGAGCGCGATTAAACATAGTTTAATCCCTTATGGTTCTTTAGAACCAGAATGAACTTTACAGTTTTTATTTAATAATTCGGTTAATAAAGATTTTATTTGAGTATTTTCTTCAAACTGTTTATTTAAAGCTTCTTTTAAATATGTATTTTCTTCTTTTAAAATATTTTGTTTTTTTTCCCAAGATATTTTACATTTAACTTCATGTCTTTTTAAACTATCATGTCTAGACAAACTTTTATTACAATATTGACAAGTGTACTCACACAATTTTGTGGAATTTTGTGGCAAATTTGTGGTATTTT
>JACCEE010826909.1_pt1 | contig 33537 bp, 24 predicted proteins | sample 7449931 | NCBI WGS metagenome assembly JACCEE01 (sample SAMN15323457, study PRJNA562643) | freshwater metagenome | isolation source: river surface water | place: USA:Blue River Watershed | collected 2017-08-19 | reverse complement strand
CCACCGAGCCACTCAGCCCGGACACGCGGGACAGCAAGGGGACGCTGGCGGTGTTCAGGTCCACACCCACCGAGTTCACGCAGTCCTCGACCACGGCGTCGAGCTGGCGGGCCAGTTCGCTTTGGTTGACGTCGTGCTGGTACTGGCCCACGCCGATGCTCTTGGGGTCGATCTTGACCAGCTCGGCCAGCGGGTCCTGCAGGCGCCGGGCAATCGATGCGGCGCCGCGCAGGCTCACGTCCACATCGGGCATTTCCTGGCTGGCGTATTCGCTGGCGGAGTACACCGAAGCGCCCGCCTCGCTCACCACCACCTTGGTGATGGCGTGCTCGGGGTGCAGCTTGGCCAACTGCTTGATCAGGTCAGCGGCCAGCTTGTCGGTTTCCCGGCTGGCGGTGCCGTTGCCTATGGCGATCAGGTCAACGCTGTGCTTTTCGCAGAGCTTGGCCAGGGTGAAGAGTGCGCCGTCCCAGTCGCGGCGCGGTTCGTGCGGGAACACGGTGGCCGTGTCGACCAGTTTGCCGGTGTGGTCCACCACGGCCACCTTCACGCCGGTGCGGATGCCCGGGTCCAGGCCCATGACCGCCTTGGGGCCGGCGGGCGCGGCCAGCAGCAGGTCGCGCAGGTTGTCGCCAAACACCTTGATGGCCACTTTTTCGGCCTCTTCGCGCAGGCGGGCAAACAGGTCACGCTCGGTGGACAAAGACAGCTTGACGCGCCAGGTCCAGGCCACACACTTGCGGATCAGGTCGTCGCCCGGGCGGGCGCTGTGGCTCCAGCCCAGGTGCAAGGCAATGCGGCCTTCGGCCACACTGGGTTTGCCCGGCTCGGGCTCCACTGGCAACACCAGCTTGGCGTCCAGAATCTCCAGCGCCCGGCCCCGGAACACGGCCAGCGCACGGTGGCTGGGCACGCGGCCAATCGGTTCGTCGTAGTCAAAGTAGTCGCGGAACTTGGCCACGTCGGGGTTGTTCTCGTCCTTGCCGTCGGCTATTTTTGACCGCAAAAGCCCCTCGCTCCACAGCCATTCGCGCAGCGCTTGCACCAGCGCGGCGTCTTCAGCCCAGCGCTCGCTCAGCAGGTCGCGTACGCCGTCCAGCACGGCGGGCACCGTCGAAAAGTCCGCCCCCTCGATCTTGCCAGCGGGCACCAGAAAAGCTTCGGCCTCCAAGGCGGGGGTCAGGGTCGGGTCGGCAAAGAGTTTGTCGGCCAGTGGCTCCAGCCCGGCTTCGCGGGCGATCATGCCCTTGGTGCGGCGCTTGGGCTTGTAGGGCAGGTACAGGTCTTCGAGTTCCTGCTTGGTGGGCGCGGCTTGCAGCGCGGCCAGCAGCTCGGGCGTCATCTTGCCCTGCTCGGTGATGCTTTTGACAACGGCCTCGCGGCGCTCTTCGAGCTCGCGCAGGTAGCCCAGGCGGTACTCCAGCTCGCGCAGCTGCACATCGTCCAGCCCGCCGGTCACCTCCTTGCGGTAGCGGGCGATGAAGGGCACGGTGGCTCCGCCATCGAGCAGTTCAACGGCGGATTTGACCTGGTCGGGACGGATCTGGATTTCGACAGCCAGTTGCGCAAGGATGGGAGCCTGGTTCAGGTTCATTTCAGAGGGAAAAGACAGCAAAGCGGGCGAGTTTGCCACAAGAAAAAACGGGGGCCGAAGCCCCCGTGGTCACCTTCACAGCGCGCAGGCTCACCCGCGCAGTGCCTGGCGCAGCTGCTCCCCCACTTCGGGGCGTGCCGCAAAGGGGTTGGGCGGGTTCTGGCCCATCACGATGGCTTCCATGCGTTGTTGCACATTGCCCAGCGCGTGCGGGTGGCTGTAGATGTAGAACTGACCCGCCTGTACCGCGTCAAACACCTTTTGCGCCACATCGGCCGCCGACACCTTGCCACTGCCCACGGCCTTGTCGGTCATGGCCTGACCGATCAGCTGGCTCTTGGTGGGCTTTTCATCGGCCATGGCGGCCGGGCGGTTGCGCTCGCTGCTGTTGATGCCGGTGGGGACGAAATACGGGCACAGCACGCTGGCGCTGATCTGATCGCTCACGAGAGCCAGGTCCTGGTAGAGCGTCTCGGTGAGCGACACCACCGCATGCTTGGTGACGTTGTACACGCCCATATTGGGCGGCGTCAGCAGTCCGGCCATGCTGGCGGTGTTGACGATGTGCCCCTGGAAGGCCGGATCGGCCTTGGCCGCATCGAGCATCATGGGCGTAAACAGGCGCACGCCATGCACCACGCCCCACAAATTCACACCCAGCACCCATTGCCAGTCGGCCACGGTGTTTTCCCAGACCAGGCCACCCGAGCCCACGCCCGCGTTGTTGAAGACGAAATGGGGGGCGCCGAAGCGCGCTTTCACGGCGTCGGCCAGGGCCTGCATCTGTTCGGCATTGGACACATCCACCTTGCGCGCCAGAACCTGCACACCCAGTGCCTTCATTTCGGATTCCGCTTTGTCCAGCGCATCCTGCTGCACATCCACCAGCACCAGGTTCATGCCCAGCTTGGCGCCGATGCGGGCGCATTCGAGACCGAAGCCCGAGCCGGCGCCGGTGAGCACGGCGGTTTTGCCTTTGAAATCGGAAATCATGAGGAAACCTTTTTGAGTGTGAACCCGACGCGCGGGAAATGGACGTGCACCGTGCCTGCACGCGGATCGGTGCGGCGCAGGCTGTAGCGGGTGCGGGTGGCGGCGATCAGCTCGCCCTCGGTCGGTTCCTGCCCAAAGGTGTCGGCCGCCACCACGACCTGGCGACCCAAGGAGATGCCGTGCTCGTCCTGAAAAGCTTCTTCTTGCAGCGCTGCCGGCGTGGCAGCTTGCGCCACCTCCACCGCTTCTTGCGAGCTGCATTTGCTGGCGGTTCCATGGCCGATGCTCTGCATGCGCGCCATCCAGGCTTTGACTTCGGGGGTGGCGTCAAAAATGACCGCCAACGCAGGTGTCAGCGTCTGCGTGAACCACAGCGGCGGGTAAGCCGCGAAGTCGGCCACACAGGGCTTGTCGCCAAACAAAAAGTCCTGCCCGTGGAGCATATTGGCCAGGCGGCGCAGGTAGCTTTTGTAAGTGGCCGCAGCATCCGCGCTCGGCATGCGAGGCGCACCACCGCGCATGGCGGCACGGTCGGCCACAAAGGCTTGCACGCCTTCGGCCGGGGCACCCGCAAAGACCTGCGCCACACCGGCGGGCTGAAAGTTGTAAGCCATGGCGGCGTTGAACAAGGCCCCGTCGGCCCATTGCGCCACGATGCGCGCCGCGCCTTTGACGGCTTGCGGGTAGAGCGTGGGTGCGGGGGCCAGGTGCTCCAGCACATCGCAGATCAGCGCGGTGTCGCAATAGATGTCAGCCCCCATCTGCAGCACCGGTGTCTTGCGGTAGCCGCCCGTCAGTGCCGTCAGGTCCGGCTTGGGCATGATCATCGGGATGAACACACTCTTCCAGGGCAACTGCTTGTAGCCCAGAACCAGGCGGATCTTTTCGGCGAACGGCGAGTTCGGGTAATGGTGAAGGAGGATGTCGGTCATGGCGCTGTTCAGACCAGTTTCACCAGTTGTTTGCCGAAGTTCTTGCCCTTGAGCAAGCCCAAAAATGCCTCGGGCGCGGCGGCCAGACCCTGGGCCACGCTCTCGCGCGGGCGCAGCTTGCCGGTGCCCACCAAAGTGCCCAGTTCTTGCAGGGCTTCGGGCCAGACTTCCATGTGTTCACTGACGATGAAGCCTTCGATCTTCATGCGGTTGACCAGGATCAGTGCCGGGTTGGCCATGGGCAGTGGCGCGCCATCGTAGCCGGCGATCATGCCGCACACCGCAATGCGGGCAAAGGCGTTGGTGCGCAGCATCACAGCGTCGAGCACCATGCCACCCACATTTTCAAAGTGGCCGTCAATGCCGTTCGGGCAGGCTTCGCGCAGGGCCTTGGACAGGCTCAGGTAGTCCTTGTGCTGTTTGTAGTCAATGCAGGCATCAAAGCCGAGCTCGTTGACCACGTAGTCGCATTTGTCTTTGCCACCCGCAATGCCGACCACACGGCAACCGCGCGCCTTGGCGAGCGCCCCGTAAGCGCTGCCCACCGCACCGCTGGCGGCGCTCACCGTCACGGTTTCACCGGCCTTGGGCGCAATGATCTTGACCAGACCGTACCACGCAGTGACGCCAGGCATGCCCACGGCACCCAGGTAGTGGCTGAGCGGCACATGGGTGGTGTCCACCTTGCGCAAGGCGCCGACCACATTGGCATCGACCACGCTGTATTCCTGCCAGCCGCCCATGCCGACCACCTTGTCGCCGACCTTGAATTTGGGGTGCAGGCTCTCGGTCACCTCGCCCACGGTGCCGCCGATCATCACTTCGCCCAGGGGCTGCGGTTGCGCGTAACTCTTGCTCTCGTTCATGCGGCCACGCATGTAGGGGTCCAGGCTCAGGTAGTGGTGGCGCACCAGCACCTGGCCGTCTTGCAGGGCGGGCGTGGGGGTTTCAACGAGTTTGAAGTTGCCGACCACGGCCTCGCCTTGCGGGCGGTTGTCGAGCAGGATCTGGTGGTTTTGGGGCATGGTGATTTCCTGTTGTGGGTGTTGCGGTGGGAGCGGCGACATGGCCGCGAAAAACTCAGTCGGTGGAAGGGCCGGTGTGGGCCTGGCGCTTCACATATTTGAAAGTGCCGGTGGCACTGGCGCACAGCTGGCCATCGGCGTCGTAGATGCGGCCTTCGGTGAAGGCCATCGAACGCGTGCGGTGCAGCAAATGGCCCTGGCCGACCAAGCTGGCGCCTGCAGGCACCTTGGCGGGGCGCATGAAGCTGGTCTTCATTTCTATCGTCACCACGCCCAGTTCAGGCGCCACGCTGCGCGCGGCGGTGGCCATGATCACGTCCAGAAAGGTCATCACCGCGCCGCCGTGCGTCACGTCAAACGAGTTGAGGTGTTCTGGGCGGGGGGCGAAATACAGCTCGGAATCACCCCCCTCGAACTTTTCAAGGGTGAAGCCCAGGTGGTCAACAAAGGGAATGCGAGCGCCAAATGGAATGCTCATGTCCAGGCTCTCTGAACTCAGCCGCCAATGATGGCGCTCACGCCGCCGTCCACAGCCATCCATTGACCGGTGATGTGCTTGCCAGCGTCGGAGGCGTACAGCACCACCAGGCCCTTGAGGTCCTCGTCGTCGCCCAGGCGGCGCAGCGGCGCACCCTGGGCCATCTTGTCGGCCCCCAGCTGGGCCAGCAGCCCGTGTGTCATCTTGCTGGGGAAAAAGCCCGGACAAATGGCGTTGACGGTGATGCCATGTTCGCCCCACTCGCCGGCCAGCGCACGGGTGAAGTTGATGACCGCCCCCTTGGAGGTGTTGTAGGCGATGGTCTTCATCTCGGAAGGATTGCCTGCCAGACCGGCAATGGAAGCCACATTCAGAATGCGGCCCTTGCCGCGTGGGATGAAGCTGCGCTTGGCCACCTCCTGCGACAGGATGAAATAGCCGCGAACGTTCAGGTTCATCACCTTGTCCCAGGCTTCGACCGGGTGGTCTTCGGCAGGGGCGCCCCAGGTGGCGCCCGCGTTGTTGACCAGGATGTCGATGGGGCCCATGCGCTCGATCGTCTCGGCGGCCAGACGGCGGATGTCTTCTTCCTTGCCGCAGTCGGCGGCAATCCAGCGGGCATCAATGCCTGCGGCCTGCAGTTCGGCGGCGGCTTCTTCCAGGTCGGCGGCCTTGCGCGAGCTGAGCATGATCTTGGCGCCTGCTTCGCCCAGGGCATGGGCCATCTGCAGGCCCAGACCGCGCGAGCCGCCGGTCACCAGGGCCACCTGGCCGGTGAGGTCAAACAGTTGTTGAACAGTGCGTGTCATGGCAATTCCTTCAATGGGGTTCAGAAAGCATCTTCGGGCACCTCGGCGCAAGTCGGGTCGCGGCGCGACACCACCTGCAGCCAGGCGCTGATTTTGGGCAGTTCGTAGCGGAAAAAATACCGGGCAGCAGCGCGACGACCCACCTGGGCGGGCGCATCGCCCTGCGCACTTTGCGCCACATCGAGCCAGATCCAGGCGATCACGGTGTGCCCAAAGGCCTGCAAATAAGGCACGGCATTGGCCAGGGCCTGGGCGGGTTCGGCGTCTTTCCAGGCGGCCTGGGTGGCGGCGCCCACCTGCTGCAGGGCGTCCAGCAACTGGCGGGCTTCGTCAGCCCATTCAGGTGACACGCGGCTTGCCGTGGCCTGCATGCGCGCAGCCAGCAACTTCAGGCCTTGGCCGCCTTCCATCAGCACCTTGCGGCCCAGCAGGTCCATGGCCTGGATGCCGTGGGTGCCCTCATGGATCATGTTCAGGCGGTTGTCGCGCCAGTACTGCTCCACCGGAAAGTCGCGCGTGTAACCATAGCCGCCGTGGATCTGGATGGCCAGGCTGTTGGCCTCCAGGCACCATTCGCTGGGAAAGCTCTTGACGATGGGGGTCAACACCTCCAGCAGCAAACGGGCCTCGTCAGCGGCCTTGGCTTGGCCGGTGTGCTGCTCGTCCACCAGGCGGGCGCTGTACAGGGCCAGCGCCAGGGCGCCTTCGCTGTAGCTTTTTTGCGCCAGCAACATGCGCTTGATGTCGGCGTGTTCAATGATGCGCACCTGCGGGCGGCTGGCGTCCTTGCCCCCTGCCCCCGTTGGACGACCTTGCGGCCGGTTCTTGGCGTAGTCCAGGCTGGCGTAATAACCGGCCATGCCCAGCATCGTGGCAGCCATGCCCACGCCGATGCGGGCCTCGTTCATCATGTGGAACATGCATTTGAGGCCTTCGCCGGGCCGCCCCACCAGATAGCCCACGGCGCCAGCGCCACCCCGCACCGGGTACTTGCCCTCGCCAAAGTTGAGCAGTGTGTTGGTCGTGCCGCGCCAGCCACACTTGTGGTTCAGGCCCGCCAGGGCCACGTCGTTGCGCTCGCCCGTCAGTTGGCCCTGGGTGTCCACCAGCTTTTTGGGCACGATGAAGAGGGATATGCCTTTGACGCCTGGCACCAGTTGGCCGTTCGCGTCCGGGATCTTGGCCAGCACCAGATGGATGATGTTTTCCGAGAGTTCATGCTCACCGGAGGAGATCCACATCTTGTTGCCGCGCAAACGGTAGCGTGGCCCCAGCGCATCGGACTCGAAGCCCTCACCATCGGGGGTGGCGCGGGTCATCACGTCGCTCAGGCTCGAACCCGCTTGCGGTTCGCTCAGGCACATGGTGCCCGAGAAGCGACCAGAAAATTCGTTGAGCGCGAACACCTGCTTTTGCAGCTCGGTGCCGTGCGCCATCAGCAAATTCGCGTTGCCGCTGGTGAGCATGCCCGAGCCGATGCTGACCGAGGCCATGGCAAAAAAGGCATTGGCCGCCGCCTCGACGGTGTAGGGCAGTTGCATGCCACCGATCTCGTAGTCTTGCGCCGCACTCAGCATGCCGGATTCGCCATAAGCCTTGTAGGCATCGTGCGTGGCCTGGGGCAGGATCACTTTTTCGCCGTCAAAGCGCGGCTCCTCAAGGTCCACCGTGCGGTTGAAAGGCGCGTATTTTTCGCGAGCGATGCGCTCGCAGGTGTCGAGCACCGCGTCAAAGGTTTCGCGGCTGTGGTCGGCAAAACGCTCGCGGCTTTGCAGGCTTTCGACCTGAAGCCAGTCATGGAGCAGGAAATCGATGGTGGGGCGCAGAGACATGAGACAAGCCATAAAAAAGGGCAGGAAGCATCATGCCGCCTGCCCTGCTGTGGATCAGACATCCACGCGACAGTGGTGCATCAAAGCACTTCGAAGATGCCGCAGGCGCCCATGCCGCCGCCGATGCACATGGTCACGGCCACGCGCTTGGCGCCACGGCGCTTGCCTTCGATCAGGGCATGGCCCGTCAGGCGTTGGCCCGACACACCATAGGGGTGGCCCACAGCGATGGCGCCGCCGTTCACGTTCAGGCGGTCGGCCGGGATGCCCAGCTTGTCGCGGCAGTACAGCACCTGCACCGCAAACGCTTCGTTGAGTTCCCACAAGTCGATGTCGTTCACCGTCAGGCCCAGGCGCGCCAGGGCTTTGGGCACGGCGAACACCGGGCCAATGCCCATCTCGTCGGGCTCGCAACCGGCCACGGCAAAGCCCAGGAAGCGGCCCAGAGGTTTCAGGCCCTTTTGCTCTGCCAGTTTCTCGTCCATGAGCACACAGGCGCCCGCACCGTCTGAGAACTGGCTGGCGTTGCCCGCCGTCACCAGGCCGCCCGGCAGCGCCGAGCGCAGGCCGCTGATGGCCTCGACGGTGGTGCCTTCGCGCAGGCCTTCGTCGCGGCTCACGGTCACTTGTTTGGTGGTCATGCCCATGACTTTGTCGATCACGCCTTGCGTGACGGTGATGGGGGCGATTTCGGCGTCCAGCAAACCTGCCGCAGCGGCAGCACAGGCTTTTTGCTGGCTGGCAGCACCGTACTCGTCCATGCGGTCACGGCCGATCTTGTAGCGCTTGGCCACTTGCTCGGCCGTTTGCAGCATGTTCCAGTAGATCTCGGGCTTTTGTTTGGCCAGAGACAAGTCCTGCAGCATGTGGGTGTTCATTTCCTGCTGCACACAGGAGATGCTTTCCACGCCACCGGCCACGTAGATCTGGCCTTCACCGGCGATGATGCGCTGGGCGGCCAGGGCAATGGTCTGCAGGCCGGAAGAGCAAAAACGGTTCACGGTCAAGCCGGAAACAGAAATCGGCAAGCCGGCCTTGAGCGCGATCTGACGGGCAATGTTGGCACCCGTGGCCCCCTCGGGGGTGGCGCAACCCATGATCACGTCTTCGACTTCGGCACCGTCGATGCCGGCACGCGCCACAGCGTGCTGCACTGCGTGGCCGCCGAGCGTGGCGCCGTGGGTCATGTTGAAAGCGCCCTTCCAGCTCTTGGCCAGAGGGGTGCGGGCGGTAGAAACGATAACGGCGTTGGTCATTTGAATCTCTCTGTGTGTCTGTGACGTATCGGCCTTCAGTTGAAGGTCTTGCCCTCGGCCACCAGGCGTGCCAGCAGTGGCGCGGGTTGCCAGAATGCGGCGTCGTCGAGCGGGTTCTTGGCAAAGCGCTTCATGCTTTCTGCCACGTTGAACAGACCCAGCGTGTCGGCGTAGAGCATGGGGCCGCCGCGCCAGAACGGGAAACCATAGCCGGTGATGTAGACCATGTCGATGTCGCTGGCCTTGCTGGCAATCCCCTCTTCCAGAATGTGACAGGCCTCATTGACCAGCGAGAACACCAGACGCTGCACGATTTCTTCGTCCGAAATCTTGCGCGGCGTGATGCCCAAATCTGTGCGGTGCTTGGCGATCATGTCTTCCACCAGCTTGCTGGGAATAGCGTCGCGCTTGCCCGCCTGGTAGTCGTACCAGCCGGCACCGGTTTTCTGGCCAAAACGGCCCAGCTCGCACAGCAGGTCAGCTGTCTTGCTGTACTTGAGGTTGGGTTTTTCGGTGTAACGGCGCTTGCGGATCGCCCAGCCGATGTCGTTGCCGGCCAGGTCGCCCATGCGGAAGGGGCCCATGGCAAAGCCAAATTTCTCGACAGCCTTGTCCACCTGTGCGGGGGTGCAGCCTTCTTCGATCAGGAAACCGGCCTGGCGGCTGTACTGTTCGATCATGCGGTTGCCAATGAAACCGTCGCACACGCCCGAGACCACGGCGGTTTTCTTGATCTTCTTGCCAATCGCCATCACGCTGGCCAGCACGTCCTTGGCGGTTTTCTCGCCACGCACCACTTCCAGCAGCTTCATCACGTTGGCGGGGCTGAAGAAGTGCATGCCCACCACGTCCTGCGGACGGGCGGTGAAGCTGGCGATCTTGTTCACATCGAGCGTGGACGTGTTGGACGCCAGAATGGCGCCGGGCTTCATCACCTTGTCGAGCTGCTTGAAGACGGCTTCCTTGACGCCCATTTCCTCAAACACGGCTTCGATCACCAGGTCGGCCTGGCCAATGTCGTCGTAGGAGAGCGTGGTGGACAACAGCGCCATGCGCTCGTCGTATTTCTCTTGCTTGAGTTTGCCCTTCTTGACCTGGGCTTCGTAGTTTTTGCGGATGGTGGCGATGCCACGGTCCAGCGCGTCTTGCTTCATCTCCAGCATCTTGACGGGGATGCCTGCATTCAGGAAATTCATGGAAATGCCGCCGCCCATGGTACCCGCACCAATCACGGCCACGCTCTTGATCTCGCGCTTGGGCGTGTCTTCGGGCACGTCGGGGATCTTGCTGGCAGCACGGTCGGCCACAAAAATGTGGCGCAGCGAACGGCACTCGGGCGTCCACATCAGGTTGATGAAGATCTCGCGCTCAAACGCCATGCCATCTTCAAACTTCTTCTTGGTGGCGGCTTCGACGGCTTCCACGCACTTGAGCGGTGCGGGCAGGTTCTTGGCCATGCCCTTGACCATGTTGCGGGTGAACTGGAAGTAGGCGTCACCGTGTGGGTGTTTGCACGGCAGGTTTCGAACCAGGGGCAGCGGGCTGCCATCGGCGTGCTGCGCGGCCACCTTGCGGGCCAGGGCCAAGGCTTCTTCAGCCAGGCTGTCGGCCGATTGGGCCATGGCGTCCCACAGTTTCTGGCCGGGCAGCATGGCCAGCATTTCGCTCTTGATGGATTCGCCACTGACGATCAGGTTCAGGGCCGCTTCAACACCGATCACGCGCGGCAGGCGCTGCGTGCCGCCCGCGCCGGGGATCAGGCCCAGTTTGACTTCAGGCAGTGCAATCGTGGTGCCCGGCGCAGCAATGCGGTAGTGGCAACCCAGTGCCAGCTCCAGGCCGCCGCCCATGGCCACGCTGTGCACCGCTGCGACCACCGGTTTGGCCGAGTTTTCGCAAGCGCGGATGACCGACAGCAGATTGGGTTCTTGCAAGGCCTTGGGTGAGCCGAATTCCTTGATGTCGGCACCACCCGAAAAGGCTTTGCCGCCACCGGTGATGACGATGGCTTTGACGGCCGCATCGCTGTTCGCCTGCTCCAGGCCGTTGGTGATGCCGACGCGGGTGCTCAGACCCAGACCGTTGACGGGCGGATTCATCAGGGTGATGACCGCCACGTCGCCGTGAACTTTGTATTCAGCTGTCATGCTGGAATTCCTTTAGGGAGATATGGAAAAAGAACGACCGTTCGTTTTTAACATGGAACGGTGAAGTTCATGTGGCATGGAAAACCCTCGGATGGTCACGCGCGCGACCCCAGACGTTGCAGGAGACCGCCTTGCTCGCGATGGCGAAGATCTATCGCTTGCAATCTAAGGGATTCAAACACGACAGAAGGTTAGACCTCCAGCCACTCCTTGCGGATGTAGGTGTTGGCCCTCAATTCATCGGGTGTGCCCTCAAACACGATAGCGCCGTGGCCCATGACCAGGGCGCGGTCAGAAATGTTCATCGCAATGGTCAGCTTTTGCTCGATCAGCAGCACCGAAATGCCACGGCTTTTCAGCGCCTTGAGGTACTCGCCCACCAGCTCGACGATCTTGGGCGCCAGGCCCTCGGTGGGTTCGTCGATGATGATGAGGTCGGGGTCGCCCATGAGGGTACGACAAAGGGTGAGCATCTGCTGCTCGCCCCCCGAGAGCACACCCGCCTCGGTGTGCTCACGCTCTTTCAGACGTGGGAACATGGCGTACATGTCCTCAGACGACCAGCGCGAGCCTTTGCCGGAGCCTTTTTGCCCCAGCTGTAGGTTCTGGTGCACCGTGAGTTTGGGGAAGATGTCGCGGTTCTCGGGCACATAGCCCAGGCCCAGGTGCGCAATCTCGTAGGCTTTCTTGCCCTCAATGCCCTGGCCCTTCCAGTCGATGCTGCCCTGGCAATCCACCAAGCCCATGATGGCCTTGGCGGTGGTGGAGCGTCCCGAGCCATTGCGGCCCAGCAGGGCCACGATTTCGCCCGGGCGCACATCGAAGTTGACGCCATGCAGCACATGGCTTTTGCCGTAGTAGGCGTGCAGGTTTTCAATCTTGAGCATCAGTGGCCTCCTGCCTGAGAATCGGCCACCGAAGAGCCCAGATAGGCCTCCTGCACCCTGGCGTTGGCACGCACCGCCTCTGGCGTGTCAAAGGCCAGCACCTCGCCATAAACCACCACAGCGATCTTGTCAGCCAGGCCAAACACCACGCCCATGTCGTGCTCCACCGTCAGCAAGGTCTTGCCCTCGGTGACTTTGCGAATCAGCGAAATGAAACGTGACGTCTCACTCTTGCTCATGCCGGCGGTGGGTTCGTCCAGCAAGATCACATCGGCGCCACCCGCAATCGTGATGCCGATCTCCAGGGCGCGCTGCTCGGCATAGGTCATGTTCATGGCCAAGGTGTCACGGCGCTTTTCCAGGCCGATCATCTCCAGCAGTTCCTCTGCCCGGTCGTTGGCGTCTTTCAGGCCCGACAGGAACTTGAGGAAGGTGTACTTGTAGCCCAGGCTCCAGAGCACCGCACAGCGCAGGTTCTCGAACACACTGAGCTTGGGAAAAATGTTGGTGATCTGGAAGCTGCGCGACAGGCCCATGCGGTTGATTTCGTAGGGCTTTTTCTGGTCGATGCGCTGGTCACCGAGCAAAATTTCACCGCTGCTGGGGCCAAAGCGACCGCTGATCAGGTTGAACAGCGTGGACTTGCCGGCGCCATTGGGGCCGATGACGGCCACGCGTTCCCCGGTTTGCACGGCCAGGTTCACGCCACGGATGATTTCGGTCTTGCCGAAGCTCTTGCGAACGTCTTTGAGTTCGAGGGCGTAACTCATACAGCAGTTTCCCTTCGTTTGATTTCTTTTTCGATATCGGCCTGGATGTCGCCCCACTCCAGCACATATTGGCGGCGGGCCAATTCGAACAGGCCAATACCCGTCAGCAGCACAAAGACCGCTCCCACCCAGCTGTCCAAACCCTTGGCGTTGAGCGGCACCCCCATGAACTTCACGGTATCGCCCAACGCCGTGTTGAGCTGAAGGTGGTAGACCATCTCGATCATGGCACCAGCGCCCGCCAGCATCACAAAGGCCGTGACCCCCAGACCCAGATAGCTGGTCCAGATCTGACGCAATTTGCCGAATTTCGCTACGCGCAGGTTCATCATGATCAGGCTGGCCAGACCACCTGGGGCGTACATGACCATGAACAGAAATACAAGGCCCAGGTACAACAGCCACGCCTTGGTCAATTCAGACAGGAGAACAAAGGCGATGATCATCAAAATGGCACCCAGAATGGGACCAAAGAAGAAAGTGGCCCCGCCCAAAAAGGTGAACAACAAATAAGCCCCTGAACGGTGGGCGCTGACCACTTCGGCAGTAACGATTTCGAAGTTCAGCGCCCCCAGGCCACCGGCGATGCCGGCAAAAAAACCTGCGATGATGAATGCGAAATACCGTACTCGCTGGGTGTTGTAGCCAATGAATTCGACCCGCTCCGGGTTATCGCGCACTGCGTTGAGGATGCGGCCCAGCGGCGTTTGCGTGAACGCATACATGAGGGCCACACACACAAAGGTATAGACCGCGATCAGATAGTAAATCTGCGTCTGAGGCCCGAAAGTGATGCCCATGAAGGGCTGACCCGCAACCCTGTTGCCCGAAATCCCAGCCTCACCGCCAAAAAACTCGGAGAACATGAGCGACATGGCGAAAACCAGTTCGGCCACGCCCATGGTGATCATGGCAAAGGGTGTCCCCGCCTTTTTAGTGGTCACAAAACCCAAAAGCACGGCAAAGAGCATGCCTGCGAGCCCACCGACCAATGGCAAAAGGCTGACCGGAATACCCAGCTGCCCCGCCCCTACGGCGTTGAGCGCATGCATGGCCATGTAAGAGCCCAGACCCGTGTAGACCGCATGCCCAAAGCTGAGCATGCCACCCTGCCCCAGCAGCATGTTGTAGGACAGGCAGGCAATGATGGCGATCCCCATCTGCGCCAGCATGGTCGTCGACAGATTGCTGGTGAACACCATGGGCACGCACAGCAAAACCAAGGCAAACAGGCTCCAGATGATCCAGCGGCCGATGTTGTAAGGTTTGAATTTGTAAACAGCAGCCATGGCTCAACCCTCCCGTGTGCCCAGAAGTCCCTTGGGCCTGAAGATCAAAATCAGCACCAGGAACAGGTACGGCAAGATGGGGGCGACTTGCGAGACAGTCAGTTTGAGCACACTGTTGTCTTGTGCAGCAGCAGACAGTGACCAGCCCATGTCTCGGGCAAACGCGAGGAAGGAGTAGTCGATGGCGACGGCAAACGTCTGGATCACACCGATCAGGACAGAAGCCAGGAAGGCGCCCGAAAGTGAACCCATGCCGCCCACCACCACAACAACAAAGATCACCGAGCCCACCGTCGCAGCCATGGCCGGTTCCGTGACAAAAGTGCTGCCACCAATAACACCGGCCAAACCCGCCAGCCCCGTACCGGCACCAAACACCAGCATGAAGACGCGGGGCACATTGTGGCCCAGGGCTTCAACCATTTCAGGATGCGTGAGCGCCGCCTGAATGACCAACCCGATGCGGGTGCGTGTGAGCAGCAGCCAAAGCGCCACAAGCATCAACAGCGCTACCAGCATCATGAAAGCCCGAGTGGCCGGAAACGGCGAACAGATCACGCGCACAGCGGCATCGGCAACATTGCACATGTCGGGCGTTGCAGCACCCCATACCAGACGCAAACCATCATGCGAGTGGTTGATCAGGGTGAAGGCCGCGCCGCGCAGCAGTTCGGGTGGTTGAAATTCCACGGCCGTACGGCCCCAAATCAGCTGCACCAGTTCGAGCACGACGTAAGACAGCCCAAAGGTGACCAACAATTCGGGCACATGACCGTAAGGGTGAACCTTGCGCAGGCTGATGCGCTCAAACAACGCCCCCAGGGCACCCACGCCCAGAGGCGCAAGGACCAGCGCTGGCCAGAACCCAATGATGCCGCCCAGGGTGTAGCCGAAATACGCACCGATCATGTAGAAACTGGCATGCGCAAAGTTCAGCACGCCCATCATCGAAAAGATCAGCGTCAGGCCCGAGCTGAGCATGAACAAAAGCAGTCCATAGCTCAATCCATTGAGCATGGAGATGATGAAGAACTCCATCGGGGGAAAACCTTCCTGGCCGGGGGGCCGATACTGCGCGAAAGGGCAAACGGGAGATATTGCAAAAAAGGCCCGACAACTGGCAAGTCATCGGGCCTGCGAGCGCCTGATGTCAAGCAATCAGGGGCGCTTCATCTGGCAACTGGTGGGTGTGCTCGACACATAAGACGGGAACTCCTTGACCAGTGCGAGCGTCATGCCGGTGTTCTCGGGGGAATACGGCGATTTCTTGTCGGCTTTTTGCCAGACCGTCAGGTACAGAGGCTGTTGAATCTGGTGATCGGTCTTGCGCATTTGAAGTTCGCCATTGAAGCTCTTGAACTCCAGGCCCTCCAGGGATGCAGACACCTTGACCGGGTCGGTCGATTTGGCCTTGGCCATGGCGTCGCCCAGGGACTTGAAGATATGGATCACAGAGCCTGTGTAGAAGTCATCGTTGAACTTGGACTTGTACTCGGCTTGCCACTTTCCAATGTCACCGCCCATGTTGTAGTGCTGGTAGGAAATCTGGAACACACGACCTGCCCCCCCCTGACCCAGCGCGGTGGGTGTACCGGTCACACCGGTGTAGTAGGTATAGAACTTGCCGTTGTAGCCCCCCTCGTTGGCGGCCTTGACCAGCAGCGCCAGATCAGAGCCCCAGTTGCCGGTGATCACGGTATCGGCCCCTGAAGCCTTGATTTTGGCAATGTAGGGCGAGAAGTCACGCACCTGGGCCAGCGGGTGCAGGTCTTCGCCCACAACCTGCACGCCAGGCATCTTGCGAGCGATGTTTTCCTTGGCGAACTTGGCCACCTGGTGACCGTGCGAATAGTTCTGGTTGAACAGGTAAATTTTCTTGATGTCCTTCTGATCGGCCATGAATGTGGTCAGGGCTTCCATTTTCATGGAGGTGTCGGCATCAAAGCGGAAGTGCCAGTAGCTGCACTTGCTGTTGGTGAAGTCCGGATCCACCGCTGCATAGTTCAGGAAAACAACCTCTTTGCCTGGATTGCGTTCGTTGTGTTTGTTGATGGCGTCAAGCAACGCACCAGCCACCGAAGAGCCGTTGCCTTGCGCAATGTAGCGCACCCCTTGGTCCATGGCCGCCTTGAGGGCGTTGAGGCTTTCAGCAGGGCTGAGCTTGTTGTCGAAAGACACCATTTCGAACTTGACGCCAGCGGGATTGTTGGCGCCGCTGAACTTGTCGGCAAAGAACTGAAAGCTCTTGAGCTGGTTGCTGCCCACAGGTCCCATCAGACCCGACAGCGGGTCGATGTGTGCGATTTTGACGGTTTCGCCTTTCTGAGCGAATGCGCCAGTCGCGCAAACTGCCAATGCGGCCACGGCAATCATGCGAAAAGTAGTTTTCATGCTTTGTCTCCTGCGGGTTAAAAAAGAGTGGTGTCAGCGTATCGCGTTTGATGGGCAATCCGCTCGGGGTTTGCCCCTAAAACTATCGCTTGGGCGACTGCAGCGCTCGTGAGTTGAAAAATCCAATCATCAAAGCCCAGGCAATTTGTAGCCCGCCAGCTGCTCACGCAGCTTGGTCTTGAGCATCTTGCCGGTGGCGCCCAGCGGGATGGCGTCGACAAACACCGCGTCGTCCGGAATCTGCCACTTGGCGGTCTTGCCCTCGTAGAAAGCGATCAGCTCGTCGCGCGTGACTTCGGCGCCGGGCTTCTTGACCACGCACACGATCGGGCGCTCGTCCCATTTGGGGTGGAAGATGCCCACGCAGGCCGCCATCGCTACGGCGGGGTGCGCCATGGCAATGTTTTCAATGTCGATCGAGCTGATCCACTCACCGCCGGACTTGATGACGTCCTTGCTGCGGTCGGTGATCTGCATGAAACCGTCGGCGTCAATCGTGGCCACGTCGCCCGTGGGGAACCAGCCGTCCACCAGGGGGCTGCCGCCTTCTTGCTTGAAGTAGCTGGCGATCACCCAGGGGCCTTTGACCAGCAGGTCACCCGCCGTTTTGCCGTCGTGCGGCAGCACTTTGCCTTCGCTGTCGACGATCTTCATGTCGATGCCGAAGATGCAGCGGCCCTGCTTGAGGCGCAGCTTCATTTGTTCTTCTGCGGGCAGCTTGTTGTGTTTGTTCTTGAGTGTGCACAAGGTGCCCAGCGGGCTCAGCTCAGTCATGCCCCAGGCGTGCAACACGTCCACACCGTAGTCTTCGCGGAAGGCATCGATCATGGCGGGTGGACAGGCCGAGCCGCCGATCACGGTGCGCGAGAGTTTGCTGAACTTCAGGCCGGCTGGTTTCATGTGGCCCAGCAGCATCTGCCAGACGGTGGGCACGCCCGCTGCAAAGGTCACGCCTTCGGCCTCGATCAATTCATAAACGGATTTGCCATCCAGGGCCGGGCCGGGGAACACCAATTTGGCGCCGGTCATGGCCGCGCTGTACGGGATGCCCCAGGCATTGACGTGGAACATGGGCACCACAGGGAGGATGCTGTCGCGCGCCGAGATGCACATCACATCGGGCATGGCAGCGGCGTAGGCGTGCAGGATGGTGGAACGGTGGCTGTAAAGCGCGGCCTTGGGGTTGCCGGTGGTGCCGCTGGTGTAGCACATGCTGGACGCGCTGTTTTCGTCAAACACCGGCCAGGTGTAGCTGTCCTGCTGGCCGCCGATCCAGGCTTCGTAACTGATCAGGCCAGGGATGCCTGTGTCGGCGGGCAATTTGTCAGCGTCGCACAGGGCCACCCATTGCCTGACGGTGCCGCATTTGGCATGCACGGCCTGCACCAGCGGCAGGAAGGTCATGTCAAAACACAGCACCTGGTCTTCGGCGTGGTTGGCGATCCAGACCACCTGGTCAGGGTGCAGGCGCGGGTTGAGGGTGTGCAGCACACGGCCCGATCCGCTCACGCCAAAGTACAACTCCAGGTGGCGGTAGCCGTTCCAGGCCAGCGTGGCCACACGGTCGCTCATGGCCAGCTTCATGCCGTCCAGCGCGTTGGCCACCTGACGGGAACGCTTGGCCACATCGGCCCAGGTGTAGCGGTGGATGTCGCCCTCGACCCGGCGCGAGACGATCTCCCCGTCGCCATGGTGGCGCTCGACAAACTCGATCAGAGACGAAATCAACAGCGGTTGTTGCTGCATTTGACCCAGCATGGCTATTCCTTAATCTGTAGAAATACGAAACCGATGATTGTGCACGACCGTGCTTTTTTATTTCAAGCCGATTTACCCGTAGAAACCCGAGGTTGCACAGGCCATTGACTGGCCGAGGACAATCCGCGCATGAGCTACCCCGACAGCGCTGCGCCCTCTTCCACCTGTTTGCAATGGACCCCCCGGTTTGCTGCGCTGGGGCCGGACTTTTACACCCGCTTGCGGCCCACGCCGCTGCAAAAGCCGGTCTGGGCTGCCCGCAACCACGCCTTGCTGGCCGAACTGGGCTGGCCCGACCAGGTGTTGAGCGACCCTGCGCCTTGGTCCGGCAACACCCTGCTTGAAGGCAGCGACCCGCTGGCCAGCGTTTACAGCGGCCACCAGTTTGGCCACTGGGCAGGGCAATTGGGCGATGGCCGGGCGATCTTGCTGGGCGAAGCCAACTCCCAATTGGGTGTGCAGGAAATCCAGCTCAAGGGCGCCGGACGAACGCCTTATTCGCGCATGGGCGACGGGCGGGCGGTGCTGCGTTCAAGCATCCGCGAATACCTGTGCAGTGAAGCCATGCATGGCCTGGGCATCCCGACCACGCGGGCACTGGGCCTGGTGGCATCGCCCGAGCCGGTGCGCCGCGAAACCCTTGAGACAGCCGCCGTGGTCACGCGCATGGCCCCCAGTTTTTTGCGATTTGGTCACTTTGAGCACTTTGCTGCCCGCGACCAGATCGGCCCCCTGCGCATCCTGGCCGACCACGCCATCGAACACCACCTGCCACAAGCCCGCGAGCGCGCCAGTGCATGGGGCGGCAATGTGTACGCCGGTTTGCTGGGTGAAGTGCAGCAGCGCACCGCTGCCCTGCTCGCCCAATGGCAGGCCGTGGGTTTTTGCCATGGCGTGATGAACACCGACAACATGAGTCTGCTGGGCCTGACGATGGACTACGGGCCTTTCCAATTTCTGGACGGCTTTGATCCGAACCACATCTGCAACCACTCGGACACGCAAGGGCGCTACAGCTGGGCACGCCAGCCCAACATCGCCTACTGGAACCTGTATTGCCTGGGCCAGGCCTTGCTGCCGCTGATCGGCGAGCCCGAGCAAGCCAGCGCGGTGCTGGAAGGCTACAAAACCGCTTTTCCGCGCGCCCTGGGCGACGCCATGCGTGCCAAGCTGGGTCTGAGTGGCGATCTGGCCAGCGAAGGCCTGCGTGAAGCCGACTGGACGCTGGTGGAAGACTTGCTGCAACTGATGGCCTCGGAGCGCACCGACTACCCCATTTTCTGGCGTCGCCTGAGCCAGGCCATGGCCTCTGGCTGGGACGGTGCCCACTGGCCTGCCGTGCACGACTTGTTCTTGGACCACGCCCGCTGGCAAGCCTGGCTGACGCGTTACCGGGCCCGTGTGGGTCAGGCCGATCCCTGCCCGCTGGGTCAGGCCATGCTGCGCACCAACCCCAAGTTCGTGTTGCGCAACCACCTGGCCGAAACCGCCATCCGCCAGGCCCAATCGGGTGACTTTGCCGAAATCGACCGGCTGCTGCACTTGTTACATTCGCCGTTTGACGAACACCCCGGCATGGACGCCTGGGCCGACTTTCCGCCCGACTGGGCGGGACAACTTGAAATCAGCTGTTCCTCTTGAGCACACCATGGACAAGATCCACAAAACCGATGCGCAGTGGCGCGAACTGCTGGCAGCCAAAAACGCCGAGCCTGCCGCCTTTGCCGTGACCCGCCAGGCTGCCACCGAACGCCCTTTCACGGGCCGCTACGAGGGGCATTGGGCCAGCGGCACCTACCGCTGCATCTGCTGCGACGCCGAGCTGTTCCAATCCGGCACCAAGTTCGACGCGGGTTGCGGCTGGCCCAGCTTTTACCAGGCGGCCCACCCCGAAGCGATCGAAGAACGCGTGGACCGCAGCCACGGCATGGTGCGGGTTGAGACGGTGTGCGCCCAATGCGGCGCCCACCTGGGCCATGTGTTTGAAGACGGCCCAGCGCCCACGGGCTTGCGCTACTGCATGAACTCGGCTTCGTTAGACTTCGAGCCTTTGTAAGCGCCCCAGGCACAAACTCTTCTCACGGCACGTCCGCATGAAATTCCTGATCGACTTCTTCCCCATCTTGCTGTTTTTCATCGCCTACAAGATGGGCGACATCTACAACGCCACCGGCATCCTGATGGCAGCCACCGTGCTGCAAACGATTCTGATCTGGCGTTTGGACGGCAAACTGCAGACCATGCACAAGGTCACGCTGGGCCTGGTGCTGACGTTTGGTGCCTTGACGCTGGGCCTGCACGACGAGCGCTTCATCAAGTGGAAGCCCACCCTGCTCTACACCGGTCTGGCCGTGGGCCTGGCCGTGGCACACGGCATCTTCAAAAAGAACGCATTGCAAAGCCTGCTGGGCCAGCAACTTAAGCTGCCGTCCCCTGTTTGGCACCGGCTCAATGTGTCCTGGGTGCTGTATTGCATCTTCATGGCCAGCATCAACGCCTATGTGGCCGCGTATTTCAGCACCGACGCCTGGATGAACTTCAAGCTCTGGGGTTACGCCTTTCCACTGGTGTTTTTGCTGGGCCAGGGCATTTATGTCTCGCGCCACCTGCCCAAGGACGAGCAGCCATGAGCACGCTGAGCATCGCCCAACAGATCGAGCAGCGCCTGCGCGAGCGGCTGCAAGCGACCGCCTTGCAGGTGATCGACGAAAGCGGCGCCCACGCCGGCCACGCCGGGGCCAGTCCCACCGGCTCGGGCAGCCACATGCGGGTGCGCGTGGCGTCACCATTGTTTACGGGTTTGAGCCGCGTCCAACGCCATCGGCTTGTGTATGATGCGCTGCAAGATTTCATCGACCAAGGCCTGCATGCCTTGGCCATTGAGCTGATCTGAACCGGGGCAACCCTCTGTGGTTGCCTTTTTTGCACCCTGTTCCCCTGAGAATTCGAGGATTGAGACCATGAAAAAGCAGATGCTTGCCGCCGCCCTGGTGGCCGTGCTGGCCGCCCCAGCCTTTGCCCAGAACATCGCCGTGGTCAACGGCAAGCCTGTGCCCAGCTCCCGCGTGAACGCGCTCAAGGCCCAGATTGAAAAGTCCGGCCGTCCCGTCACCGACGACATGCTCGGTCAGCTCAAGGACGAGATCATTGCCCGCGAGATCTTCATGCAGGAAGCCAAGAAGCGCGGCCTGGACGCCAGCGAGGAATACAAGAGCCAGCTCGAACTGGCCCGTCAGACCAGCCTGATCCGCGAACTGTTTGCCGACTTCCAGAAAAAGAATCCGGTGACCGACGCCGAAATCCAGGCCGAGTACGACAAATTTGCTGCAGCCAACGGCGGCAAGGAATACCGTACCCGCCACATCCTGGTCGAGACCGAAGACCAGGCCAAGGCCCTGATTGCCGAGATCAAAAAGGGCGGCAAATTTGAAGAGCTGGCCAAAAAGCATTCCAAAGACCCCGGCTCTGGCGCCAATGGCGGCGACCTGGATTGGGCTGCGGCCAACAGCTACGTGCCCGAGTTCTCTGGCGCCATGGTCAAACTGGACAAGGGCCAGATGGCCGACGAGCCCGTCAAGAGCCAGTTCGGTTTCCACATCATCCGCGTGGACGACGTGCGCGAAGCCCAGCTGCCCAAGCTCGACGAGGTCAAGCCGCAAATTGCCCAGCAACTGCAACAGCAAAAAATGGGCAAGTTCCAGGAAGACCTGCGCGCCAAGGCCAAGGTCCAGTAAACCGGACCTCTCCCCTTCAAAACGCGGCCTGGTGCCGCGTTTTTTGCTTCTTGGGATAATCTGCCCCCATGCTTCCCCACCAGATCGAACTGCTCTCCCCGGCCCGCACCTTTGACATCGGCATCGAGGCCATCAACCACGGCGCGGATGCTGTCTACATCGGTGGCCCATCTTTTGGCGCCCGCTCGACGGCCGACAACAGCGTGCAAGACATCGCCAGACTGGTGCAACACGCCCACCGCTTTCACAGCCGCATCTTCGTCACGCTCAACACCATCCTGCGCGACGACGAACTCGAAGCGGCCCGCAAACAGGCCTGGCAGCTCTACGACGCCGGCGTGGACGCCCTGATCGTGCAAGACATGGGCTTGCTGGAAATCGACCTGCCGCCCATCCAGCTGCACGCCAGCACCCAGACCGACATCCGCACACCCGAAAAAGCCCGTTTCCTGCAAGACGCAGGCATTTCCAAACTGGTCCTGGCCCGCGAGCTGACTTTGCCGCAGATCGCCGCCATCCGCGACGTGCTGGACCCGCAGCGCAGCATCATCGAGTTCTTCATCCACGGGGCGCTGTGCGTGGCCTACAGCGGGCAGTGCTACATCAGCCACGCCCACACCGGCCGCAGCGCCAACCGGGGCGATTGCTCGCAGGCCTGCCGCCTGCCCTACGAGGTCAAGGACAGCCAGGGCCGCATCGTGGCGCACGACAAGCATGTGCTGAGCATGAAGGACAACAACCAGTCCGAGAACCTGCGCCAACTCATCGACGTGGGTTGCCGCAGCTTCAAGATCGAAGGCCGCTACAAGGACATGGCCTACGTCAAGAACATCACGGCGCATTACCGCCGCCTGTTCGACGAGATCCTCAACGAGCGGCCCGAGCTGGCCCCGGCTTCGCACGGCAACGCCACCTTCAGCTTCGTGCCCGACCCTGACCAGAACTTCAACCGCGAGTTCACCGACTACTTTGTGCAAGGCCGTCAGCAAGACATTGGTGCCTTTGACACCCCCAAGAACCCGGGCCAGCCCATTGGCTACGTCACCCGCGTGGCCGCCGACCACCTGGAACTCGGCACGGACGACCCCAGCGCCGTGATCCACAACGGCGACGGCCTGTGCTACTACGACCTGCAAAAAGAGCTGGTGGGCCTGCAGATCAACCGCGCAGAACCCGCAGGCGCCAAAGGCCACTGGAAGCTTTGGCCCAAAGACCCGATGGCGGGTTTCAAGGACCTGCGCAAAGGCGTGCAGGTCAACCGCAACCGGGACATGAACTGGGTGCGCACGCTGGAGAAAAAGTCGGCCGAACGCAAGATGGGGGTGTGGATGCACCTGGCCGAATGCGCTGACGGGCTGCAACTGACCCTGACCGACGAAGCGGGGCACACCGGCACCGCGCAGTTGGACATCGCCTGGCAAGCCCCCAAAGACGAAAGCCAGGCCCAGGACAAACTCAAAATAGCCCTGGGCAAGCTGGGCGACACCCTGTTTGAGCCGCTGGACGTGCAGCTGGCCCTGCCCCGCCTTTGGTTTGTGCCCCCCTCGCAACTCAACCAGCTGCGCCGCGACGCCGTACAAGCCCTGGAGGTCGCCCGCGCCCAAGGCCTGCACCGCCTGTCACGGGCGCAGCCCGTGGAACCACCGGTTCAGTACCCTGAAGACACCCTCACCTACCTGGCCAATGTCTTCAACGACAAGGCCCGGCAGTTCTATGCCAAACACGGTGTGAGGGTCATCGCCGCCGCCTACGAGGCCCAGGAAGAGCAAGGCGAAGTCAGCCTGATGATCACCAAGCACTGCGTGCGCTACAGTTTAAGCCTGTGCCCCAAACAGGCCAAAGGCGTGACCGGCGTGCAGGGCACGGTGCGGGCCGAGCCGCTGCAGCTGATCAACGGCAAGGAAAAACTGACCCTGCGTTTTGACTGCAAACCCTGCGAGATGCATGTGGTGGGCAAGATCAAGCGCAGCGTGCTCAATGCCGCGCCTGAAGCCCCCATCCAGTTCTACAAAACCCGGCCCATGCAGGGCGTGCATTGAGTTTCACCCCACCCACTTGCGGGCGTTTTGCCAGATCCGCATCCAGGGGCTGAGTTCGCTCCTGTCGCCGCTCGTCCAGCTCATCTGGACGTTGCGGAAGACGCGCTCGGGGTGCGGCATCATGGCCGTGAAGCGACCGTCTGCCGTGGTCACCGCCGTCAGGCCGCCTGCGCTGCCGTTGGGGTTGAAGGGGTAAGCCTCGGTGGCCGTGCCGCTGTTGTCCACAAAGCGCATGGCCGCCATGGCCTGCGCCGCGTTGCCGCGGTATTTGAAGTTGGCAAAGCCCTCGCCGTGGGCCACGGCAATGGGCAGGCGGCTGCCCGCCATGCCTTGCAGGAACAGGCTGGGCGAATCGAGCACCTCCACCATCGACAGACGCGCTTCAAAGCGCTCGCTCTGGTTGGTGGTGAAGCGCGGCCAGGCCTCGGCACCGGGGATGATGTCGGCCAGCTCGGCAAACATCTGGCAGCCGTTGCACACGCCCAGGCCAAAGGTGTCGGTGCGACCAAAGAAGCCCTTGAACTGTTCGGCCAGCACCGGGTTGAAGGTGATGGAACGCGCCCAGCCGATGCCGGCGCCCAGGGTGTCACCGTAGCTGAAGCCGCCGCAGGCGACCACGCCCTTGAAGTCTTGCAAGCGGGCGCGGCCGCTTTGCAGGTCGGTCATGTGCACGTCGTGCGCCTCAAAGCCCGCTGCGGTGAAGGCATAGGCCATTTCCACATGCGAGTTGACGCCCTGCTCGCGCAGGATGGCGACTTTGGGCTTGGACAAGTTGAGGAACGGTGCGGCGACGTTGTCCAAGGGATCAAAGGTGAGCGCCACATGCATGCCCGGGTCGCTGGCCTGGCCAGCTGCTGCGTGCTCGGCGTCGGCGCAGGCGGGGTTGTCGCGCTGCTGGCAGATCTTCCAGCTCACGCTGTCCCAGACCTGGTGCAGGTCTTCGAGTGGGGCACTGAACACTTCTTTGGTGTCGCGCCAGACGGCCAGCTCGCCCACGCCCTTGGCCACGCTGGACGTGGCCGGGCGGGTTTTGCCCACGGTGTGGCTGTGCTTGTAGAGGCCATGCTCGCGCAGCACCGCCATCACGGCGTCGCGGTCGGAGGTGCGCACTTGCAGCACCACGCCCAGTTCTTCGTTGAACAGGGCCTTGAGCGTGAGCTCTTCGCGGCGGGCGCTGACCTGCTGCGCCCAGTTCTTGGCATCGCCCGAATCCATGCGGCTGTCGCTGATGCCGTCGCCTTCGGTGATGAGCATGTCCACGTTCAGCGCCACGCCCACATGGCCGGCAAAGGCCATTTCGGCGGCGGCAGCCAGCAGGCCACCGTCGCTGCGGTCGTGGTAGGCCAGGATCAGGCCCTGGGCGCGAAGGGCGTTGACGGCGTTGACGAGCGCGATCAGGTCTTTGGCGTCGTGCAAATCGGGCACGCCGTCAAAGCTGGGGCGACCGGCATCGCCCAGCACCTGCTCCAGGATGGAGCCGCCCATGCGCTTTTCACCCTTGCCCAGATCGATCAGCAGCAGGCTGGTGTCTTGCGTCTGCTTGTCGAGCTGGGGCGTGAGCGTGCCACGCACATCGTCAACGCTGGCGAAGGCGCTGATGATCAGGCTGATCGGTGAAGTCACCTTGCGCGTCCCTTTGCCATCGTTCCACTGCGTGCGCATGGACAGGCTGTCCTTGCCCACCGGAATGGAGATGCCCAGCGCCGGGCACAGTTCCATGCCCACGGTCTTGACGGTTTCGTAGAGCGCGGCGTCTTCACCGGCTTCGCCGCAGGCGGCCATCCAGTTGGCCGAAAGCTTGACGCGTTGGAGGTCGATGGGCGCGGCCAGCAGGTTGGTGATGGCTTCGGCCACCGCCATGCGGCCCGAGGCCGGGGCGTCCATCGACGCCAAGGGCGTGCGCTCGCCCATGGCCATGGCTTCACCGGCAAAGCCTTGGTAGTCGGCCAGGGTCACGGCCACATCGGCCACCGGTACCTGCCAGGGGCCGACCATCTGGTCGCGGTGGGTCAGGCCGCCCACGGCGCGGTCACCGATGGTGACCAGAAAACGCTTGGAGGCCACCGTGGGGTGGCTGAGCACGCCGATCACGGCATCGCGCAGGCTGACACCGGTCAGGTCGATGGGCTGCGTCTTGCGCGGGACCGATGTCACATCGCGGTGCATCTTGGGCGGCTTGCCGAGCAACACGTCCATCGGCATGTTGACTGGAGACTCATTGCCCTTGTCTTCCAGCACCAACTGGCGTTCTTCGGTGGCCACACCGACCACCGCGAACGGGCAGCGCTCACGCTCGCAAAACGCCTTGAACTTTTCCAGTGATTCAGGGGCAATCGCCATCACATAGCGTTCCTGGCTTTCATTGCTCCAGATTTCCTTGGGGGCCAGACCGGACTCTTCGAGCGGCACAGCGCGCAGGTCAAAGCGGGCACCGCGTCCGGCGTCGTTGGTCAGCTCGGGAAAGGCGTTAGACAGCCCCCCCGCGCCCACATCGTGGATCGCGAGGATGGGGTTGTTCGCCCCCTGCGCCCAGCAGTGGTTGATGACCTCCTGCGCACGGCGCTCGATTTCGGGGTTGCCGCGCTGCACCGAATCAAAGTCCAGATCGGCTGCGTTGGTGCCGCTGGCCATGGAGCTGGCCGCACCACCGCCCATGCCGATGCGCATGCCGGGGCCACCCAGCTGGATCAGCAGCGTGCCGGCGGGAAACTCGATCTTTTTGGTTTGCGTCGCGTCGATCTGGCCCAGGCCACCCGCGATCATGATGGGCTTGTGGTAGCCGCGCTGCACGCCGTCCACCACCTGCTCGTATTCGCGGAAATAGCCGGCCAGATTGGGACGGCCAAACTCGTTGTTGAAGGCCGCGCCACCCAGCGGACCTTCGGTCATGATCTGCAGGGGGCTGGCCATGTGCTCGGGCTTGCCGCCGGCCTGATCGGACAAGCCGCCCCAGAGCTTGGACACCGTGAAGCCACTCAGACCCGCCTTGGGCTTGGAGCCCCGGCCGGTGGCGCCTTCGTCCCGGATCTCACCGCCATTGCCGGTCGATGCGCCGGGGAAAGGCGAAATCGCGGTCGGGTGGTTGTGGGTTTCCACCTTCATCAGCACATGGTGCCGGGCGGCCTCTTTCACATAAGGTGCGCCCTGCTCACCCGCACGGGCCACAAAACGCTCGATGGCATGGCCTTCCATGATGGAGGCGTTGTCGGCATAGGCCACCACCGTGTGCTGAGGGTTCAGTTTCTCGGTGTTGCGGATCATGCCGAACAGGCTGTTGGGCTGGGCTTGTCCGTCAATGGTGAACTGCGCATTGAAGATCTTGTGGCGGCAGTGTTCGCTGTTGGCCTGCGCGAACATCATCAGCTCCACATCGGTCGGGTTGCGCCCCAGGCCGTTGAAGGCGTTGACGAGGTACTCGATCTCGTCCTCGGCCAGGGCCAGACCCCAGGCCTTGTTGGCGGCTTCCAAAGCGGCGCGACCGCCCCCCAGCACGTCCACATGTTCCATGGGCGCGGCTTGCAAGGCGGTGAACAGGGCTTGGGCATCGCCCCGGCTGGGCAAGGCCGATTCGGTCATGCGGTCGTGCAGCAAAGCAGCCACCTGGCCCAGCTGCGCGTCGCTCAGGGCCTTGGCACCGCCCAGCAAGCCGGTCTTGAGCACCAGGCGGTATTCGGTGATGCGTTCCACGCGCTTGAGGGCCAGGCCGCAGTTGTGGGCGATGTCGGTTGCCTTGGACGCCCAGGGCGACACGGTGCCCAGGCGCGGGCTCACGACAATGACCGGGCCATCGGTCGGTCCGGCATAGGGGTCGCCATAAGCAAGCAAGGCGGCCAGAGTCTTCTCTTGGTCGCCTTGCAGGGTTGTTTCGGTCGCCACCAGGTGCACAAAGCGGGCGGCCAAGCCTTGGATGTTCGGGGAAATCTGCGCCAGACGCGGCAGCAGTTGCTGGATACGGAAGTCGCTGAGGGCGTTGCCGCCTTCAAAAAAGCTGATGTGCAGGGTCACGGGGTGGCCTTGGGTGATAAGGGTACGGGGCTTGCAGAGCCAGAAACTGCCGGGGCCGCTGACTGGGGCTGACCGGACAGCTGCGTATTTTACCCGGGTGAACCCTGGGGCTGGCCGACCCGATGGGATAATTGGCCCCATGACCATCACCATCAAAACGGCCCAAGACATCGAAGGCATGCGCGTGGCCTGTCGCCTGGCCTCCGAAGTGCTCGACTACATCGAACCTTTCATCAAGCCGGGCGTCACCACCAACGAAATCGACAAGCTCTGCCACGACTACATGGTCAATGTGCAGGACTGCATTCCCGCCCCGCTGAACTACGCGCCGGGCGGCTACAAGCCCTACCCCAAGTCGATCTGCACCTCCATCAACCACCAGGTCTGCCACGGCATCCCCAACGACAAGCCGCTCAAAAAAGGCGACATCGTCAACATCGACATCACCACCATCAAGGATGGCTGGCACGGCGACACCAGCCGCATGTTCGCGGTGGGCGAGGCCTCGATTGCCGCCAAGCGCCTGTGCAAGCTGACCCACGAAGCCATGTGGAAAGGCATCTTGCAGGTCAAGCCTGGCGCCCACCTCGGCGACATCGGCCACGCCATCCAGACCTTTGCCGAGGGGCATGGTTTTTCGATCGTGCGCGAGTTCTGCGGCCACGGCATCGGCAAGGGCTTCCATGAAGAACCCCAGGTGCTGCACTACGGCAAGCCCGGCACCTTGGTGGAGCTGGTGCCCGGCATGGTCTTCACCATCGAGCCCATGATCAACGCCGGCAAGCGCGACATCAAGGAACTGGGCGATGGCTGGACCATCGTCACCAAGGACCATTCGCTGTCTGCCCAGTGGGAGCACACGGTGGTCGTGACCGAAACCGGCTTTGAGGTGCTGACCCTGTCCGCCGGCAGCCCGCCCCTGCCTGACTTTGTGACCACCACGTCCTGCTGATCGGCACGCCATGACCGAGACCGCCGCGCTGCGCGACACCTTCCGCCGCGACAAGGCGGCCCTGCTTGAAGCCCTGGCCACCAGCGGTGCCAGCACACGGCATCTGCACCGCAGCCTTCGCCAGCTGGCCAAGCTGGTGGACGATTTGCTCGTTCAACTGTGGCAGCGCGCCGGTTTTGCGCCCAGGCTTTGCCTGGTGGCGGTAGGCGGCTTTGGCCGCGGCGAACTGTTCCCCCATTCGGACGTGGACGTGCTGGTGCTGCTGCCCGATGGCCAGTCGCCCGAAGATACCCCTGGCCTCAAAGAACAACTCGAAGCCTTCATTGGCAGCTGTTGGGACACGGGCCTGGAAATTGGCTCCAGTGTGCGCACGGTGAGCGAGTGCCTGGCCGAATCGGCCAAAGACATCACCGTGCAGACCTCCTTGCTGGAATCGCGCTGCATCACGGGCGATGCTGACTTGTTTGCCCAATTCAGCCAGAGCTACCAGGCGGTCATGGACCCGCTGGCCTTCATGCAGGCCAAGGTGCTCGAGCTGCGCCAGCGCCACACCAAATTCGAAGACACGCCCTACGCCCTGGAGCCCAATTGCAAAGAGTCGCCTGGCGGTCTGCGCGACCTGCAGATCATCCTGTGGGTGGCGCACGCCGCCGGTCTGGGTGACAGCTGGCAGGCGCTGGTGCACAGCGGCATGGCCACCGCGCACGAGGCGCGTGAAATCCAACGCAACGAAGCGCTGCTCAGCCTGATCCGGGTTCGGCTGCACCTGATCTCGCGCCGGCGCGAAGACCGCCTGGTGTTTGACCTGCAGACCGCCGTGGCCGAGTCTTTTGGCCATGAGGCCGAAGTCACCCCAGAAGGCAGGCTCAAGCTGCGGGCCAGCGAAAAGCTGATGCGCGATTACTACTGGGCTGCCAAGGCGGTCACCCAGCTCAATCAGATCCTGCTGCTCAACATCGAAGAGCATTTGCGTGGCCAAAGCGAAGACACGCGCATCAGCCTGCGGCCACTCAATGACCGGTTCTTCGACAAAGGTGGCTGGCTCGAAGTGGCCAGCGACGACCTGTATGAAAAACAGCCGCACGCCATCCTTGAAACCTTTTTGATGTACCAGACGCACCGGGGCATCAAGGGGCTGTCGGCACGCACGCTGCGCGCGCTCTACAACGTGCGCGAAGTGATGGACGCGGCATTCCGTGCCGACCCCGTCAACCACGCCATGTTTTTGCAAATCCTGCAGCAGCCGGTCGGCATCACGCATGCCATGCGGCTGATGAACCAGACCTCGGTGCTGGGGCGTTATCTGTGGGTGTTTCGCCGCATCGTGGGCCAGATGCAGCACGACCTGTTCCATGCCTACACGGTGGACCAGCACATTCTGATGGTGCTGCGCAATGTGCGCCGCTTCTTCATGGCCGAGCATGCGCACGAGTACCCGTTTTGCTCGCAACTGGCCAGCGGCTGGGACCAGCCCTGGATTTTGTACACCGCCGCCCTCTTCCATGACATTGCCAAGGGCCGGGGGGGTGACCACTCCAAGCTGGGCATGGCCGAAGTGCGCACCTTCTGCCGCGAGCACCGGGTAGCACACGAAGACGCGGACCTGATCGCCTTTCTGGTGGGCGAGCACCTGACCATGAGCCATGTGGCGCAAAAGGAAGACCTGAGCGACCCCGATGTGATTGGCCGCTTTGCCCAGCGCGTGGGCAACGAGCGTTACCTCACCGCCCTGTACCTGCTGACAGTGGCCGACATCCGCGGCACCAGTCCCAAAGTCTGGAACGCCTGGAAAGGCAAGCTGCTCGAAGACCTCTACAAGTCCACCCTGAGGGTGCTGGGCGGCCGTGCGCCCGATGCCAATGCCGAAGTGCAAGCCCGCAAGCGCGACGCGCTGATCGAACTGGCACGCCACGCCCAGCCGCACGAAGGCCAGAAAGCCCTGTGGGACACGCTGGACGTGAGCTATTTCATGCGCCACGACGCAGCCGACATCGCCTGGCACGCCCGCATGCTCTCGCGCATCGCCGCCCGCGTGGGCGGCGCCGAGCCCCAAACCACGGTTCGCGCCCGCCAGTCGCCTGCGGGCGAAGGCCTGCAGGTTCTGGTTTACACGCCTGACCAGAGCGATTTGTTTGCACGCATCTGTGGCCACTTTGACCAGGCCGGTTTTTCGATTCAGGACGCCAAGATCCACACTACCCGCAGCGGCTGGGCGCTCGACACCTTCCAGGTGGTGGCGCCCAACATGTCCGAGCATTACCGCGAACTGGTCAGCATGGTTGAATCGGGCCTGGCGCAAACCATCGGCCAGCAGGGCCCCCTGCCCGCTCCGACGCGTGGACGGCTCTCGCGTCGCGTCAAGAGCTTTCCGGTCACACCTCGCGTGACCCTTAAGCCCGACGAAAAAGCGCAGAACTGGTTGCTCTCGGTGTCGGCCAGCGACCGCATCGGCCTGCTCTACAGCATCGCCCTGGTGCTGGCCAGGCACGGCATTCACCTGCAGCTGGCCAAGATCAGCACCCTGGGCGAACGGGTGGAAGACACTTTCCTGGTCAGTGGCGCGGCCCTGCAGCACAACAAGGCGCAGATCGAGATCGAGACGGAATTGCTGGCGGCGCTGCAGCCGGTGTGATGCAGTCCCCGCTTTAGGCGCCAGCCCTGCTGGCGATCCAGGCGCTTGTGGTCTGCCGAAGCAATCGCTTGCAGGACAAGCGCCTACAAGACTCGGCGGTCCAGGAACATGGCATCGCCATAGCTGAAGAACCGATACCCCTGCGCAATCGCATGGCGGTACAAGGCCATGATGTGCTCGTACCCCGCAAAAGCACTGACCAGCATCATCAGCGTGCTCTTGGGCAGGTGGAAGTTCGTGATCAAGCGGTCCACCACTTTGAATGCAAAACCCGGCGTGATGAAAATCTGCGTGTCGCCACTGGCCTGCCCCGACTGCGCCCACGACTCCAGCGTGCGCACCGTGGTCGTGCCCACCGCCACCACTTTGCCACCCCGGGCCTTGCACTCGGCAATGGCCTGCTGGGTGGCCTGCGGCACCTCGTACCACTCGCGGTGCATGGTGTGATCGGCAATGTTCTCGGTCTTGACCGGCTGGAAGGTGCCCGCGCCCACATGCAGCGTCACGCTGGCACGTTGCACGCCACGCGCTTGCAGCTGGGCCAGCAGGGCTTCGTCAAAATGCAGCGCGGCTGTGGGCGCCGCCACCGCACCCGGTGCGCGGGCAAACACCGTCTGATAACGGTGCTCGTCTTCTTCGGTGTCGGTGTGTTCGATGTAGGGCGGCAGGGGCACATGGCCGTGCTGCTCCATCAAGGCGTGCGGCTCGTCGCTCAGCTGCAGGTGAAACAGCTGCCCATTGGCGTCGGGCCAGCGGCCCAGCAGCACCGCGTCAAAACCGCCGTTTCGGGCACCGCCCATCATGTACAGCTTGCCACCCACAGGCGGTTTTTTACTGACCTTCATGTGCGCCACCACCTGGTGGCCAGGCAAGACCCGTTCGATCAGCAGTTCGAGCTTGCCACCCGTGGCCTTCTCGCCAAAGATGCGGGCCTTGACCACCTTGGTGTCATTGAACACCAGCAGATCGCCTGGCTGCAGCAGCCCGGGCAGCTCACTGAATACCCGGTCCACCACCTCCGGCGAAGACCCATCGAGCAAACGCGAACCGCTGCGCTCGGGCGCGGGGTGCTGGGCAATCCGTTCGGGGGGCAGCTCAAAGTCGAAATCGCTGAGCGTGAATTGGCGTGTAGGAGCAGTCGTCATGTCGATGGGGCTGAACAGGCCCGGATGGAGGCAAGCGAAATATTAGACCACCGTTGGCATGCTGCGCGTCGCGACCCAAATCATGCGCCAAGAAATTGGCCCAGCTGGAGATCAACCCAAGGCACGGCCCCAGTTTGTGACGTGTGTCTTGGGCGTCTCTCTGTAAGAGCCAGCCCTGCAGGCGATGCACCCGGTGTTTGTCCGCAAGCCTATCGCTAGCAGGGCAAGCTCCTAAAAAATCAGCTTTTGCGGCGTGGTGGCAGGCCCGTGTGCTGCGTCAGCAATCCGCCTTTGCGTGGCTGCGCAGGCTTTTTCAATCCTCCGGCCTTGGGCGTCTTGGCCACCGTGCTGTTGGTGCGGCGCGGGCTCTGGTAGCCGCCATCCCCCAGGGGCTGCCAGCTCGGGATCAGGTGCTGCTTGCCATTACCAATCAAATCAGCACGGCCCATGGCCTTGAGCGCCTCGCGCAGCAGCGGCCAGTTGTTGGGATCGTGGTAGCGCAAAAAGGCTTTGTGCAAGCGGCGGCGTTTTTCACCCTTGACGATGTCCACGCGTTCGCTGTCGTGGGTGATCTTGCGCAGCGGGTTACGGGTGGTGTGGTACATGGCCGTGGCGGTGGCCATGGGGCTGGGGTAGAAGGTCTGAACCTGGTCGGCCCGGAAACCGTTTTTCTTGAGCCAGATGGCCAGGTTCATCATGTCTTCGTCGCTGGTGCCCGGGTGGGCAGCGATGAAGTACGGGATCAGGAACTGCTTCTTGCCGACCTCTTCGCTGTACTTGTCGAACATCGTCTTGAAGCGGTCGTAGCTGCCGATGCCCGGTTTCATCATCTTGGACAGCGGGCCCGTCTCGGTGTGCTCGGGCGCGAT
>JACCEE010074555.1_pt1 | contig 33564 bp, 37 predicted proteins | sample 7449931 | NCBI WGS metagenome assembly JACCEE01 (sample SAMN15323457, study PRJNA562643) | freshwater metagenome | isolation source: river surface water | place: USA:Blue River Watershed | collected 2017-08-19 | reverse complement strand
AGTCGCTTACATCTGGACGCGGACCTCATTCGCCAGGATTGGATCTGGACTAAACAGATGAAGGTGTCGGACCTGGTGTTCATCCAGGTCATCCGCATTCCGCTACTGGAGTGGCTGCTCGCCCCCCGCGTCTACGCGCGGACCTTCCAAGGCCAATCGGTGTTTTTTTATTGCGCAGATCGCAAGGTGTTGTCCGAACTCAGTCGCATGACCGAGGAGCACAAGCGCTGGTTTGAGGAGCGCCTCTCGACACCCAGCTCACCGGGTTGAGGCACCCTGTTCATACCAGCCCCGGGTGGCATTGACCACCCGCACGACCAAGAGCATCACTGGCACTTCGATCAGCACCCCCACCACTGTGGCCAAGGCCGCGCCCGATTGAAATCCGAACAAACTGATCGCTGCGGCCACAGCCAATTCAAAAAAATTGGAAGCACCGATCAAGGCGGAAGGACAAGCAATGGCATGTTTTTCCTTGAGCCAGCGGTTGAGTCCATAGGCCAAGGCAGAGTTGAAGACCACTTGCACAAAGATGGGCACGGCCAAGAGGGCAATCACCAGGGGCTGCTCCAAAATGGCCTGACCTTGAAATGCAAAGAGCAGCACCAAGGTGAGCAACAAGGCGGCGATCGAACCTGCCCCCACTGAACGCAGGGTGTCCTCCAAGTGGGCTTGCCCCTTGGCCAGCAGCACTTTGCGCCAGATTTGGGCCAACACCACAGGGATGACGATGTACAAGCCCACAGAAGTCATGAGTGTGGCCCACGGTACGGTGATGGCAGACATGCCCAAGAGCAAACCCACCAGTGGCGCGAAGGCCAACACCATGATGGTGTCATTGAGCGCCACTTGCGACAGGGTGAACAAGGGGTCACCCCCGGTCAGGCGACTCCACACAAACACCATGGCCGTGCACGGTGCAGCGGCAAGCAGGATAAGCCCAGCCATATAGGAATCCAACTGGTCCGCAGGCAACCAGGGCGCAAACCAGTTGCGAACAAACAGCCACGCCAGTAAAGCCATTGAAAAAGGCTTAACCAGCCAATTGACGAACAGCGTCACGCCCATACCACGGAGGTGATGCCTCACCTCGTGCAATGCACCAAAGTCAACCTTGACCAACATGGGAATGATCATGACCCAGATCAATGCACCCACAGGCACATTGACCCTGGCGATTTCCATGGCGGCAATGGCTTGAAAGACCGTTGGGAAAAGTTGACCCAAGGCAATGCCCACAGCAATGCACACAGCGACCCATAGCGTCAGGTAGCGCTCGAACAAAGACATGCTCAATCTATCTTGGCCATGGCCTTGGCGGTTTGTTCAAGGTGGGAGGGGGTCAGCGCATCCGGCGGCAAATGAACAAGATGGCTCAGTCGGCGCTGTAGCGCGATGAGCGTCTGTGCAAATGCCTCACGCTTTGCATCGTCTGTGCCCTCGATGGCAGAGGGGTCAGCGTAACCCCAATGGGCCTTGGCAGGATGGCCTGGCCAGTAGGGACACACCTCGCCAGCAGCGCTGTCGCACACGGTGATCACCAGGTCCATGACCGGGGCATCAGGCTTGGCGAACTCATCCCAACTCTTGCTGTAGAGCCCCTCGGTGGCAATGCCTGCATGCTTCAAGGCTTCGATGGCCATGGGATTGGGTTGTTGCTGGGGACGAGGGCTGCTGCCTGCTGAATGGGCTTTGAATCGGCCTTGCCCCAGATGGTTGAGCAAGGCCTCAGCCAAGATGCTGCGAGCCGAGTTGTGCGTGCACAGGAAGAGCACATGGATGGTGGGATGGGATGCGTTCATGGGATGATTGTTGTTCAAAAAAATGACAATCGCATGACACCTCTCGTTCAATCCCGCTGGCTGGCCTTTGGGGCCATTGTGTTGTGGGCCACGCTGGCCACGCTTGGGGTTCGCCTCTCACACCTGCCCCCATTCTGGTTGACCGGTGTGGCCTTGCTGGTGGGCAGCCTGGTGTCCCTGCCTCTGGCCCGATTCAATCTGTCGCTCTGGCGCGTGCCACTGCGCACCTTGGCCCTGGGCATCTATGGGCTGTTTGGATTTCACTTCCTGCTGTTCATCGCATTGCGTCATGCGCCACCTGTGCAAGCCAACCTGGTCAATTACCTTTGGCCACTGGGCATGGTGCTGCTCGCGCCAGTGTTTCTGCCTTCAGCCTTCTTCAGCGTGCGACAGCTGCTCGCCGCCTTGGTGGGCTTTGCGGGTGCCGCACTGGCCATCCTGAGTCACCCGGCCCAGGCCAGCGGTGAGGCAACCGGTTTGGCCTGGGGTTACCTCCCCGCACTGGGCTCGGCCTTGGTGTGGTGCACGTATTCACTCATGACCCAGCGCGTTGCACCCTTTGCCACCTCGGCGATTGGCGTGTTTGCCTTGGCCTCAGGGGTGTTGTCCCTGATCTGCCATGTGCTCATGGAACCCGCCGCACAGGTCCGGCCTCAGGACTGGGTTTGGCTCCTCCTCATGGGGCTGGGGCCTTTGGGCGCCGCGTTCTTCCTGTGGGATGCAGCCCTCAAACGCGGAGATGCCAGGCAAATTGGCTTGATGAGTTTTCTCACCCCGCTGCTGTCGACGCTGCTGCTGCTGTGGGACAGCGGGCAAACCCTAGGCTTACCTGTGGGCTTGGCCGCTGTGCTCATTGTGAGTGCGGCCTGGCTGGGCAGAACAAGGTGAGTTCACCCCTTTGTCCAGGGCAACGGTTTGGCTAGTGAATACCCCTAAGCGTATTGACAGGGCGATGACCTGACGTTAATTTAACGGAATCGATTAAAGCGATTTCGATTAAATAGAACTCGTTTTGAATCGGCAGGCTATTTCGCCGATGTTTTTGGGGGCTCATCCATGGCAACGATCGTCGTTTCCGGTTACCAAGACGCCAATGAAACCCTGCGTCAATCTGACTTGCGCCAGGCACTGTACGACGAAGGCGCCATCCTGATGGAAAAGGTCCTGGTGAATTTGCATGGTCAGGAACACCGCACGCGCCGACAGATTGAAACCAAGGTCTTTCGGCGTGACTTTTTCCAGTGGTATGAGAGTGAAGTCTTTCCGCACACCCTCAAGGAAACGCTTGCTCCCTACCTGACACAAGGCAGCACCGACCTGGTGGATTTCGGCTTTCGGGTGATGATGAACCTCACCGCAGATTTTTCTGGTGTGGACAGGCCACTGCGCACACCAGAGGAAACTAGCCAGCTGCTTCACATCATGCGCACCTTTGGCAAAGCAGCCACCTTGGGGCAGGCCCTGGGCGACAAAGATGCCATCCGGGCTGAAATCCGCCAGGCCATGGATGAGTTTGACCGTGTCTTCTTTCGTCCCTCCATGCAACGCCGCCGTGAGCTGATTGCGCAGTGGCAGCGCGGTGAGCGCACCGAAGAAAGCTTGCCTCGCGATGTGCTGGTGGAGCTGTTGCGCAACGAAAAAGAGCACCCCATGGATCACGATGTGATGATGAAGGAGATTGGCTTTTTCCTGCTCGCTGGCGCATTCACCACCATCCATACCCTCACCCATGCCATGCATGAGATCTTCACTTGGAGCAAGGACCATCCTGAGGATGCCCTGCGGTACAAGACGGACAGGTTTTTCCTGCAAAAGGCGATTCACGAAAGCATGCGCCTGCACCCATCCAGCCCCACAGCAGGTCGTCGCCCCACCTGCCCCATGCACTTGCCCACAGGTCAGGATGTGAATGAGCAAGACATGGTCTCGGTCGACCTGATGACGGCCAACCGCGAGACTTCGGTGTTTGGCCCCGATGCCGCCGAGTACAACCCCCACCGTCCAGCGCCCAAGGGAGCTAGCCCTTATGGTTTGTCATTTGGCATGGGCATGCATGCTTGCATTGGTCTGAACTTGGCCGCGGGGGCGCTGCCACGCTCCGATTCGGTGGTGCAAAGCCATCAGTGGGGCACGGTCACCCTGATTGCATTGGAATTACTGGAAAGCGGCGCCCGCCCAGACCCCGATCGCCCTGGCGTGGTGGACCGCACCACGATCCGCAACAACTGGTCCAGCTACCCCATGCTGCTTGGGAACTGACATGGCCATCACCTCGCACACCGTGGATGGCTACCTCGACTCGCTGGAGAGCCTGCGCGACCCACAGTTGGCTCAGTCCCTCTACGACGAAGGCTCCGTCATCATGGCCGATGTGCTGCTGGTGCTGCATGGTGCCGAGCACCGCGCGCGTCGCCTGCTCGAGCTCAAGGTGTTTCGTCGCGATTTCTTTCGCTATTACGAACAAGAGTTGTTCCCCGCCACCCTGTCGCAGACCATGCGCCCCTTTGTGGAGTCAGGCCATGCGGACCTGATCGATCTGGGCTATCGGGTCACCATGAACCTCACGGCGGACTTTGCGGGGATTGATCGCCCATTGAAAAGTGCCGAGGAAACAAAGAAGTTGCTCGCCTTGGTGATGTGCTTCAGTGAAGGCGCCACACTGGTTCACTCCACCCGCAACAAGGAAGAGGTGAGGCAAGAGGTGCGGGCTGCTTTGCGTGAATTCGAGCATGGCTTTTACATGCCGTCCCTCAACCGGCGACGCGCCTTGCTCGAGCGCGTGCGTCAAGGCGATTTGGCCGAAACCGAATTGCCGCGAGATGTGCTCACCGTCCTGGCACAAAACGAAGACCGCATTGACCTGCCGCCAGATGTGATGATGCGCGAGATTGCGTTTTATCTTCAGGCCGGCTCGCACAGCACCGCCAATGCCACCGCGCATGCGTTCCATGACCTCTTCACCTGGGCGAGCCAGCATCCGGAAGATGCCCAGCGCATGGCCAGCGACCCACTCTTCCAACAGCGTTGCGTGCACGAGAGCTTGCGACTTCACCCTGCCAGCCCCGTGGCCTGGCGCAAGCCCATCTGCCCCATGCACCTGCCAACGGGCGAACAAGCGGCCACGGACGACAAAGTGATCATTGATTTGGCCCATGCCAACCGGGACACCTCGGTGTTCGGTGCAGATGCCGATGTCTTCAATCCGCACCGCACGTTGCCCGATGGCGTTCCCCCTTGGGGATTGACCTTTGGCGTGGGGGTTCACACCTGCCTGGGACGGGACCTCGACGGCGGGGTTTTGCCTCGCCAAGACAGCGACCCGGCCACGCACCAGTACGGCATCGTGCCGCTTTTTGTGCGGGCACTTTTCGCGCATGGCGCCAGGCCTGATCCCCAACAGCCTGCCCGTCATGCCAACCATACGCAAAGGCCCAACTGGGGCAGTTATCCCATTCTTTTTGGAGTCTCTCAATGAAAAAGAAACTGGCTTTGGTCACTGGTGGTGGGGGTGGCCTGGGCGCTGCCATCTGCGAACGCGCAGATGCCCTGGGTTATCGGGTCGTGGTGGTCGATCAACACCTCGAGCCGGCTCAGGCCGTGAGCCAACGACTCAGGGATGCCCGAGCCGAGCAACTTGATGTGACGCGTGAAGCCGATGTGCAGGCCTTGTTCGATCGCCTGGGCGATGTGCCCGATGTGCTGGTCAACAACGCGGGCATTGGCCGATTTGGCCCCCTGATGGACATGTCGCTGGCAAATTTCACCGAGGTGGTGAATGTGAACCTGATCGCCTGCTTTGTGATGGCAAGAGCTTGTGCGCGACTGATGCAAAGCCGTGGCAGTGGCTGCATCATCAACATCACCTCCATCAACGCCATCACGCCCGGTCCTGGCTCTGGGGCCTACCCTGCTGCTAAAGCGGGTCTGGCGCGATTGACCGAACAAATGGCCCTTGAGTGGGGACCTTTGGGCATCCGGGTCAATGCCGTGGCACCGGGCTTCATCGATTCGGGGATCTCAACGCCCTTTTATGCCAATCCGGTGGTTCGGCAGTTGCGCGGCAATGCCGTGCCCATTCGCCGCCTGGGCAAGGCTGAAGACGTGGCCAATGCCGTGATGTTCCTGGCCAGCCCAGAGGCTGACTACATCAATGGCCACGAGCTGGTGGTTGACGGCGGTGTGGTCTCCAGTGTGCTCATGCAATTGCCCCGCGAGGCACCCAAGAACTGAATGTCATCCATGAATAACGGTCGCGCTTTGCATCTTTGTGCAGGTTGGCAGCACCCCTGGAGTGCCACTGCGCCATTTTGGGATGGCTTGTTTCAGGACCTGCGCATGTCGTGCAGTCACCATGAGGATCTGGATTCGGGCTGCGAGGCTCTGGCCAAAGAAGATCATGACTTGCTCGTGGTGAGCACCTTGCGCTGGACCATGGCCAACAACGAACGCTACGCGCCCCAGCGTGCGCAATGGGCGTACGACATCCCCCCTACGTCACGTCAAGCCATCACCCGGCATTTGCAGCGGGGCGGCGCCCTGCTGGCGATTCATGCAGCCAGCATCAGTTTTGATACCTGGCCAGAGTGGGAAGAGATGGTGGGTGGCCGATGGATCTGGGGGCAATCGAGTCACCCGCCCTATGGCAAAGTGCAAACGCGCATCATCCAGCAAGATCACCCCATGACGCGTGGCGTTGCAGATTTTCAGAGCATGGATGAGGTCTACGGCCATCTGCGTCGCTCATCCGCAAGCAAGGTGCTTGCCGAGTCATGCGCCGAAGGTGGCGAATGGATGCCCACGGTGTGGTGTCACGAATGGCAGGGGGCGCGGGTTTGTTACGACGCCCTGGGGCACAACATGGCAAGTTACTCGTCGCCAGAACATCGCCGCTTGCTCATGCAGGCAGTGCGATGGCTGGTGGATTCAAACACCTCTTCAGGAGACCCCTCATGATGCGAGCCATCCAGGGCATGTCCTTGCTCATCACCGGTGGCGGCACGGGCATTGGCGCAGGCACAGCTGCCTATTTCGTTAAGCATGGCGCACGCGTGACCATTTGCGGTCGCAGGGCTGATCGCATCCAGGCCACTGCCAAAGCACTTGGCCCCGCCTGTCATGCTGTTGTGGCCGACATCACCGTGGCATCTGACCGCGAACGCCTGATGAACGAAGCGGTTGCGCACGGTGGCGGCCTGGATGCCCTGGTCAACACTGCAGCTGACATGCTGCGTGGCCCGATCAGCGAACTGCGCGAGGACGACCTGCTCAAGGTCTTCCACACCAATGTGGTCGCAGCCATGATGCTCACCGGGCTGGCCGTACCCCACCTCGAGCAACGCAAAGGTGCTGTGGTGCTGTTTGGCTCCGTCCATACCCGGCGCGCCTATCCTGGTGCCTCACCCTATGCCGCCACCAAGGGCGCGCTGGAAACGCTCACTAAAGTGATTGCTGCCGAAGTGGGCGGCAAACACATCCGGGTCAATTGCGTGGTCCCTGGCGCAGTGCCCACCGACTTGAACATCCGGGCAGGTCTATTCACTGAAGAGGAACACAACAAGCGCATGGACGCCATTGCGCCCTACCATGTACTGGGTCGCGTGGGCACACCTGAAGAAATTGCCGAGGCTGTGGACTACTGCATCCGTGCGGAGTGGTTCACAGGTCAGTCCATCGTCATCGATGGTGGCTTGTCATTGGGCCTCTCGCCCTTCTGAGGTTGACATGATTGTTCAACAACTTCTCAACGGATTGATTGTCGGCGGCGTGTATGCGCTGTTTGCCATTGGCTTCACGCTGGTGTTTGGCATTCACCAAATTCTCAATTTGGCTCACGGGGCCGTGTTCATGGTGGGCGCTTTTGTCGCCTTGTACTCGGTCCTGGCAGGTTGGCCCTTGTGGCTGGGTTTTATCCTGGGCGTGATCGCTGGAGGGCTTTTGAGTGTGCTCATCGAGTTCTTCGCCTTCAGGCGTCTGCGAAAGCAGGGCGAAGAAGAATTTGGTGCCATCATCTCGGCCATTGGCGCCAACCTCATCATCATCACGCTGGCGCAAAAGGTGTCCGGCACCCAAATCCTTCGTTTCCCCTTTGAGACATTCCCAGTGGTGATTTTTGAATTTTGGGGTTTGCGGGTGTCTGCACTGCAATTGATGATGTCGTTTTTTGCAGCTTGCCTGGTCTTGTTCATCACCCTCTACCTGTCCAAGACGGCAGCGGGTCGTCAGGTTCGCGCTGTGGCTGGCAACGAGCGAGCGGCCATTCTGAGCGGCGTGAACCCCAACTTTGTTTTCTTCCAGACCTTTTTCATGTCGGGCGCATTGGCCGCCGCTGCCGGTGTCATGGTGGGACTGGCCTTCAACAACATTCACTTCATGATGGGCGAACCCTTTTTGCTGCGTGGCTTTGTGGTGATCATTCTGGGCGGCCTGGGCAGCATCCCTGGCGCGTTGGTGGCGGGCTTGCTGCTGGGCATGATTCAGACCTTGTCGGTGGCGTATCTGCCGTCCGGACTCACTGACACCATCATTTTTTCCTTGCTCTTCCTGATCCTGCTGCTTAGACCGCACGGACTCCTGGGCAAGCCTGAAGCCGGTTTGATGAGGGGTCGCTGATGATTGATTTCTTCATTGCCTATCGACCCCTGATCGACTTGTTCTTGTTGCACACGGGTTATGCCCTTGGCCAGTATGTGGTGCTGCGCTCTGGCACGTTCTCGATTGCCAACGCAGGCTTATCCGCCATTGGTGCTTACCTGGCAGCTTCACTGACGATCAAGCTCGGACTGCCTGTGCCGCTGTCCATTTTGCTGGGCACAGTGGTGTCTGTGCTGGTCTCCATGTTGCTGGCTTGGCCTTTGGCACGACTGCGCGGGGTTTATCAAGCCATTGCCACCCTCGCCTTTGTGCAGGTGGTGTTATCGCTCAACATTTATGCCGAGCGATTCACAGGAGGGGCCATGGGTTTGTCGGGCATTCCCAAAGCTGTGGGCACCTGGACTCTGTTGATTGCCGCCCTGGTGGCCATTTACCTGGTGGCCTGTTTGAATCGCTCTCGCATTGGCAGGGCCTTTGATGCGATTCGACAAGATGAGGCGGTGGCCGTTTCGCTGGGTGTGGCCATCTCGCGTTACCAATTGCTTGCCTTTGCCTTGTCAGGTGCCTTGGCAGGATTTTTTGGTGCCCTCGAGGCGTTCCATGTTTACTCCATTGAACCCAACCAGTTTGGTTTCCCCTTTTTGGTTGCTGCTTTGTCCTATGTGGTCCTGGGAGGACGTCAATCGGTTTGGGGACCGGTGGTGGGCACTGCAGTGCTGGTGGCCTTGCCTGAAATCTCACGTCCGCTGGCCGAGTACCGCATGTTGGTGTATGGCTTGCTGCTGATCCTGGTGATCAACTACATGCCTCGCGGCATCGTCGATACATGGATTGATTTCCTCAAGCGACGCCGCCGAGCACATTCTTCCGAGCAACAGGAAAAGGTGTCGCAATGAGCAAATCACTGATCCTCGATTCGGTTTGCAAGAACTTTGGTGGTGTGGTGGCCGCCCAGGATGTCCACATGGAAGTTCCTGCTGGCCGCGTCACTGGCTTGATTGGTCCCAATGGGGCAGGCAAAACCACGCTGGTCAACCTGATCACGGGCATGTTGCCCCTCACCTCAGGATCGATCCGTTTCGGCGATGATGAAACATCAGACCTGTCTGCACACGAGATCAGCCGCCTGGGGTTTGCCAGGACTTTTCAGAACATCCGTCTGCTCAAAGAAGCCACCGTGCTCGAAAACCTGCTCATTGGTTTTCATCAGCGCGAGACGAGCTCCTTCCTGTCTTGCTTGCTCGGCCTGCCATCCTCGATGGAAGAAACGCGCCGCACCAAGCAAGAAGCCATGGGGTTGCTCCAGCGTTTTGACATGACCCGATTTGCCGATTTCCCAGCTTCAGGCCTGGCCTATGGTCATCAGCGACGGGTCGAGATGATGCGCGCCGTGGCTTCACAACCCGCCTTGCTGATGCTGGATGAACCTGTTGCCGGCATGAATGATGTGGAAGCACAAGAGCTGGGCGAGATCTTCAAGAGCCTGAGCCAGCAAGGCATGGGCATCTTGCTGATTGAACACAACATCCGCTTTGTCACACAGATCTGTGAATACCTGTATGTGCTGGACGGCGGGCGCATCATTGCGCAGGGCACACCTCAAGAGGTGGTCACCAATCCAGCGGTCATCGCCGCCTACCTGGGGAACTGACATGTTGGTTGTTGATTCTGTCCACGCTTCATACAGCGGCATCCGTGCCCTCAAAGGTGTGTCTCTTCACGTTGAGGCTGGAGAAATGGTGGCACTCATTGGTCCCAATGGTGCGGGCAAGTCCACCTTGCTCAATTGCATCAGCGGCGTTGTAGCGGCCAGTTCGGGCTCCATCGCGCTTCAAGGTCATGAGATCGCTGGCGTATCCCCCTGGAACATATCCCGCCTGGGCTTGCAGCAAGTGCCCGAGGGTCGGCAGGTCTGGCCTGAGATGACCGTCATGGAAAACCTTCAGCTGGGAACCACCGCTTTGCGCGGCAGGAATGCCAGCTATCCACTCGAGCGGATCTTTGATCTGTTTCCCATCCTGGTCCAACGCAAAGACCAGCTTGCAGGTTCTCTATCAGGTGGCCAGCAGCAAATGCTGGCCATTGGCCGCGCTCTGATGGGCAGCCCGCGCCTGCTATTGCTCGACGAGCCCAGTCTCGGTTTGGCCCCCTTGGTGGTCAAGCAAGTGTTCGATGCCCTGAGTGCACTCAACAAGGACGGTCTGACCATTTTGCTGGTTGAACAAAATTCAAAATTGGCGCTGAGCACCACGCACCGCGCCTACGTGATTGAACAAGGAAGAATTGTTCATGAGGGGCTGAGTAGTCAGCTGCAGGATGATCCACAGGTGATCGCGCATTACCTTGGCCATGCCGCAGATCGATGAAATGCAAAGGTGATTTTTCAACGAAAGGAATCGACATGAAGCATAAACTCCATCGCTTGCTCAGCCGTCTGGCCATCGCTTCGGCGCTTGCTACGGGTGTAGCCGGCACAGCACTGGCACAGGAAGTCAAAATCGGGGTGGTGTTGTCCAACACTGGCACCTTTGCATTTGTGGGCGCACCCGTGATCAACGCCATCAAACTGGCCTACGAAGAGCTGATCGCAGCCAATTACTTTGGCAACACCAAAGTCACGCTGCTTGTAGAGGACAACCGCTCAGACCGTGCGGAAGCCATTACCCTGATCAACCGCATGGCCACACGCGACCAAGTGTCCATCATCATTGGCCCCGTTTCCACAGGTGAGGCCATGGCGGCAGCCCCTGTGGCCGTGGACCTCAAGGTCCCCTTGTTCACCACGGCCACCTCACCCGATGTGCTCAAGGCCGGTCCCTGGATTTTCAAATCCACAGAAACCGCTGAACAGTTCATGCAGCCGCTTGGCAACTACGTGGTGCAAAAGGCCAAACCCAAAAGCTGCTTCTACGTTTTCATCCGGGACAACGAAGGCTATGTACGCCAGAAGAATGTGTTGAGGGACACGATTGCTGCGGGCGGCATTGCCACCGTTGGTGATGAGTCCATCCTGGCTGCCGACTCTGACTTCACGGCACTGGCCACCAAGATGGTGAGCAGCAAAGCCGATTGCGTTTATGTGGGCACCCCGCCCGAGCAAGGCGCCAACATCGTCCTTCAAGCGCGTCAGGCAGGATTGCCGGCCAGCACCCTTTTGGTGGGCAACACGGGCATGGGCTCGGACCGCTACCTCAAAGCCGGTGGCAAAGCTGTCGAAGGCACGGTTTTCCCTGCTGAATTCGTGCCCACTGGCGTCAATGAGATGGGACGCAAATTCATCACCGCCTACACCAAGAAGTACAACATGGCACCTGACTCATGGGCCGGTGTGGGTTACTCGATGATGCTCATCACCGCCAACGCCATCAAGACAGCAGGTCCCAATCCAAGCCGTGATGCAGTGCGTGCAGCCATGGCCAAGACCAACAAACTCCCCGTGGTCATCGGTCAAGGCACGTTCACCCTGGACAATGACCGCATCCCCTCGTTTGGTGCCGCGGTGCTGACCATCAAGGATGGCAAATTCGTCCAGCCTTGAAGTCCACTTGCTTCACGCCATGAAAAACGCGGCCCTGGCCGCGTTTTTTCTTTGGGACGAAGAGGCTCCGGTCAGGCTTCGTAATCCACCACGCGTCGCTCGGTTGCCGCTTCGGCCACATAAGGCACGATGGCCTGATGCAGCGGGTGGGCCTGATAGACAGCCAGCGCCTGCGCATTTTCAAATTCAGAGTACAGCGCCAAGTCGCTGCTGTTGGCATTGCAGCTGACATCAGCGCCGACCTCAATCGCCAACAGGCCTGGAATTTGGCCTCGCAGGGCATGCATGCGCGTTTGAATGACGTGAATGCACTCCTCTTTGGAGAGGCCATGCGGCCTGTCTTTGAGCTTCCAAAATACCAAGTGCTTGATCATGTTTTGCCTCGATGGCGGGTTGAGATTAGATGGGATTCAGGACTTGTTGACCTTCTTGGTCTTCTTGGCTGACGCGGCAGGAGGTGGCGTAAGCGCAACTTCAGTGACATCGGCACTCTCGGCCAACAGGTCATCCAAGCGCTGGCTCACATGCCGCAAAAAATCAAACGCAATGGCACGTTGGCCTTCGTCCACTTCGGCCAGCATGGCGATATTGGCCTTGCGACTTTGCTCATCACAGGCTTGAGCCAGCGGCAATCCAACGGCTGACAGCGAAATGAAGACCGAACGGCTGTCCTTGCGCGAGCGACGGCGGCGGATCAAGCCCTTCTTTTGCAAGACCAATAAATGGCTAGACAGCGTCGATTGAGGCAGCATCAGCAAATCCACCAGATCACTCACCCTGAGTTCTTCATGCTCAAGAAGCAAGACCAGAATGCGTGCCGTGAAGTGGTTGATCCCATTGTCACGATGCAACTTAGATCCGATGAGGGCAATGCGGGTACTCATCGTGTGGATCAGAAAGGATAAGCGCTCGACCAGCGCACTGTCGTCGGTGTTGTTTCTGCTCAGCGTACTCATCAAAAACAATCAGGCATTGTTAGAAGAAGTAACTCTAACAGCCCTCAGGCATCGCGGATCCCGGGATTGGTGAGTCGCTTGCCCATGCTGGGCATGGTCCAGCCGCGAATCGGTTTGCGCGGCAATGGGGGGGACAAGTCCATGGGCTTGCCATCAATCCAAACCCCCTCAATGGATTCAGACCGACCCAGCACCGTGATGTCTGAGCTGGGATCACCTTGGACCACCAGCAAGTCGGCTTTCATGCCGGGCGCGATTTCGCCAGTTTGCCCAGCCATCTTCAAGGCCAGGGCGCCAGACTGCGTGCCGCACTGAATGGCTTGCAGCGACGTCAAACCAAAATACTTCATGAAGACTTCCATTTCCCGGTAATGCCAGTGGCCATAGGGAACCATGGAAAAACCTGCCTCACTTCCACACAACAAAGGCACACCCGCACGGTGCAGGCGTTGCATGTTCTGCGCTGAGTCCACGATTTCTCGCTCAAAGAGCTGGACCAGCGCCGGGTCAGTGCCCAGATCCGCACCGTAATCGATCATGTTGGCCTGAAAGGTCATGGCCGGACATACGGGAATCTTGCGGTCGATCAACAAACTGGTGGTGTCCTCACTCATGCCTGTGGCATGAAAAATCAAGTCCATGCCACTCAAGGCCGCGCGCCGATTGGCCACGTCACCCCGACAATGCCCCATCACGGGCACACCCAAATCGTGTGCCACTCGGCAAATGAGGTCCAACTCCTCTTGCAGCCAACTGCACTGCTCGCCGCGCTGTGCGTAACGAGGCGCCACACCCGACACATGGACCTTGATCCAGTCAGCCCCCACCTTCACCTGACGACGCACCTCGGCGACGATTTCATCGTGACCATTGACCACCTTGTAGTAGCCCGTCACGCCTGTGTCGTTGATGAGCCCGCCCGCGGTCCCGCCCACACCGGTGATCAAGGCATAGCAACCGCAGGCAATGCGTGGTCCTTGCATCAAACCGGCCTCCAGCGCATCGCGCACATCGACCATGTTTTCAAAGACCGAATCCGGATCCAGAATGCCCGTCACCCCCGCGCGCAACAGCTTTCGACCGTTGTACAAGGCAGTGATGGCAGAGAGTGCGTGACGGCGTTGAAAAAAGATTTCGGGGTTGGAGCTGGCGTCATCGAAGGACAAGTGGCAATGGGCATCGATGAGTCCAGGCATGAGGGTTTTGCCGCTCAGGTCGATGCGTTGAACCTCCAAGAGGTGCCTGGCACGGTCATCGGCCTGTGCGCCCAGATGGGTGATGCGATCCCCCTCGACCAGGACCGATGTGGTTTGGACGGGGTCTCCTGCACCATTGATCACCGCGCCGTTGTGGAATAAATAGCTGCTCATGGAAGATCTCCCACTAGACATGGCCTGTCACACGAAGCAAGCGACGTGCGTTGCGCGACAGCATGGATTGGTCCAACTCGGCATGATGGCGGCTGGGTGCGCCAGCGGCATCGGGCTCATCCCAACCGGCAAAGTTGGTGCCATAAACCAAGTGGTCTTCGCCAACGACGGCGCTCAGGAGTTCCAGCACCTGTGGATGCTCCACATGGGTGTCAAACCACAAACGCTGGAGGCGCGCCTCGAATTCACCTTCAGGCCGCAGATGGCTGGGTGACCACGGCCGCTTGCGTGCGCCGCGCGCCATGCGCCCCATCAACAAGGCGGTCGCTCCGCCACCGTGGCTGATGCACAAGTCCAATTTCGGATGACGGTCCAGAACGCCACCGTAAATGAGTGTGGCCACCGCCAGGGTCTCCTGGGCAGCAAACCCCGAAATGATGTCCAGATCAAACCGCTTCAAGGCAGGGTCGCCCTTGGGTCCATCAATGCCTGCGGGTCCGGGGTGAATGTAGATGGGCACATTCAGGGTTTGAGCCCTGGCATACAAGACATCCAGAGCTGGGTCATCCAGCTGCAATGGTGAATCGGTGCCAAAGGCCGCACCGAGGAAGCCCAAGTCCTTGACAGCCCGCTCCAGTTCGTCTGCGGCGGCTTCAGGCGCCTGAATTGGCAAAGCCGCCAGCCCAGCCAGGTGATCAGGGTGAGGCGCAATCGCACGCGCCATGGCATCGTTGTGTGCCTTGCAAAACCCAATGGCTTCGGGTGCAGGAATGAAATGGAAATAGGTCAACGGATTGGGTGACACCACCTGGAAATCGATACCCCGCTCTTGCATGCGCTTCAAGCGCAAATCAACCCGCATGAAGGGACTGTCCACATAGCGCACCCCGCGCAAGCGATAAGTGGTGCCAATCTGGAAAAAAGGGGTTCCGTCCTCCTCTTTGCCCAACCAGGGACCAAACGCACCTGCTGCACCCATGGTCTCTTCAAGCACCATGTGAGCATGGAAGTCGATCACCTTCGCGTCACGCAGACCGTTTGTCATCATGAAAAACCTTGATGGTGGCGGGTTGCCAAGAGGCGGCAACTTCACTGAGAATTGAAAGACCGAAATCGTTTTAAATGATTTCGGTGAATTTAAGCGGTGTCATGTCCTGTGTCAAGCAAGACGCCGACCCCACGCATTGAGGTTCTCCCTAGGCTAGAGCAACGTGTTGCAAGGTCCTGGGCACGTGTCAACAAAAGGAGCAGATCATGGATTTGGCAATTCAGGGAAAGTGGGCACTGGTATGCGCAGCAAGCAAGGGGCTGGGTAAGGGCTGTGCGCAGGCCTTGGTGCGTGAGGGTGTGAACGTGGTCATCACAGCGCGTGGCGACGAAGCTTTGCATAAGACCGCAGCCGAGTTGCGCCAAATCAACCCTCAGGTTCAGGTGCGCGCAGTAGCGGGGGACATTGGTCAAGCTCAGTCACGAGCCCAGGCGCTAGCGGCTTGCCCTCAGGTCGACATCCTGGTCAACAATGCAGGTGGCCCGCCGCCAGGCGACTTTCGACAATGGGACCGTGACACCTGGCTGGCCGCGCTCGATCTGAACATGCTCACCCCCATCGAACTCATCAAACAAGTCATTGGCCCCATGGCAGACCGTGGCTTTGGGCGCATCATCAACCTCACCTCCATGGCGGTGAAAGCGCCCATCGACATCCTCGGCCTGAGCAATGGCGCACGCTCAGGGCTGACAGGTTTTGTGGCGGGCCTTTCACGCAACTCGGAATTTGCATCCAGAAACGTCACCATCAACAACATGCTGCCCGGCATGTTTGATACCGAACGCCTGCAAAAAACGCTGGTGCAGTGGGCAACTCAGTCTGGCGACACCCTCGATCATGTGATCCAAGCCAGGCGGCGCACCAGCCCGGCTCATCGATTTGGGACAGCCGAAGAATTTGGCGCCGTGTGTGCGTTTCTGTGCAGCGCCCACGCCAGTTACATCAATGGACAAAACATCCTCCTCGACGGTGGTGCATACCCTGGCAGTTTCTGAGCCAACGTCCCAAGCTCAAACCAGCGCGCCCTTGAGCGCGCTTTTTCATGCCCGAATCCAAGCGGCTTGAGCAACGCTCAGCGTGCGGCCAAAGGTGTTGCACACCGCCTTGAAATACTCATCAAAGTACTCCTGGGTATTTTTTAATCTCATTCACAAGCCATTGATTTCAAATAGAAATCTGTTCTGATTTGCCATTTTTCCAGGCCAACCTAGGGAAATTACTTAGTTAAATTACTCGCGGGTATTTAAATAATCCTTTCAGTAGAAAACAAATTGTGAATTGATTGGCATGGAATCGAACAACGTTGATGTGATGGTGGTGGGTGCAGGGTTTGGCGGTCTCAGAGCGCTTCATGCCCTGCGCCGGTTTGGCAAAAGTGTGCAGGTCATCGAGGCCAGCGACGATGTGGGCGGTGTCTGGTATCACAACGGTTATCCCGGCGCACGCTGCGACGTCGAGAGCTACGACTACTCCTACAGCTTTTCTGCGGAGCTGGAGCAGGAATGGGTGTGGAGCGAGCGCTACGCCACCCAACCCGAGATCCTGCGCTACATCAACCATGTGGTTGAACGCTTTGATCTGCGCAAGCACATCCGCTTCCAATGCGCCCTACTGCGCGCCCAATACGATGCCAAAGCCGCCCGCTGGCGCATTCAGTGCAGCGATGGAAGCCAATGGTCTGCGCAATTCCTGTTGATGGCGGTGGGCCAGCTCTCGGCACCCAAGTCACCCAACTATCCCGGTCTCAACCGGTTTGGCGGTCAAGTCATTCACAGTGCAGTGTGGCCCAAGGAGCCGGTTGACTTCACGGGCAAGCGCGTGGCCATCATTGGCACGGGCTCATCGGGCATGCAAATGACGCCGGTGATTGCCCAGAAGGCCGCCCACCTCACCGTCTTTCAGCGCACGCCCAACTACAGCGTGCCAGCCTCCAATGCCCCCATCTCGGCGGAAGAGGACAGGCAGGTCAAGGCCAACTATCGCCAACGACGCGATCAGGCCTGGAACTCGCCAACGGGGCTTGGCTTCACGCCAGGCAAGAAGTCTGCTCTGGAGGCCACGCCTGAGGAGCGTGACCAAGTCTATGAGGCGGCCTGGCATCGCCTGGGGTTTGGCTTTGCGCTATCTTATTTCGACATCTTGCTCAACAAGGCCGCCAACGACACGGCAGCCGAGTTCATCCGCAAAAAAATCGCATCTGTCATTGACAAGCCCGAGCTGCGCGATAAGTTGATCCCCCGCGATCATGCGTTCGCCGCCAGACGCCCCTCGGTTGATAGCGGCTACTTTCAGGCCTTCAACCGCGACAACGTGGAGCTGGCCGATGTGCGGGAGTTCCCTATCGTGGAATTCACTGCCAAAGGCATCCGCACGCAGGACAAAGACCATGAATTCGACATCATCATCTTTGCCACCGGCTTTGATGCCTTCACAGGCTCCTTGCTCAAACCCGAGATCGTTGGCCGCCATGGCATGACCTTGAAGCAGAAATGGTCTGCGGGTCCGGTGACACAGCTGGGCATTGGGACCAGCGGTTTTCCCAATCTGTTTGTGCTGGTGGGACCTGGCAGTCCGTCCCTGCTTTCGAATGTGATGGTGTCCATTGAAGAACAAAGCGACTGGCTGGCCAACATGATTGACCACATGGGTCGTCATGGCGTGGCTGAAGTGGAGGTCACCGAAATGGCCGAACAGGCCTGGGTGGCGCACGTCAATGCACGCGCTCATGAAACGCTCTACCTCACCGCTGATTCCTACTACAACGGTGCCGAGGTCGCGGGCAAGCCCAGAGTCTTCATGCCCTACTCGGGTGGCGTCAGGGGCTACAGGCGTTTGCTGCACAAGTGCGCCGAAAACGGCTATGAGGGTTTTGAACTGCGCGACAAGCCTTTGGCACTCCACGGCCAAGCGGTGAATGCAGGCGCCAAATCCACCAGCGTGGCCACTGCAGACCTCCAACCTACCCCCGTTGGGGCTTGAACATGACCATACAACAGCTCAGCGCCAAGATGCAGTTCAACGATCACCACCCAGGGAGACACCATGGCTGACGCACCAGCAAGTCGCCGCAAAACCACCACCGCCAAGACCAAGTCGGCGTCCACTCAGACTGGCGCGCCGGCGGTGGCCAAGCGGCGAGGACGACCGCCTCAGGCTCGTGCGGCCTATGGGGCGGACATACCCGATGACATCCGGGGTGCAGTGGCTCACCTCAAGCGTGAACGCATCGTGGCTGCGGCGGTCGAGCTGTTTTACCGCCAGGGCTACGAACGGGCCACGCTGGAACAAGTGGCTGAAGCCATGGACGTCACCAAGCCCTTCATCTATGCCCATTTCTCCTCCAAGGCTGACTTGCTGGCCGAGATTTGCAGCCGCGCCATTCGCCATGCGCATGAGGGCTTGAATCGCATCCTGGTGGAGGAAGGCACACAGACTGAACGCCTAGAGCGCATCGTGCGCGAATTTCTGCTTGCCGTGCTCGACAACCAGGCCCATGCAGTGATTTACAGCCGCGAAGAGACCGAGCTCAAGCAGGTGGACCGCGATGCCATCAACAATTTGCGCCGCGCTTTTGACCGCAAGCTCATTGGCTTGCTGGAGGCCGGCGTCAAAGCTGGCGAATTCACCATCGAGGATGTGCCACTGACCGCTCTGGCCATTGGTGGCCTGGTGGGATGGGCACCCGTTTGGTATCGCCCCAATGGCCGCTTGAGCAAGCAGGATGTGGCTCAGTACCTGGCCGGCATGGCATTGAACATGGTCAAGGCCAAGCGCCCCACTGCCAAGCGAAGCAAAAAGGACCGCCCTGCATGAGCACGGTTCAATCTCAGATTCAGGACTGTGCCATGGGTGTGGTGGGTGGCGGCACCATGGGTGTTGGCATTGCCTATGTGTTTGCGGCGGCAGGCTGGCACACGCACGTGGCCGAACCCGACGACGCACGCGCCAACGCCATGCAGGCGAGCTTGTTCCACGCTGCGCAATCTGGCGTCAAACGGGGCAAGATGGACCCAAGCCAGGCTCAAGCCCTGCTCGCGCGCATTCACCGCGTCAGTGGCGTAGACCAACTGCCCAACCAACTCGACCTGGTGATCGAGAGCGTGCCCGAACGCCTGAGCCTCAAACAGATGGTGCTCAGTGGCATCGTGGCCAAAAAGCCTTCGCTCATTGCCACCAACACCAGCTCCATGTCCATCGACTTGCTGGCCCAGTCAGTGGATGACCCCACCACCTTCATTGGCATGCATTTCTTCAACCCGGTGTGGTCGCTTCAACTCGTTGAACTGATCCGTGGCGCGCACACCAGCGAAGCGACCATTGCCCAAGCCAGGCGCTTTGCTGAAAGCCTGGGCAAGCAAACCATTCTGGTGCGTGATGTGCCCGGGTTTGCCACCAGCCGGCTGGACCTCATCGCCTCGCTTGAAGCCATGCGCATGGTGCAAGACGGTGTGGCCAGTGCCGAAGACATTGACCGCGCAGCCACCGTGGCCTACCGACATCCCATGGGACCGCTGAGGCTGGCCGATGTCGTTGGCCTCGATGTGCGTTTGGACATCGCTCGCCATTTGTCGCAAGCCCTGGGCGAGCGCTATGCACCCCCTCGCATCCTGGAGGAGATGGTGGCGCGCGGCGACCTTGGCCAGAAATCCGGCAAAGGCTTTTTTGACTGGGCCACCCCCAGCTCATCCTCTCTCTAACTGACTCCTCCTTTTGAACATGTCTACGATTTTTTCAAACACCCTGGTCGATACCGCTGAACACCACCCCCTGCTGCGCGAGAGCGTTGGCAAACTCGTGGGCAGCTTTGGCCGCCGCTACTTCCAGGACCTGGTCAAACGCAAGGCCAAACCCGACGAGTTGTGGCAAGCCCTGGGGCAAGCGGGCTTCTTGGGCGTTCATGTGCCTGAGCAATATGGTGGTGGTGGCAGTGGCCTTGCCGACTACAACGTCATCGTCGAAGAAGTGGCGGCGCAGGGCTGTCCCATTCTGTCGCTGGTGATCAACTCCATTTGCTCACCCATCATCGAACAGCACGGCAGCGATGCACTCAAACAGGAATGGCTGCCCGGTCTGGCTACAGGCAAGAAGCGCCTCTCGTTTGCCATCACCGAACCCAATGCGGGCACCAATACCCACAAGATCACTACCACAGCGCGCCAAGAAGGCCGGGATTGGGTGATCAATGGCAACAAATACTGGACATCCGGATTGGATGAGGCCGACTCGGTGATGGTGGTGTGCCGTGGCGAAGAAGCCGATGGGCGTGGCCGTCATCCGCTGTCCTTGTTCATTGTGCCGGCCAACCATCCTGGCATCAGCCGCACGCCCATCGAAACCGCCTTGCATGTGCCAGAGACCTCGTTCACGGTGTTTTTTGACGATGTGCGTGTGGGTCCAGAAGCCTTGGTGGGCCAGGAAGGGCAAGGCCTTCGTCATTTGTTTGCTGGCCTCAACCCCGAGCGGGTCTGTGCAGCGGCCATCAACAACGGCATCGCGCGCTACGCGATTGAACGCGGCAGCCAGCAAGCCAAAGACCGGTCGGTGTGGGGTGTGCCCATTGGCACTCACCAAGGTCTGGCTCACCCTTTGGCCAAAGCCTACATTGGGGTTCAACAAGCCCGCTTGATGACGGCACGTGCAGCGCAACTCTTTGACCAGTCCTCTGCCGATGCGGGCGAAGCTGCCAACATGGCCAAGTTCGCCGCTGCCGATGCCTCACTCGAGGCCTTGGATCAAGCCATCCAGATTCACGGTGGCAACGGCATGGCCATTGAATATGGTCTGGCCGACTTGTGGTTCATTGCCCGTCTTCACAAGACCGCGCCCGTGAGCCGCGAAATGATCCTCAACTTTGTATCCCAACACAGCTTGGGATTGCCCAAGAGCTACTGAGGCCCACCATGTCCAGCACGCCCCATCCCTCTTACGCCCAGATCCTGCGCCGACACGCCAGCGAGCGTGCGAGTGCGCCAGCGCTGACCTTTGGCGAACACACCTGGAGCTTTGGCCAGCTTCATGAATTCAGTTCACGCATGGGGCAAGCACTCCAGGCCAAAGGGGTTGAGGAAGGAGACCGGGTGGCCTTGCTCACCAAGAATTGCGCCGAATGCTTCGAGCTCATGTTCGCTTGCAACAAGATCGGCGCCATTCTGGCGGGGCTCAACTGGCGCCTCTCGTCTCATGAGATCGCAGCCATTGTGAGCGACGCCGCCCCCAAGGTGCTGGTGGTCTCGGCAGAAGAAGAGCCTTTGCTCGCGCATTTGCCCGCCGAGGTGGCTGCCCAGATTCACATCGTGCGCCTGGGTGCGGAGTACGACGCGCTGCGCGCCAGCGCGCCTGCCCAAGACCCTGGCCATGAAGGTCAGCCCAACGAAGTGGCCTTGCTGCTCTACACCTCAGGCACCACCGGTTTGCCCAAAGGCGTGATGATCACCAACGAGGGCATCTCCTACACCGAGCGACTGGGCGAGGCCTGGGGCATGGGCACGCACAGCGTCAACCTGGTGGCCATGCCCATGTTCCACATCGGCGGCTGCGGCTACGGCACCAGCACCATGACCCGCGGCGGCCACACCGTCTTGTTGCGCGAGGTCAATCCGGCAGTGATCGTGTCGTGCATCTCACGCCATCGCGTGACCCACCTCTTTTTGGTGCCCACGGTGGTCCAGTCGCTGCTGCAGGTCGATGGCGTGAGCCAGGCCGATTTGTCCAGCCTCGAATTGCTCATGTATGGCGCCGCGCCCATGGGCGACGTGCTGCTGCGCAAAGCCATGGCCATGTTGCGCTGCCGCTTCATCCAGGCCTATGGCATGACCGAGACCTCGGGCACGGTGTCGGTGTTGCCCCCTGAAGACCACGAACCCGAGGGGCCACGCAGCCGATTGCTCAACTCGGTGGGGCGTGCCTACCCCTGGGTGCAATTGCGCGTGGTGGATCCCACTTCTTTGTCCGATGTGGCACCCAACCAGGTGGGCGAGTTGTGGATCAAATCGCGCATGGTGATGAAGGGTTACTGGCATCAACCCAAGGAGACGGCTTTGGCCCTCATCGATGGCGAGTGGCTCAGAACGGGGGACGCAGCCTATCTGGACGAAGAGGGCTATATCTTTCTCTTTGACCGCTTCAAGGACATGATCATCTCCGGCGGCGAGAACATCTACCCCGCAGAAATTGAAAATGTTCTCAATGGCCACCCCAGCGTGCGCGAGGTGGCCGTGATTGGTGTGCCCCACGAAAAATGGGGTGAAACACCCCGCGCGGTGATTGTGCTGCGCCCCAACCAGACGGCAACACCCGAAGAACTGATTGCCTTCACACGCGAGCGCCTGGCGCATTACAAGTGCCCCAGCTCCGTGGTGTTTGCCGATGCCCTGCCCCGCAACGCCTCGGGCAAATTGCTCAAGCGTGAATTGCGTCGCCTACAAACCGACTTGCGCTCGGGAGATGCCCAGTGACTCAGACCCCCCAACCGCTTCATCCTGGTGCTCAACTGGCTCGCCGTTGGGTGGTGAACTATTTCAACGGCCAAAACGAAAACGCAGCGCGCGAGTTCATTGCACCGCACTACGCACTGGAAATCGGCGACCACCTCTTCAGTGGCCGCGACACCCAGTGGCTGCCCGCCGTGGCGCAACAGTTTGCTCAGTTCCCCGGCATGGGCATGACCGTGCACAAGGTGGTGCTGGGCAGTGACGACAAGGCCAACCGCGTGGGCGTGTGGTTCAGCGAGCACGGTGCCAGCGGCGGTCCAGGCGGCCCCGTGGCCGTGTGGTCTGGCGTTGGGATTTATCGCTCAGAGGGCAACCAGCTCGTGGGCTGCTGTGCGCAGGAAGACTACTTCACACGCAGCCGCCAATTGCGCAGCGGCACCACCGACGCGGTGGACCCGCCCGCTGCCGCCCCCTGGGACACCCTGCCCTTGGGAACCAACCTCCAAGCCCAAGCCATCGTTGAACAGTGGCTCCAGCACGCATGGCCTGTGAATGAATCGCAGGTGCACGTGGATGACGAGCACATCACCGGCCAGCACCTTCGCTTTGAGGTGACCTCCACCGACATCATTGACCTGTTCTCATCGGGTCCCGATGTGGTGTTCCACGCCCGGCAACGGGGGTTTTATCGTGGCGGCCTCGCGGGCGTGCCCGAGCGCGAACGCGAAGAGGTGCTCAACGTCAATGGCATGGTGACCGTGCGCGATGGCGCGGTCCATTCGGGTCGCGTGATCCGCGACCGGGGTGGCCTCAAAGGTCGACTGCTCAAGGACTGATGCCATGACCACCACCATGTCCTCCAACGCCCAGACCGTTCAATTGCGGCGCGAAGGCGCTGTCCTGGTCATCACCATCGACCGCCCTGCCGTGAGGAACGCCATTGACCGCGCCACCTCCGAGGCCCTGGCTCACGCCATGGACGAGCTCGATGCCGACCCCACCTTGGTGATCGGGGTGCTCACGGGTGCAGGTGGCCACTTTTGTACGGGCATGGACCTCAAAGCCTTTTTGCGCGGTGAGCGGGTCGAGCTGCCTGGGCGCGGCCTTGCAGGCCTGGTGCAGACCCCACCGCGCAAGCCCTTGATCGCAGCCATTGAGGGGTATGCGCTGGCGGGCGGTTGCGAGATGGCCTTGGCCTGCGACCTCATCGTTGCCGCCGAGTCGGCTCAATTTGGCATCCCCGAGGTCAAGCGCGGACTCATTGCAGGCTCGGGCGGGTTGTTGCGCCTGCCCCGCCGCATCCCGCCACAAATTGCCATGGAGCTCGCGCTCACGGGCGACCTCATGAGCGCTCAGGACGCGCGCCAGTGGGGCTTGGTGAACAGGCTGGTGCCCGCCGGACAAGCCCTGCAGGCCGCCCTGGAGCTGGCCACCCGCATTGCAGCCAACGGACCTTTAGCCGTTCGCATCACCAAGCAGGTGATGAACGAATCGCCCACGTGGCCAGCCGATGAAGTCTGGGCTCGCCAGAATGCGCTGCTCGAACAAGTCATCGCCTCGGACGACGCGCGCGAAGGCGCTGCCGCCTTTGCCGAGAAGCGCCCTGCACGATGGAGTGGACATTGAACGCCCTTGGCCCACTGGACCCCGCTGCACAACGCCTCTTGGCGTTGGCGGCAGAGGCTGGCTATCCACCCTTTGAGGCGCTCAGCCCTGCTCAGGCGCGCAAGGCCTACGCCGCCAGCTGGAGCGTGATGCAAGCGCCTGGCGGCGACGTGGCCAGCGTCGTGGATCAGCACATCTCGGGGCCAGGCGGTGCGCTCACGCTTCGCGTGTATCGGGGTCAGGGTACCGATGCAACAGCGCCACTGCCTTGCCTGCTCTTTCTGCATGGCGGCGGCTGGGTGATCGGCAACCTCGAAAGCCACGATCGACTCTGCCGCCGCTTGGCCAATGGCGCAGGCGTGTGTGTGGTCGCGGTGGACTATCGACTCGCACCCGAGCATCCCTTCCCTGCTGCCCTGGACGACGCTGCGCACGCCCTTAACTGGGTGGCCGCCCATGCCCAGGCCTTGCACATTGACCCGCACCGCATGGCAGTGGGCGGCGACAGCGCCGGGGGCAATTTGGCCGCCGCACTGGCCTTGCTCTCACGCCAGGGCGATGCACCACCGCTCATCCATCAAACGCTGCTCTACCCCGTGCTCGATCTCACGGCACGCAGCGACTCCTACCGCCGCGTCACCCATGGCTTGCCCCTCACAGCGGCCACCATGCATTACTTCATCCAGCACTACACGCCCCATGCGGATGACCGGTTGGATTGGCGCGCCTCGCCCCTGCATGCCCACTCGCTCGCAGGCGTCGCGCCTGCGCTGGTGATGACCGTCTCCCATGACCCGCTGTGTGACGAAGGACTGGCCTATGCCCGGCGCCTGGACGAAGCGGGCGTGCGCGTCACCTCACTCCACTGCAATGACCAGATGCATGGGGTGCTCAGTCAAGGCCGAATGATTCCCGCCGCCGATGTGCTCACCGCCAACATCTGCCGCATCCTTTCCCACGAACTGCACCGCAGTGATTCCAGCGTTACTTCCCCCACCCCCTGCTGACAAGGCAGGTTCATTACAGGAGACACCATGAAACTTCCTTTCACCATCAAAACCGCACTGGTCGCAGTGGCCGGAGTGCTTGCGCTTTCGGCCACCGCGCAAGAGTCACCCAACGACGGGGTCTACAAAGACCGCATCGATTGGGGCATGCTCATGGACATGAGCGGTCCAGCATCCGAAGCTCAATCCACCTACGTCAAAGGCTTTCAGGACTTCATGCGCATGACCAATGAAGCCGGCGGCGTCAATGGTCGCAAGATCAACGTACTGGCCGAAGACAACCGCTTCAGTGCAGCCACCGACAAAATCGTCTACGAAAAATTTGTGGCACAAACCCCCGTGCTGGGCTTTTCTGGCATGGGCAGCTCTGGCGGTCAAACCGCTCTGGCACCCACCATCCGTGCAGGCAAAGTGCCGGTCCTGGGCACCTACACCCCCACCAAAGCCTTACTCGAACCCGCTTCGCCCCTGACCTATCACGGCATGTGTTCCTACAAGGCCATGGCGCAATCGGGTGTGGGCTACTTTGTGGACACCCTCAAGCTCAAAGCCCCCAAGGTGGTCACTGTGGCCATTGAAAGTGCCGGCGGCAAGGAATTCCATGACTACGTGGCCGAGTCGGTGGCCAAGGCAGGTGGCACCACCACCGCAGTGACCATGAAGATCAACGCAGTGGACGTGACGCCCCAGGTTCTCGAGATCATGAACCTCAAGCCTGACTTCATCACCATCTATGGCGTGAACAACACGGCCATCCTGACCATGAAAGGCCTGGCTCAGTACGGCATGAAGATCCCCGGCTTTGCCATCACCTACCTTGCCCAACCCCAGATCTATGCCGCCATGGGTCCCCAGGCTGGTGCCAACTTCTACGTCTCGACCTGCGTGTCGCCCGGCGGCTCAGACAACACGCCGGGCAACCGCGAACTCACGGCCTATGCAGAAAAAATGGGACGTGGCGCACTCAAGGAAGACATCAACTACGCCGCTGGCTGGATCACTGGCCAATTGGTTCTGAGCCGCATCGCCGCACTGGGCAAAGATGTGACGCGCGCACGCCTGGTCGAAAGCATGGCCAACGGCTTCACCGTGGACACCAAAGGCTTGACCGCACCCATCGTCTACACCAAGGACGATCACGGTGGCCCCAAAGTGCACAAGCTGATCTCGTTTGACTACGCCACCGGCAAGGTCAAGCACCACGGCGAATTCCGCGACTACGAGAAGTACGTCAAGTAATCCTTTCACATCACCAGGGACCATCATGCTTGGACAAGTTCTTTTCGGCGGCTTAGCCGTCGGCAGCATCTACGGGTTGGTGGCCCTGGGCTTTGCTGTGATCTTCAAAGCCACCGAAGTCTTCAACTTTGCCCAGGGCATGTTTGTGGTGTGCGGGGCTTACCTCGCCGTCACGGCCATGTCTGTGCTGGGCTTGTCTTTCCCAGTGGGCATCGTGTTCATCATTGGCGCAGCAGCTTTGCTGGGCGTGGTGATCCATGCCTTGCTGATCCAACCGCTTTCGGGTCGCCCCATGTTGTCCGTGATCATGATCACGATTGCGCTGTCCATCGTGCTGCGCGCGCTGATCGAAATGATGTACGGATCGGCTGGCCGCCCCTTGTCAACGCCCTTGCCCAGCGGGGTCCTCACCCTGGGCAATTTGCGCATCTCTCAATTGCACCTGACCGCCATGTTGGTGAGTTGGGTCTGCATGGCGGGCTTTGGGGCTTTCTTCCGATTCACCCCCATGGGCTTACTCATGCGCGCCACCGCCGATGGTCACGAGGCCGCCGTGGTCTCTGGCATCAATGTCAACGTGATGAACCGCATGGCCTGGGCCATCGGTTGCCTGTTGGCCGCCATTGGTGGTTTGTTCCTCGGTCAATTGCAAATCGTCTCCACCGAGCTGGAAAGCATTGGCTTGCTGGCCTTGCCCGCTGTGGTGATCGGCGGCATGCAAAGCATCCCCGGCGCCATCGTTGGGGGTTTGCTGGTGGGGCTGGTGGAACAACTGGCCGCCTCTTATGTATCGCCCAAGTCCAGTGACATCTTCATCTACGGCTTGCTCCTCTTCATCCTGATGTTCAGGCCCTGGGGCCTGTTCGGTCAACGCGAACTTGGCCGCGTCTGATCCAAGGTGCTTGCATCCATGACTACACATTCCACCCCTGCTGCCCCACCCGCTGCGCCGCGCAAGCGCTTGGGCTACTGGATCCGATGGGCTTTGGCCATCGCCTTCGTGCTTTACCTGCCCGTGGTCATGACCGACCGCGCCATCTTTGGCATTCGCTTGTCCAACGTGCAGCTGCTCAACCTGAGCCTGACGCAAATCAACCTCATGCTCATTGCCATGCTGGGCGCGCTGTCGCTGAACTTCCTCACCGGGTGCGCCGGACTGATCTCGATTGGCCACGCTGCGCTGTATGCGGTGGGCGCCATGACCGCGGCCACCGCCGGCACCTTGTGGGGCTGGCCATTTCCCCTGGTGTTGCTCGCTGCGGGCATGACCGGCGCATTGGCCGGCTTCCTGGCGGGGCTGCCCTCGCTGCGCGTGCGCGGCCTTTACTTTGTGCTATCCACCATGGCCTTGCACTACATCGTCATGTATGCCTTTTTGGAATACCAGTTCAAGTTCTTTGATGTGGTGGGCATCCCCTACCAGAATGCGGCGCTGGGCTCGTTTGAGCTCACCACCCCCATGCGCTGGTATGGCTTTTTGCTGGTGCTGACCGTGCTGGTCTTCTGGGGCTTGCGCAATGTGCTGCGCTCACGCGAAGGGCAAGCGCTCATGGCCATGCGCGACCATGAGCTGGCAGCCACCTCGGTGGGCGCCGATGTGCGCATCCTGCGCCTGAAGGCCTTCATGCTGAGTTCAGCCATTGCCTCGGTGGCAGGTGCCTTGTACGCCTACTACCTCACCAACGTGACCTCGGAGACGTTTGGCATCAGCTTTGCCATTCAGTTCATCGCCATGATCATTGTCGGCGGCATGGGTTCGCTAGGCGGGTCACTGGTGGGCGCTGCCCTGTGGCTGCTGCTGCCTTCCATCATCAACCTGATCGCCTCCCAAGCCAGCGAGACCACCGGACTGGTGCACCTGGTGCTGGTGGAACACAAAGCGCAACTGGTGCAGCTCATCTTTGGCTCGCTGGTGGTGGTGCTCCTGATCTTCGCGCCCCATGGCCTCGCAGGCCTGGGCAAGCAATGGCGCAAGCGCCGCAGTGCCAGCCAAGGGGAGGCTTGACATGTCAAACATGCTGGACATCCAAGGCCTGTCGGTCGCCTACGCACGCAAGGGCTTGGCGCTGCACGACGTGAGCCTGTCTGTTCCCAAGGGCGGCATCGTGGCCTTGCTGGGTGCCAACGGTGCAGGCAAGACCACCCTCATCCGCGCCGTCACCGGCTTGCTCGACCTTCACCATGGCGCCATCACCAGCGGACACATCCACTTCCAGGGTCAGGCAATCAACGACTTGCCCGCCCACCGACTCGTTCGCCTGGGCATGGGTCAAGTGCCCGAAGGTCGACTGGTGTTCAAGCACCTCACTGTGGAGGAGAACCTGCGCGTGGGGGCAGCCTTTTTGCCCCGCAGCGAAATCAAGCAAGGCCTGGAAACGGTGTATGAGCTCTTCCCCCGCTTGCGAGAGCGGCATCGACAAGCCGCTGGCTGGATGTCGGGCGGCGAACAACAAATGCTGGCACTGGGGCGCGCCATGATTGGCCGCCCCCAATTGCTGCTGGTCGATGAGTTGTCCTTGGGCTTGGCGCCCCTCATCGTCAAAGACATTTACCGCCAACTGCGGGTCATTGGCGAGACCCTGGGCACGGCCATGCTGGTGGTGGAACAAAACGCCCGCCTGGCTTTGGACTTTGCCGAGTCCGCCTATGTGCTGGCGGGCGGGCGCATCGCGTTTTCTGGCAGCGCCATGGAAGTGGCCAACAGCCCCGCCATGCAGGAGTCCTACCTGGGTGGCAACGACAGCGAATCCTCATCCCAGGAGGCTGCATCATGAGCACGCCCATGCTGAACATCTCGCAACTGACCATGCGCTTTGGTGGCATCAATGCCCTCAACGATGTGTCCTTCAGCGTTCAAGAGGGGCGCACCACTTCCGTGATTGGCCCCAACGGTGCGGGCAAGACCACCTTGTTCAACTGCATCACGGGCATGTACCGCCCCACCAGCGGCCAAGTGCAGTTTCGTGGACAAGACATCACCGCTGCGCCCGCCCATCGCATTGCCCGCCATGGCATTGCCCGCACCTTTCAGAATCTCGCCTTGTTTGGTGGTTTGAGCGTGATGGAGAACCTCATGGCTGGCGCCTATCTGCAAGGCCGATCGGGCCTGCTGCAAGGCGCCTTGATGAGCCCCGCTGCCCGTGCCGAGCGGCGCAATGCAGAAGCCGCCGCACACCAGACCCTGGCCTTTTTGGGGCTGGAGGATGTGGCGCATGCGCTGCCCTCTGAACTGTCTTATGGACGGCAAAAGCAGGTTGAGTTTGCCCGCGCACTGATGCAAAAAGCCCAACTGGTGTTGCTCGACGAGCCCATGGCGGGCATGAGCAAAACCGAAAAAGCCATGATGAGTGAACTCATCCAGCGTGTGCAGCGTGAATTCGGCATGACATTCCTGATCGTCGAGCACGACATCCCGGTGGTGATGAGCCTCTCGGATCACATCGTGGTGCTGGACTTTGGCAGCAAGATCGCCGATGGCTTGCCCGCCGATGTGCGCCAAAACCCAGCCGTGATCTCGGCTTACCTGGGCACCGAAGCCCATCACTGATTTCATTCAACCTTTCACCACTCAAGAGGATTTCCACGATGCGTGAAGCCGTTATTGCATCCACCGCTCGCACTGGCATTGGCCGTGCATTCAAGGGTGCCCTGAACCACACCAAGTCCCCCACCCTGCTGGGTCATGTGCTCAAGCACGCCGTCGAGCGTGCGCGCATCGACCCCGCCCGCATCGACGATGTGGTGGCCGGCACCGTGCTGGCCAGTGGCACGGCCGGCTTGAATCTCGCACGCAATGCCGTCTTTGCCGCTGGCTTTCCCGTCACCGTGCCCGGACAAACCATGGACCGCCAGTGCGCCTCGGGCTTGATGGCCGTGGCCACTGCGGCCAAACAAGTCATCGTCGATGGCATGGATGTTGTCGTCGCTGCGGGCCAGGACAACATCAGCGCAGTGCAAAACGATTACTTCAGCTGGGCCATGCGCGACAAGGACCAGGCCGTGATCGACCAGGTGCCCCATGCCTACATGAACATGCTGCAAACCGCCGAGTTCGTCGCCAAGAAGTACAACATCAGCCGCGAGGCACAAGACGCTTATTCGCTGCAATCGCAAAAGCGGACCGCAGCCGCTCAGGCCGAAGGCCGATTGGCGCAAGAGATCGTCGCCTTCAAGACCACCATGGCCGTGACCGACAAAGCCACCGGCACCACCTCACATCGCGAAGTGACGCTGAGCATGGACGAAGGCAACCGCCCCGACACCACCGCCGAGGGCTTGGCCAGCCTCAAGCCCGTGCTCGAAGGCGGCTGCATCACCGCTGGCAATGCCAGCCAGCTCTCGGATGGCGCATCGGCCTGTGTGGTGCTGGAGCGGGGCTTGGCCCAGCGCGAGAACCTGCCCGTGCTGGGCATTTATCGCGGCATGGCGGTGGCCGGTTGTGGCCCAGAGGAAATGGGCATTGGACCCGTCTACGCCGTGCCCAAGCTGTTGAAACAGCACGGGCTCAAGGTGAAGGACATTGGCTTGTGGGAACTTAACGAGGCCTTTGCCTGCCAGGCCATCTACTGCCGAGATCAATTGGGCATTGACCCCGACTTGTACAACGTCAACGGCGGTGGGATTTCGATTGGCCACCCCTACGGCATGACCGGTTCACGCCTGGTTGGCCACGCCTTGCTCGAAGGCCAGCGCCGGGGTGTGAAGTACGTGGTGGTCACCATGTGCGTGGGCGGCGGCATGGGCGCAGCAGCGCTCTTTGAAGTGGCCTGAACGGCTCAACGCGTCCAATAAGCTCAGCGCTTGATGCGGCTGATCTTGGTGCCTTCAATGCTCAGATTGCCCATGAGGCCTTGCTGATCGGTGATGAAGGCATAGGTCTCGGCACCCGCTTGCCACCCCCACGATGCCGAAACCGAGTTGTAGTACTGCGAGACGTTGCCGCCTTGCATCAACACGCCCTCGCCATAACTACCGCCAAACACCAAACCCGCTTTGACAATTTTTGGGAATACCAAAATCCCCTTGGCTTTCCTGGAGAGCAGCTCGGCTGTTTTGTTCAATTTGTAGAGGGTCTGCAAGGTGTGGGCAGCATCCCTGTTGAGATCCTCTGCTGTGGCGGCCTGAGCAGACAGGCTCACCCCAAAGCAAGCGCTGATCAACGCGCCGCACAAGAGGGCTTGACTGAACATTCGACGATGGCTTGACATGAAGATCCCCCAGGCCCTGACAGGCCGATGTGTGTGAGGAACCCAGCATGTGCTCAATGCTGGTTTTGTTCTGTGCGGTGACCCGCAAGTGAGGCGACGGCGAACCAAGCCCGTTGGATCGCCACAAAGAAAAAAGCCAGCTTGCGCTGGCTCTTTTTGGTGATCGCTGAGCGATCAATAGCTGTTGCGACGTGAATCGCCGTAGCCACCGCCATGACCACGGCCATAGCCACCGTTGCCAGGGGCGCGGGGCTCCATGGGACGGGCGATGTTGACCGTGAGGTCACGGCCGCCCATGTTCTGGCCGTGCATGCCACGGATGGCGGCTTCGGCTTCCTGGCTGTTGGACATCTCGACAAAGCCAAAGCCCTTGGAGCGACCAGTGTCACGTTCCATCATGACCTTGGCAGATTGGACCTGACCAAAGGCAGAGAATTGTTGGTGAAGATCGTCGTCCCGGACTGAGTAAGACAGGTTGCCGACATAAAGTTTGTTGCTCATTTTGGAGCCTTTCAAAAAAAGCGCCCTGCAAAATTGTGGACGCAGGTTAAAAAACAGGGAATCGAAGAGCGTCAGCGTTTGCGGTTGAAGGCAGGCGCACCCGCAGCGCGGGGTTGACGGTTTTCGATGTGGCGGAAAGTGATCCGACCTTTGGTGAGGTCGTAGGGTGACATTTCCAGCGTGACGTTGTCGCCCGCCAGAATGCGGATCCGGTTCTTGCGCATCTTGCCTCCGGTGTAGGCAATCAATTTATGGCCGTTGTCCAGCGTGACGCGGTAGCGTGTATCGGGCAGCATTTCATCGACCTTGCCCCTCATCTCGATGAGTTCTTCCTTGGCCATTCGATTACCTTGAATTAGAGGGTGAAGCCAAAGACGCGGGATTGAGCAGCCAATAGCGGCCTTGCGCGGCCGCGTACATGAGTGCGCTGTCCTGAGTTTTGAACTCGGGTTTGAAGGTGTAGACGCGGTCACGCGTCTGGCTGCCTTTTCCTTGGCGAATGGAGAGCAGCGCGGTGTGTTGATCGTTGCCGTGTGAACGGCTCAGGGGAGTGATCTGGAAATCGCCGACAGCGAAAGGTTGGGTACTTGTGAATGACATTAAAAACAGTGGTGTGCAGGCTCAAGGCCTAGATTCATGCCGCTGCGAGGTGCATGGCAGCATGGGCAATGCAACCGCGTTAAGGCTGCGAGAGTGAAGCTTGCCTGGGGAAAAGTCAGACCACTTTTGAAGCCCACAGCGAAGTGGTTTTAAGTGGAGGTGTGCGGTTTTGGGGTGCCGCTGCCCATATCGAACCTGAATGCAGCAGGGGTAAGCAAAATTGCTGCAACCGGGCTAATGTAAGCGCCTTTGGGCAACTGCGCAAGGACTTTCTGAATTTTTTCGAAAAAGGGCTCGGAGATATTCCGAGCCCTAGTATGTGGTGGAGCTGGCGGGAATTGAACCCGCGTCCACAAGCCTTCTTCGAGCAGTTCTACATGTGTAGTCGTCTGTTTAGGTTCTCGTTCACAGTGCTGCGCAGCGACACGCCACACCACAAACCAGCCTCCTTGAATCTCGTTGAATACCAAGAGACACGGCATTCAACCAGCCTATGTGAATTCCCTTGCAGCCAGGACAACTTGAACCTTGCGGCTCAAGTCACCCTTGCCCAGCCCATCGGCCAACTGTTGCAAGGCTCACCGGATTAAGCGGCGAGTGCGAAACGTTCGTCGTTTGCAGTTAGTTTTTTTCTGCGGTTTTACGAGGTGACAGAACCTCGACATGCCCT
>JACCEE010438818.1_pt1 | contig 33580 bp, 31 predicted proteins | sample 7449931 | NCBI WGS metagenome assembly JACCEE01 (sample SAMN15323457, study PRJNA562643) | freshwater metagenome | isolation source: river surface water | place: USA:Blue River Watershed | collected 2017-08-19 | reverse complement strand
CTTCCTTACCAAGGAAGTACTCTACCCCTGAGCTACATCGGCAACTTTGAGCGGGAGACGGGACTCAAACCCGCGACCCTCAGCTTGGAAGGCTAATGCTCTATCAACTGAGCTACTCCCGCTTGTTTTAACCGAACCTATTAAGAACGTCTTTCTATTTTCGGGTGGGGAGAGGAGGATTCGAACCTCCGAAGTCGTAAGACAACAGATTTACAGTCTGCCCCATTTGGCCGCTCTGGAATCTCCCCGTTTTTCCTACTTCTTGCCATTAAACAAGAGCAGCTGTTATTCTTATCAAAAACAGACCATTTCCAAGAATTACTCCTCAAAAATGGTCTGCAAATTTAATCTATTTTTTATTCTAAACAGCAAATCAAATTACTTTTTTGAAAATTTATTTCGGCTTTATCTTGGTTTTATATTTCTCTATCTGTTTTTTGAGTGCATCGACAGATAAATCAACGGCTTCCTCGAATGTTTTCGCCTGTTTCTTCACAAATAGGTTGTCGTTGGCCGGAACAATAAGCCTAATTTCGCTTACTTTATTTTCGCGGTCGTCGTCCTTTTCAAGCTTCAGCATAACTTCAGCACCAATTACACCGTCGAAGAACAGATCGAGTTTACCCAACCTCTTTTCACAAAAATCAACCAGCTTTTGGTCAACTTTGAAGTGTACGCTTTGTACTTTTACGTCCATAATCAATCCTCCTTTTAAATTTCGGCTCTCGGATGAGCCTGGTTGTAAATTTCTTTTAACTTTTCGAACGTAGTATGAGTATATATTTGCGTGGCAGCCAAATTGGCATGCCCCAGCAACTCTTTTATTGCATTTAGCTCAGCCCCCCTGTTCAACAGGTGCGTTGCATAGCTATGCCTGATGATGTGCGGGCTACGCTGGTCAATAGTTGTAACCATCGAAAGGTTCTTCTTCACTATCCGGTAAAGAAGCTTTTCGTAAACCGGTTCACCCTTGTCGGTTACAAACAGATAAACGCCGGCCGGCTTAAAAAGTTCGTTTTTCGAAGAAATATATTGTGACAATACCGTTGCAATCTCTGTTGGAAATGGCACAATGCGCTCCTTATTCCTCTTTCCTAATACCTTAACTGTTTTTTCGGTGAGGTTTAAATCGGCAAACCGAATGTGCATCAATTCTGAAAGTCTTATTCCTGTCCCATAAAACAACGAAATAACTGCTTTGTCGCGCAAACCAGTAAAATCGTCCGAAAAATTGCGACCATCGAGCAATTGGTTCATCTCTTTTTCCTGAACAAAAAGGGGGAGTTTTTTGGGTGCCCTCGGAATAATTACCTTATCAGTAGGGTTTGCGGCAATAACACCTTCGCGAAGCAAAAATTTGAAGAAGGTCTTTAGTGTAGAAATTTTGCGGGTAACGCTGCGTGCAACAATACCTCCATCGAGCATCGAAACAATCCATTGCCTGATAAGATGGTGATCAGTAGTCTCAACACAAAAATCCTCAACCAATTCCTTCCCAAATTGAATGAACTGGTCGAGGTCTTTCTCGTAGGCGGTGACAGTATGTACAGAACACCGCTTTTCGTATTTCAGGTAATTAAGAAAATTATTTATGTTGGACATCAAGATTGCCTTATTATACGGACTCAATATACAAAAAATATCTGCCCGAAAAGCAATCAATGCCACATTTTTCTTAATTAGTCTTCAGCGCGCTGTAACTGTTGAATGTAAATTGCCTTCTTGACTTCAGTACGGCGAACCACTGATGGTTTTTCAAATGCCTGACGGTTACGGAGCTCTTTGATGGCACCGGTTTTCTCAAATTTACGTTTAAAACGTTTCAGGGCACGCTCAATATTCTCGCCGTCTTTTACAGGAATTACAATCATACTTTTATTTTTAATAATTTGTTTTTCGACTGATTTTGGGTCGCAAAGTTAGGAATATTCCAATATTTTACAAAGGGTTGAAGTTTTTTTTCAAAAATATCACTCTTTGTCTTGTCAATTGAATTTACTGATTGAATATCAGATAAGGAGTAAGTTGTTTCAAACTGTCGGCAGAAAAAATCAACTCCAAATCGGCAGGCGACACAAAAGGGCCTTTGCTGTCGCGCAATTTCACAATCTTTCGGCTGTTTTTGTAGCCGATGTACGGATGTCGTCCCATTTCGCTTGCCGAAAGGAAATTGATATTGAGCAATTCAATCTTATCGGCATCAACATTCAGATGAGGCGATGCCATCTGAAAATGCTCCTCTTTCAGGCCATAAACCATCCTCAGTTGTTCGATATCGTAAAATCCACCCAACATCTTTCGGTATTTTAGAATCCTTACAGCCAATGTTGGCCCAATACCTGGCAGAGCTACCAGCGCAACAGAATCGGCCCCGTTTAACTCAACTTTCGTAATCCCTACATTGGCCTTTCGCTGAATCATCACTTTCTTTTCGATTGTATCCTTCTCATCTTTTGAGATAACAACTGATTGTTTTACATTATCAATCTCAATATAGGGAGACAACTTCTCAAAAAGTTCAGGCGTCATACCATAAATTTTCCCAACTGAAGAGTTGCTTTTAAACCGACCTCCTTTATCCAGATATTTCAACCAGTTGGCTGCAACATTCCTGGGTACTCCCATATCGAGTAGCCGTGCTTCGGAAACCTGATTGGGATCAAAAGAAGATAATTTCATTGGTGATACAGATATCTGATTGTCAGTCAAATTCTGTTTTTGCTGTATAAAAACATCAACTTCGCGCTCCCACTGCGAAGTGTCGACAATTCTTGGCGAAAGCCAAAGAGGCATCGACCAGTTAACCATCAGGACAACAACTATCAGCGAAAGCAAAAAAACAACACCTCTTCGCTCCTGTTGGGTAAAAAGAAATAGTTCACGAAATTCTTTCTTCATAAAAATATGATAATTAGGTTAGTATAATTTATGGCTTATTTCTGAAAAATGCAAATGCATCAGCAATCTTGCTACGGCGAACCATCGTATATCTCCTCTTATGATTCGAAAAGTAAATTCTCAGAAGGGATAACCAATAGCAAAGGCAAAGTTGAGATTATCCTGACTGAGGAGTTGACTTCCCTTCACCCACCTGTTACTGCCGGAAAGCGACGGATCGCGTAATTTCATTCCCATGTCAATTCTGAAAATCACGTACGAGAAGTCGTATCGCAAGCCAAACCCAGAACCTACGGCTATCTCCTTGTAAAAATTTGAAATATTAAACTCGGTTCCCGGGCGGTTGTCCTTCAGCGACCAAATGTTGCCCATATCCACAAAAATTGCTCCTTCCAACGGGCCAATCATCGTAAAGCGGTATTCGGCGTTTGCCTCCAGTTTGATATCGCCCGACTGGTTGGGGAACTCATTGGGATCGGCTTTGTATGAACCCGGGCCAAGTGTACGTACCGGCCAGGCACGAATTCCGTTAGCTCCACCTGAGAAAAATTTTCTTTCGAAAGGCATTTGAACCGAATTGCCCATCGCAACGGCAATTCCGGCATAAGCTCTGAAAACAAATGCATTATATCGGTTGATTATTTGCCCGTTTCGATACTCAAAATCTGTTTTGACATATTGCGCAAAGGGTGTTCCCAAAAAACGGTATTGCTTCCCGCTCAATGAATCGGTAACGTAGGCCGGACGGTTAAACAACTTGCTCACCCCGTACATGGTATTACCGGCAGTTTCAATCGAAGCCCTGAAATATTTGTAACTAGCCTTTCGCTGAAGATTCTGATTGCTAAAGATATAGGAATAGTTTAGCGCCGAAATGGAGTGATCGATATAAGAACTCTTAATGTAAAGATTCTCAATTCTCGACACAAAAGCAGAATCGAGGGCGAACATTTTGACCAGGTTCAACTCGAAGAGATTAATACGATGGGTTGTGTATTCTGATGATTTCCACTGATATCCATAGCTTCCTCTGATAATGGAACGGGTATAGTCCGGACGACGTTGATAATTATAAGCTAAATTGAAAAATGTTTGCGGCGTAGAGAAACGGAAAAGTGCCTGACTCTTGAATGGTGCAATAAATTTTGGAAATGTAATTTTAGTATCGGCACCCAACTCCAGAGAGTTAAAAGTCCGGGCCGAATCGCCCTTGCCATAACTCTGTTTCTCGGTAGCACCCAACAAATTAATATCAAATATTTCACCCCCCTTAAAAAGATTTTTGTGCTGGTACCCAAAGTTTCCTGCTACACCCAAATTACCCAGAGAGTTCGTTCCTTCGGCACTTACAGAATATGATTGTTTTAAAGTTGGTGTTAACTGAATATAACAATCCAGCGTAGGATTTCCATATATATCAACTTCGCCGGTTTCTGTAAAACGGATATTGATTAGCTTGAAGAGCCTGAGTGCAAAAAATTCATTATAAGTCCTGTCGACCAGATCGGCCGAATAGTATTCCCTATCGGCTATATGATTGGCATTCAATAATGTTTGAACTTTAAATTTTAACGCATCGCTATACACTATAAAATGGTTTCCCACCTGCAAAGTATCACGCACCGGTTCAGATTTGCCCAACTGCCCATTATCGAAAAGATTTTTTTGAGGCTCAATATCAGTCTGGTAATAGAAATTCCGGAAAGTATACCGTTCGTGCAAATAGAGTGAATCGGACAATGTATTTGTATTGTTATCCACAATCATCTTTAAATCGACCTTACCAATATTCTTTGTAGTATCGGCTTCGAAATAGATATGGGTTTTATTGGCTTTATAAAATCCATTATTCTGCAAACTGCGCAAAACCCGCTGGCTCTCAGCCGCAAGTTTATCCGTATCAAAAAGATCGTTAGGAGCAACCGTGCTTCTGACAACATCTTGTTCGACATAGGGAGTTACTACGGGATCTTTCGAAATAGCCTGATAAGAATCAATCCGGATGGGCGAGTTGGCTTTTATTGCATAACTGACATAAGCACGCTTTTTTCGTTTAAACCAGACCGAATCAACAATTTCGGCATTATAATAACCTCTGTTTCTGAGCAATCTTTTCAACTCGTCGTTTGTCCTATCAACAAGTGCCGGATTGTAAATCACAGGAGCCTCGCCAATTCTTTTCAGCCAACCATTCTCTTTTTTATCTGACGAAAGATTGTACAATCCCAAATGAAATTTCCAGATTCCAAAAATTCGGGTATTGGGGCGCTGCTTCAGATAACTCTTTAATTCATTCCTGTCAACTTTGTTATTGTCAACGGTTATTTCAACCTTCGACAATAAATACTCATTATCAGGGACATATCTAACCACACTGCACGAAGTAAACAGTACAACGAAAATAATGGGCAGAAAATATGTCAGTTTAAATTTGTTCTGCATGAGGGAATTAAAGTAAGGCAAAGATAATCAACCGATGAATTAAAAATGGGTTAAATTTGAAAACTGAAAGTTCAAAGTAAGAAAATGCTATCAAAGAACAAAATAAAACTTATCCGCTCGCTTTCGCTGAAAAAATTTCGAGATATCGAGAAACTATTTGTTGCCGAAGGGAAAAAACTGGTACTCGACCTCATCGATGCCGGCATGCAACCTATAGAGCTTTACTGTACTCCAGCAGGCTCCAAGCTTTTACACGGGCGAAAGAAAATTCAGGTTATTCAGATTTCGGAAGAAGAAATTACCAAAATCAGTAACCTGAAAAGCCCGCCTGAAATGATAGCCCTTTTTGAAATCGACAAGAAAGATCCTGACTGGCGAGACATGGCAACAGACATTTCGCTGGTGCTCGATAACGTTCAGGATCCCGGAAATCTGGGGACAATCGTCCGTTTGGCCGATTGGTTTGGTATTCGCCAAATTTTCTGCTCACCCGGAAGCGCCGATTTGTACAATCCCAAAGCAGTCCAGTCTACCATGGGAGCACTGGCCCGGGTCAGTATCATTTATTTACCGCTCGATGACCTGTTTGAAAAAGCGGCTCAACTTTCACTACCGGTTTATGGAACTTTTATGGAGGGAGAAAATATTTTTCAGGCATCACTTACGACAAACGGACTGATTGTGATGGGAAACGAAGGGAATGGCATATCGTCGGCATATCACACGTTTATCAATAGAAAATTGACCATACCCTCTTTCCCGGCAGGCGCAACTACAGCAGAGTCACTCAATGTAAGTGTAGCCACAGCTATTGCCTGTGCTGAATTTCGTCGCAGGGTTTACCGGTAAAGCTGCGCTATCGTCTCGGCTACACGTTCGCCATCAACAGCTGACGAAACGATTCCGCCGGCATAGCCTGCCCCCTCTCCACACGGGAAAAACCCTTTTATTTGAACATGTTGCATGGTTTCGTTATCGCGTGGAATACGAAGGGGTGACGATGTTCGCGACTCGACACCCAGAATAATCGCTTCGTTAGTGAGATAGCCTCGGTTTTTATTGCCCATTTTAACCAATCCCTGCTGAAGCCGCAGGCGAATAAACTCGGGCAGCCAGCGGTGCATTTCCGATGGTATAATTCCCGGCCGGTAAGAAGTATCGGGTAGCGATGTGGGTTTACGGTTATTGATGAAATCGAAAAGCCGCTGTGCCGGTGCAAATTGTGAATTTCCGGCCTCTCTAAAACAGCTTTTTTCCAACTCTTCCTGAAAAACAAGTCCAGCCAGCGATCCATATTTGCGATGATAATCTGCTGGAATATCTTCCAACCTGATTTCGGTGACCATTCCCGAATTGGCAAACCGGCCTCCTCTGCTCGATGGAGACATTCCGTTAACCACCAGTTCGCCGGGTGCTGTTGCGGCCGGTACGACCACTCCGCCCGGGCACATACAAAAAGAATAGACGCCCCGATCGTTTACCTGCTCGACATACGAATAGGCCGCCGGTGGCAAATATTGACCTCGTGCCATGCCATGATACTGAATTTTATCGATCAACTCCTGGGCATGCTCCACCCGCACTCCCATTGCAAATGATTTGGCTTCGAGCTGAAGTTTATGTTTCTCGAAAAGCCTGTAAATATCGCGGGCCGAATGACCGGTAGCCAATACAACGGCAATGCCTTCAACATTATCGCCATTTTGCAGACGAACCCCGGTTATCCTATTTTCTTTCAAAAGAAAGTCTTCAACTCGCGCGTTAAAATGATACTCTCCACCTGAGCGGACAATCGTTTCGCGAATTGCCGAGATTACTTTGGGCAGAACATTGGTTCCAATATGAGGATGTGCATCAATCAAAATTTCATCCTGGGCGCCATGAAAATGGAGCACTTCAACTATTTTCCGCACATCGCCCCGCTTCTTCGAACGGGTATAAAGTTTCCCGTCGGAAAAAGTACCGGCCCCACCTTCGCCAAAGCCATAATTGGAATCCGGGTTAACAACATGATCCTTATGAAGGATTTGAATGTCGAGTTTACGATCAGGAACTGATTTCCCCCTTTCGAGGATAACAGGCTTAAATCCCTCTTCTATCAACCGGAGTGCGGCAAAAAGCCCCGCCGGTCCTGCACCTACAATCACCACCGGGCGGCCATTGGCCACATTGGGATATTCGAAACTGATTTTTTCGGCTTTGGGCTCCACTTCATCAATAAAAATATCGAGCCCTAGATTGATTTTGATATTTGAATTGCGTGCATCGATAGAGCGTCGGCGTACCACAATCTGGTGGATCCGTGATACATCTGTTTTCAATGTCGACGCAACGATCTCTTTCAGGAGTTTCATCTCTCCGGCCTGCCGCGGGGTAACCGCTATATTAACCTCTTTTTTCAAGCTAATTTGATTTTTTAAGCATATTAACGGCAAGGTTCGGGAGATAGTTTCGGGCCGTATATCAATCGGTATAAGTAAACCTATTCGAAATAAAGCAGCAACGTAAATATATTTGAGTTTAGTTCCTTAATTACGAAGCCATAATAAGGCGTATTGTACACTTTTTCGCTATTGTAATCGTGTTTAATCAAATTGGTAAGCCCATACGAAAACCGGAACTCGCCCGAGAAACGGAAATACTCAAGGTAGGTATCCAGTCCAAAACCAATATCGATATAGGCCCCGTTTCGTTTCACATGGACAATTCCTTCAGAGATTCTTTTGTTTTCCAAATCTCTGCGATAGGTTGCTCCAAGATAAACAAATGGACGGAGATTATAATGGCGCCACCCTTTGTAGCGAAAGCCTACCGGAAAATCGATATAGGCTGACGGTGTCGTCATGTAATCCTGGGTATCAACCCCTTCGAGCTGGCCAACCAACTGTTCGCTGACAGGAATAGAAAGTACCATTTGCCGACGGCCAAGTGAAATACCCGGCGTGAATCGCAAATCGAGACCTTTGGTCAATTTGAGATTGGCAACGCCACCCACTGTTAACCCTGGCGATACCGGACTAACCTCTGCCCGATAAGAGGTTTTCTGGTAATAGGCATTCAATTCAGCCGAAGTTTTTAACTCGGGATATTTTGTAAAGATCGGGTTATCGTAAACGGTAGGATAATGGCTAAAACGATAGTCCATAATATTCCCTCCCAAATAAAAGCCGAACCGTAAAGGACGATTGTCGAACCCCAGCAAATGGGTTGTACGTCGCGATTGGGCCAAAAGCGGCTGCCAAACCGTCAACAAGAGAAATAAAATGATATATCCGAATTTGATTCGTCTCACAACTGATTCCGATTTTACTGCAAAATAGCGTATTGAGGGCAATTTTCAAACATAAAATTGAAAAATCACCTTATTCGGGGATAAAAGCCTATTCAGCAAGCGGTTTAATTCCTATGTAAACTGTTGCAATGCCAAATGTCTGACGTTCCTCGAATGCATTGCCAAAACCAACCAAACGCAACTGTTCCAGAAAATCGTCACCATCGGGAAAAGCTTCGACCGACTCAGGCAAATAAGTATATGCCGATTTGTCTTTCGAAAAAAGCCGTCCCAAAAATGGAAGGATATGACTGGAATAAAAATTGTAAAATTGCTTTACAGGAAAACGGCGGGGCTTCGAAAACTCAAGCACGCAAACCACTCCGCCCGGCTTCAGCACCCTGAAAATCTCACGCAATCCCTGATTTAGATTCTCAAAATTTCGAACACCAAAAGCTACCGTAACTGCATCAAAATAATTATTATCGAAAGAAATTGATTCTGAATCGCCTTGATAAAGTTTAATTTTTTTAGCCAAACCCCGCTCTTCCATCTTGCGCCGGCCAACAGCCAGCATCTCCTCCGAAATATCGATACCGGTAATTTGGGTGGCTCCGGTTTTCAGTGCAGCAATGGCAAAGTCTCCGGTTCCGGTGGCTACATCGAGTACGCTCCGGGGCGAATGGCGCTTTACCAGTTGAATGGCCCTGCGGCGCCAAAGTTTATCGATCCCGAAAGAGAGAAAATGGTTGAGAAAATCATATTTCGGGGCGATATGGTTAAACATCTCGGCCACCTGCTCCTTCTTGCCCGAGGTCGAATCGCGATAGGGTTTCACATCTGTCATCCGTCAGTCCTCCATTTCGCTGACAACGCCTTTGTCAATAAAGCCAAAAGATTGATCGTCGATACGGATTTCACCTTTAGTGACATGGCCAAGGGTCATTACCGGAATCTTGCGTTCGAAAAGAAAATCGACAAACTCGTTCTCTTTTTCTTCGGTTACGGTCACAATGTAGCGCCCCATCGATTCGCCGAAAAGGAAAGCATCCGAGCGGATTTCCGCATCGGTCGTAATATCGAAACCCAGATTATTGGGAAGACTGCTGCGCAACAGCGAGAAGAAAAGCCCGCCAATCCCTACGGGGGCAGCCGACACCACCAAATCGCGGCTTATCAACTCTTTCATGGCTACGCCCAACCGTCCTTCTCCCGATAGGTTGAAATGCATCAGCGGCCAATCTTTGATTTCGTGATAATGATCGAGGTACTCCGATGCAAATACATCGTTATGCGAACGCCCAACCAGTAAAATATTGTCGCCTTTCGTTTTGAAACGTTGTGTCATCACCTGATCGCGATCTTTCAATTTTCCAAACAGACTTACAATCAAAGTAGGCGGTACAAAGCCATTCCCGGTTGAATAGTCGTAATGAATCTTGCGTTGCGATGATTTCAGGTTGAAAGTTTGGGCTGCAGCATCGAGGCCAAGTTTGGCTGCAATCACCATTTCCTGCGCAATCGGACTGGCAAATTCCACATGGTTCAGGAATGTGCTCATCGAAACAGGTTCGGCACCATAGCAAATTAGCCGCCTGACGGCTTTGGCCACCAAAATCTGAGCTGCCACAAAGGGATCGACTGCCAGACGTCGGTGATCGGCATAGATGGTCAACGAATAGAGCTTTTCGTCTGCATCGATCTGAAAAATACCGGCTTCGCCCAGATCATCACCTCCCAGTTGGGATGGTTCGGGTGCCGGCGCGGCAAACTCATTGAAAATATTGACCGGCGAAAGATGCGGAATAGCCAGCATCGAATCGATAACGGTACGTAGATTCTCCGGCTCGGGAATCTGTTCTATTGTCAGTACAGGGGTTTCAAGTTCAGCCATAATCTCAATGTAATTGCAGTTTTTCGTGCATCAAAATTAACCAACCAATCATTTTATCCTAAAGAAATGACCTTTTTTTTTAATTTAGCCGGGCAAAACAAATTCATCATGTCAAAAACAGCAATGATCACCGGTGCCACTTCGGGTATTGGAAAAGCGACGGCTCAACTACTTGCCGAATATGGTTATAACCTGATAATCAACGGGAGGCGTAGCGATCGCCTTGATGAACTGGCCAACGAATTAATCCGCAACAACCGTATTGAACTGCTGAAACTTTGTTTTGATGTCAGGTCGCTTACCGAGGTTGAAACGGCTATCGGTTCGCTCAGCACCAAATGGCGTGAAATTGACTTGCTGATCAACAATGCCGGACTGGCTGTAGGGCTCGAACCTGTTCATGCAGGAGTTACCGACGACTGGGAAAGAATGATTGATACCAATGTTAAAGGTTTGCTTTACGTATCGAAAAGCGTATCGCAACTGATGATTGAACGACGCAAAGGTCAAATCATCAACATATCGTCGATAGCCGGACGCGAAGCCTATCCCAACGGGGCGGTTTACTGCGGTTCCAAACATGCGGTACAGGCTATTACCAAGGCGATGAGGGTAGAATTGCTCCCCTACGGGATCAAAGTCAATACAATCGCCCCCGGAATGGTCGATACTGAATTTTCGGTTGTCCGTTTTAAAGGCGATCAGCAGCGTGCCGATAACGTGTACAAAGGCTTCGAGCCACTTATGGCCGAAGATATTGCCGAAACCATTCTCTTTATGGCCACCCGCCCGCCGCATGTTAGTATCGACGATTTGCTTATTATGCCCGTCGCTCAAGGCAGTTCCCGCGATGTTTTCAGAACGGAATAACCCTCAAACTTCGCTTAAAATAAAATATTTTTTTACTAACTGTCAGATATTTGCGTGAATAAGATTATAGTTATCAGATATTCGGTAATGGGCGATGTGGTGTTAACCACGCCGGTTATAAGGGCTATAATTGAGTCGAATTCCGAACTCGAAATTACCATTGTCACCAAAGAGTTTTATGCCCCGTTTTTCTTCGGAATACCCAGGGTCAATCTCTTTTTTATCGATAAGGATAACCGGTACAAAGGGTTAAGCGGTGCTTACCGGTTATACAAAACACTTGTAGCCGAAGGTACCCCCGATGCGTTTATCGATTTGCAGGGCAACCTCTTCTCCAGAACGCTCTCCTGGTTTTTCGAAAGGAAAGGAAGCAAGGTAAGCCGGATTGACAATGGAGAGAAAGAAAAACAATTTCTGATCAAAGCTAAATACATCAGGGCACTTAAACACGCCACCACCCGTTATCTCGACGCATTTGCTGCCGTTGGCTTCGATGCCAAAATTGGCAAAGCCCCGTTTATCGATTACTCCACCGAAGCCTACCAAACGGCCCGCAGCTATTTCATCGGGAAAATACCCGAAAAATCGTATCTGAAGATTGGCCTGTCGCCCTTTGCTCCCACTAAACCCAAAGTTTGGGGCCTCAACCATTTTAAGGAGCTGATATCGTTGATCAACCAAAACCACAATGCCGTATTTTTTCTCTTTGGTGGTGGCGAAAAGGAGATTCTGCTGATGAAAGAACTGGAACAATTCGGTGACAACGTTCATCTGATAGCCGGAAAATTCACCCTTTCGGAAGAGCTTGCGATGATGAGGATGCTCGATTTGATGATTTGTATGGACTCATCGAACATGCACCTGGCCTCGCTTTCGGGAATTAAGACCATCTCAATTTGGGGAGGCACTCACCCGGCATTTGGCTTTTCGGCGCTCAACCAGCCATCGGAATATCATATTCAAACCCCGGTTAGCTCGTTGAAATGCAGGCCATGTTCGGAACAAGGCGAAAAAAACTGCATCTATAAAGAACCCAAATGTATGGAGATGATTACCGCAGAAGCGGTTTTCGATTCGATACGGCCAATCATAGCCCGTCAGTCGCAGCAAGGGAGCGAAAAATAATATCAGTATCAGCGCCGGAAACGTATCTTTCAATTGACAAGTCGAATTTAATTCAAAACAGAGAGCCGCCAAATGAATCTAACGGCTCAATATCTTCAACCATGAATCAGTCCAACGAGAATGTTTCAATATATGTTTTCCATTACAAAGATGGGGAACCGTTTCCCGAACTGAATGGGTACCACCATATTTTTTGCGGTAAAGCACTTCATTCGGGGAACAGCCAATTGACAGGCGACGATTCAGGTGAAAATATTTCTTCCAAAAACCCTTTCTACAGCGAGTTGACAGGCATTTACTGGGCATACAAAAACCAACAGTCCGATATCGTTGGCACATGCCACTACCGGCGTTTTTATGCCGTCAGCAAAGAACCGCTTTTCTACCGCGCCAAACGTTTTCTGTACCACTTGGCCGGTATCCATACCGGTCGGCATGGGTTAATCTACTCTTCGCGGCCCGATTATTGGAAAGACAAAATATTAACAACACGGCAAGCCCGGGAACTCCTGAAACATTACGACGCGATAATGCCGCAGAAAAGAAAATTGCGCCAAAGTATAGAAGAACACTATGTGAAATATCACAATGCCAACGACCTGACGCTACTAAGAGCAATTATTGAAGAGCAATCGCCATCGCTGACCGCCTCATTCGAGGAAGCCATGGTTCACGAGCAACTGTATGCCAATAATATGATGATTATGAAGCGGCCACTCTTCGATGAGTTGTGCCATTGGCTTTTCGATATCCTTTTTGAATTCGAAAGAAGAAGCGATCTGGCCCATTACAGCGAATATCAGCAACGGATATTCGGATTCTTGTCCGAACGGCTTATTACGGCGTGGATTCACCACCGGCAATTAAAGGTGAAAGAATTGCAGCTAATCTATCTGAAAAAGTTAAAGAAGAGATTGACATAAACCAATCGTCAGATCTCGATTTTTAACCGTTACAATATGGTTTTGAGAGACTTTCCTCTTTGATATCAGCGAACGCGGAACAACCGTTTAATCCGCGTTTTAAAATCGACAGGTTTGTTGGGATCGGGGAATACCTCAACTGCCTCTTTCATCTTCTGATTAAAAGTATCGATCTGCTTCTGTTGCGGCCAGTGGCGGTGCTTGCCCCATTTGTTTGCAATATCCTGCTGGCTGCTCCGCTGCTTCAGCTTATCGATTCGGCCAAGGACATAATCGAGACCCAACATCTTAAAATGCAGCAACTTGATATCCTCTTCATTATACATCTTTATCGTCCCGGCAGGATAGCATTTATGGCAACCGGCTTGAAAATTAATCTCCTCAATCAAGTCAGGATTAAAAAGAATGCACTTGCTAAAATGACGGGTATCCCTCACGCCCATTTTCACCTCAAATATATTGTCAGGGAAGGTTTCGCTGATCATATCGTAACCAATTGGTTTTACAATTGAATATCCCTGCGCTTTAAGTTCATCCAGTTTATTGATGATATCAGGGTGAAACAGGACTTCATCGGTGTCACACACAATCACCCAATCGGCTTTCCCCCGACTTTCTTTCCAGACATTATTTTTAATTTCGAGGTAAATATCGTTTCTTATCTGGCTGTTCGACTGATAAGTCCGTACTTCGGCATTGGGGTAAGATTGAATAATCTCCACCGAACGGTCGTCCGACTCGTTGTCCATCACCACCATCTTTTGGCAGAATTTTGAATAGTGATCCAATACCTGTGGAAGAATTCGCTCTTCGTTCCAACAAAGGATATAATAGTGTACGATACTCATGAATTTCAGCCTCTTTTATTGTCAGCAAAAATAGTAAAAAACCACGATAGCACTATCGTTTTGGGTTTCGGACTCTTTTATTTACTTTGCATTATCATTTTTTAAGCGGTTAAAACGGGGAAACGCTGTTAAACAGTAACCGATATCAAAAAGTATCGGCAAGAGGGCATCACCCGCCAGCTTAAATAAATTATTTACGGATGAAAGAGTTAGTGATTATTACACCGGTTAAAGATTCCCTATCCACATTGAAAGAGACTGTCAGCTCGCTTTCGGCCACTGCACGGACTTCTGATTATTATATTTTTGACGACTTTAGCACCACCGAAACCCGTTCGTGGCTCGATAACCACGCCAACGAATTTGGCTACCATGTTATTGGCCTCGAAAAGCACACACAAAAGAAATCGCCCAATTACCGGACTATCCTGTTGATGGCCCAACAATATGCATTAAGGGAAAATGGCCATCTGCTAATCATCGAGTCGGACGTGGTGATTGGGCAATCGACCGTTGAGGGGCTGAACCGTCTGGCTGACGAACTGGAAGATGCCGGATTGATTGGTGCCGTAACCGTCGACCACGACAACAATGTCAATTTCCCCTATCTGTATGCCGCCAAAGATGGCAAAGCCGGAACTTATGTGTCGGAACACAGCATTAGTTTTTGTTGCACATTGCTGACCAACCGTTTTTTGCAAGCTTACGATTTCAACCAACTCGACCCGTCGCTCGACTGGTTCGATGTGCCGATTACCCGCCAATCGAGGGCATTGGGCTTCAAAAATTATATATCAAAAGATTTTCCGGTGTTGCACCAACCCCATGGCAGCCGTCCGTGGAAACAGCTCAAATACAAAAATCCGATCCTTTATTACCTGAAAAAATTTATCCTTCGACGCGACCGAATTTAAAAAGCTTCCGCCCAAAAGCCTTGGTATCCTCCTTTTTCTGACGTCGCGCTGCACTTTTGTGCGAATAGTCCAATATATATTGACAAGCTTCAGCCGAATCGCGGCCATGTATTTGGGCATATTCATCGGAGACGATTTTAAGCATCGCATCGTCGAGCCCCAATTGACAAAAATTAGTCAATCCCTTATGGAACGAAACCGGCCCAAACTCCATTCTATTCAGATCGACAATGCTGAAATGATATTCGTTCCCGCCAACCGTAATCAATGTATTGCCTTGCGAATAGTCGAGGTGAAAAATGCCATTCCGATGCAGTTTGTCGGATGTAAACCGTACCCACTTTCTGAATATTTCATCCCTGAGTTTGGGCTCGAAGCCCCTTACAGCCTTGAGTGTATAATCGAAGCGAAGATGAACAGAGGCGTAGTAGCTTTTGGCAAGCAACCCATATTTGATGCAATTGACAAAACCGACAGCGGTGGGCGTTGGAACACCCAGTATCCCGAAACGACGGGCGTATTGGTACGACCGCTTGGCTTTCGAACCGCGAAGATAGACATACGAAAAACGGTTGAACCAGTTGGGGATTTTAAACTCTTTGACATTGATCACGATCCCGTTAGTTTCGAATACCCTGATTTCGTTCCGGTTCTTAAAGAAACGCTCCCCTTCGCAGGCAAAAAACTCCGGCAATCGGCAAAGCCACTCCTCCAAATGGGCAAATTCAGGGGCAACCTGATAATTCATCTTTTCCATTGTCCCGTTTTACTGGTTCATAAAACCCTGTTGAGCCAACACTTCCAGAAACATCTTCGAGAAGGCCACATTATCGGCTTTTTTGTAACGGACATCGGTAAACACCTGCGCCAAAGTCTCCTTTCCGTTTTCGGCAACAAACTTCTGGTTATCGGAACGGGTCTCCTTTTCACGATAAATGGCATCGAGCCTTTCGGGCGTAAAATCGGTATAAGTCTCGTAATGGACTACAGCCTCTAACGGAAGTCTGTCGATTTGTTCGGCTATCCCGTCGGGCCAGCCCAACGTGAGGGTGGTTACCGGCACTACCCCTTTGGGCAACTGCAATAGCTCGATGAGCTGATGAGCCATATAGGTAGTCGTTCCCAGATAGCAAATGCCCAATCCCTGACTTTCGGCGGCTACAGCCACATTCTGCGCCACCAGCAACGCATCGATGGCAGCAGTGGTAAACGAAAGAAAATTATCGTATCCCGGATTGGCCTGACGGGCTTCGCACCACTGGTTGAAACGATTGAAATCGGCACAAAAAGTAAGGACTACCGGCGCCGTTTTTATCATGGGCTGATTGAAATGAAGGGGGGCCAGCTTCTCCTTCATGGCATTGTCGCGGGTAACAACAATACTGTAAACCTGCATATTTCCCGTTGTCGATGCGCGGCACCCGGCTTCCAGAATCAACTTCAGCAGATGGTCGTCAACAGGCTGGTCACTGTATTTTCGGATGGTACGGTGTTGCAAGAGGATATCAATCATCGGCATTTATTATTTTGTCCGACAAAAATAGGCAGTCAAATTCAGCTTACCAAACCATTTTCGTTGCGGTGATGTGCAACATAGTTTTCGATGGCCTCGTCGTAGTGCTTCATGATATTCCGCAACAGCGGCAAGTCGGTGACATAAGCCACCTCATCGGCCATACATATAGGTAAAACTTTGGGCGATGTCCCGGTGATAAAAGCAGCGGTGTAACCATCGAGCCGTCCGAATGGAATCTCCTCCTCAACAACGGGAATACCCGCTTTTCGACAAAGGGCAATCACCCTGTTGCGGGTTATTCCCTCCAGCACTTTCTCGGGCGGTGAGGTAAAAACCATATTGTCGCGGATAAAGAACAGGTTCGATTTGCTTCCTTCGGTCACCTTATCGTTTCGGTCGACCAGCATCACTTCGTAAACCCCTTTCTCAGCCATCAGCCGGTTAGCCTCTTCGCGCAGTTGGTTGTGCTGAACCTTGGCATTGGGCAACGGCCTTTCGGCATAGAGCGAAACTATTTTCACCCCGTCGCGGTAATCACTGGCCGAAGGATAGGCGTGCGGAATATAGGCCAGCTCGACGGTGGGCTGATTCATATCGTCATTCAGCAAAATGCCCAGTTTAATATTTCCTTCCAAACGGCCTTCGCGCTGAAGAAAGTTTTGGATATCCAACGAAAGCGCCACCGGGCCGGGAATTGTATCGACACCAGTTAAACGGGCCGAATGGAACAGCCGGTCGAGATGCTCGTCGAGAAAAAGCGGCACCCCCTCGACAACACGTATCACTTCGTAAATGGTTACCGGAAAGTTCATATCACGATAATGGTTTTAAAGAGAAATGGATAAATAGGGAGCTGGCTTAATGTCAGCCAACTCATTTACCGATGGTAAAGATAACCATTGCCGCGAAGAAATAAGTATGAGATAATGATTCATTGAGGCAAAGCTTTAAATGCCCAATGATAAAAAAGGATAGTTCGTTGAAATGCCCTGTTCGGATCTATCGATGAAAATATTCAAAACCTCACTTACAATCAGATTTAATGATTCTTGCCGGAACACCACCAACTACGGTATTATCGGGAACATTTTTTGTAACGACAGCACCGGCTGCAACCACTGCATTTTCGCCAACTGTTACTCCGGGCAAAATCGTTGCTCCGGCTCCAATCCAAACGTTTCGTCTAATAACAATTGGTTTTACCAGTAGCGTTTTTCGCTCCAGCGGATTTATCGGATGACTTTCTGTTGTCAAACATACCTTAGGGCCAATCAACACATCATCCTCAATGGTTATTCCACCAATATCGAGGAAAGTACAGTCGTTATTGATAAAAACATTTTTGCCTATACGGGTAAAAATCCCAAGGTTGATGTGAAGTGGCGTGAACAGGGTTGTACTTTCATCAATTACAGAACGGGTTATTTCACCCAGTATTTTCCGAATGTCACTACTATCAACAGAACGATTCATTTCTACAGATAGTATCTTCGTTCGGTTTACAATTTCAAAAATCTTGACAAATTCAGGATCATTATTCGAAACTGCTTCTCCGGTATGTAATTTGTCAAAAATATCCATCACATTCTATTTTTATTTTCAAACATGTTTGTAATCATCGCTTTGGTGTAAAACGATTCGGCTCCCACATTCCCTGCTGCGAATTTCACAAAATTTATTTCTTAATCAAAATACATAAAACTACCCCTTGCGAGGGTTGCACAGTCGGCTTTTTTTACTGTTTGTAACGTTTTTAATACTTATGTCAGATTGTATTCTGGCTATGAGCTTAAAAAGTACCTTTAAAACCGAAACTAAAATTCACTGTATACTGAATCCACTTATTCAAACTTTATACTTATTTTAGTAAAGGACAGCTCTGCATCAACTCTGCATCAACTCCGCATCAACTCCGCATTAACTCCCCTTATGCGAGCACTTGATGCGGTGCGTAACCGTGCCGAAACGATAGCTGAACTTATACCCGACCGGAAGTATTATTTTACATCCCACCGCTTGCCTTGCCAGCTATCCTGTTGTTCGAGCAGCTTCTCGACTTTGGCCACAAACTCGAAATTCTTCAGTCCCCACTGCGGGGCTATCACCATGCCGGCCGGGGCAAAACTGACGAAACGCTGTATCACAATGGCGGGGTTCAGCTGTTCGAGATAACGTACCACCAGTTGGGCATATTCGTCGACTTCAAATAATTTAAAGTTACCGGGATTATCGCGGTACTGTTTGGCCATTACCGTTCCCTTGTGGATTTGCAACTGGTGCAGTTTGATGCTGTTTACCGGCATCGATGAGATAATTACGGCCTGACGAATGGCCTCCTCGTCGCTTTCGCCCGGAAGCCCTAAAATAAGATGGGCGCAGGTATCAATTTTTCGTTGGGCACAAGCTTCGATCGCCTTTACCGATTCGGCCCAGTTATGGCCGCGGTTGATGCGCAGCAGCGTTTCGTCGTTTACCGACTCGAGCCCCAGTTCAACCGACAGGTAATATTGCTGCGAAAGTTCTTCGAGCAGGTCGAGCACCTCGTTGGACAGGCAATCGGGACGGGTGGCAATGACCAGCCCCATCACTTTGGGGTGTTGCAACGCTTCGGTGTAAAGCCGGCGCAGGTGGTCAACCGGCGCATAGGTGTTGGAGTAGGCCTGGAAATAGGCCAGAAAACGCATCGTATCGTATTTTTTCGCAAAGAAATCGACCCCTTTTTCGACCTGAACGGGAACAGGCTCTTCCAAATGACAATAGGAAGGGTTGAATGTTTTGTTGTTGCAATAGGTGCAGCCGCCACGACCACGGCTGCCATCGCGGTTGGGACAGGTAAAACCGGCATCGATAGCTATTTTCTGCACCCTTCCGTCGAAAAGCTTCCTGAAATAGGACGAGAAGTCGTTGTAACGCTTCGAGTGGCCCCACGGAAACTGATGTGTTGTCGAATTAGTTGTCATTTCGGGGCAAATGTAGTGGTTTCTATCAACAAAAAAGTGTCGATAATTCTTTGGTTTATGCGCGGGAAATGGTTTCCAAATGTCAACCCTTTTTTTAACTTTAACCCAACACAAACATAAATATCATGTTTACAGCATCAGATATCGACCAAATCAGCCAACGCGGAAGCAGCGTGGCCGAGATTGAAAAGCAAATCAGCCACTTCAAAAAAGGGTTTCCTTTTATGCAACTGGTTAAACCGGCTGTCAAAGCCGATGGTATCACCGTGTTGAAAGGTACAATGGCCGACGAGTTGATTGAAAAATTCAATGAGCAAATCGAAGCCGGGATTGCCCCGGTCAAATTTGTGCCGGCCTCGGGCGCAGCCAGCCGTATGTTCCAGTCGCTGTTTGCCTTTGCCGAAAACTGTGTTGATAACGACCAGGCCGTTCAATTGCTGGCCGATGGTAGCCATAAAAATGTGGCCCATTTCTTCGAACGGCTGACCGACTTTACCTTCTTTTCTGAAATTGAAAAGGGTCTTAACGGAGTAAAAGATGAAAATGGTCGGTTGAAATATGTCGAGATTATCGATTACCTGCTTTCGCCGAAAGGGTTAAATTACGGTTTCCTGCCCAAAGGATTACTGTTGTTCCACAGTTATCGGGAAGGGGGCCGTACGCCTGCCGAGGAACATATGGTAGAAGGTGCACTTTACGGAGCCGACAAGGAGGGGAATGTACAACTCCATTTTACCGTCTCGCCCGAGCACCTCGCCTACTTCCGGAATAAAATCGCCGAAAAGGCTAACGTTTTCGAACCCCTCTTTGGCGTGAAATATCATATTTCGTTTTCGGAACAGAAACCCTCGACCGACACCATAGCCGTTGGGGCCGACAATGAACCATTCCGCACCACCGACGGGAAACTCTTTTTCCGCCCGGGCGGCCATGGCGCGTTGCTCGAGAACCTCAACGATATCGATGCTGACCTGATTTTTGTCAAAAACATCGACAATGTGGTTCCCGACCGATTAAAAGAGGAAACCGTTCGATATAAAAAGGCACTGGCAGGATTGCTATTCACCTATCGGGAACGAATTTTCGACTATTTGAAAATATTGCAACGGCCTGCGTCTGCTGTTTCAGACCACCAGATTGCCGAAATCGTCAACTTTGCCGAAGATGAGCTTTGCATTATCCCCGCTGAGAGTCTCTATTATACCGAGAAAGCGGAGTTGATGCAGTATCTCAGGGGTAAACTCGACCGCCCCATCAGGGTGTGCGGCATGGTGAAGAACGAAGGTGAACCTGGCGGAGGCCCGTTCTGGGCTGTCAATCCCGATGGAACCATTTCGCTACAGGTGGTCGAGAGTAGCCAGATTGAGATGCAAGAAGCCCGGCAGCAAGCCATTGCGCAGGCAGCCACCCATTTCAATCCGGTCGATTTGGTTTGCGGGGTGCGCAATTACAAGGGAGAGAAGTTCGACCTGTTGCAATACAGCGATCCCGAAACCGGCTTTATCTCGCACAAGTCGAAAGATGGTAAACCATTGAAAGCGCAAGAACTGCCGGGTCTTTGGAATGGGGCAATGTCTGACTGGATTACCCTTTTTGTCGAAGTACCGGCTATCACTTTTAATCCGGTGAAAACCGTTAACGATCTTTTGCGCGACGTACATCAGCCTGAATAGGCCATTTTGTTATCTTTGCAACCTGAAAACTGTTGGAGCTATGATGCGGGAAGAATCGAGGGATGGATATGAAAGCATGGAGTTTGCCGGTGTGGTAAAACGCTATAAACGCATGCTTTCTGAAGACCGGACTGAATTTTTCGATGTGTCGGATTTCGAGCATATTGCCGACCATTACATCGAAAAGAACCAGTTGACCAATGCACTTCAGGCTTGCGAAATTGCGCTGGCACAACATCCCAATTCCACCATTGTCAAGATTAAGAAAGCACAGATACTGATGGGACAGATGAAGTTCGACAAGGCGATGCAGTTGCTGAATCACCTGTCGGCTATCGAATCATCGAATCCCGATGTGTTGCTGATGTTGGGCATTGCCCACAACCTTTCCGGCGAAGAAAAAGTGGCCAACAGCTATTTCGAGAAGATTGAAAAGCTCTCGCTCGACGAGCGAGACGATATATTCTATCAGATAGCCACATCCTTTATTCAGAACGAGAATTACAGAAACGCTGCGATTTACCTCGAAAAAGCCTATCAGGAAAATCAAACGAACGACAGTGTCATCTACGATTTGGCGTTCTGTTACGACAAGCTGGAACTCGACCTGTTGAGCATTATTTTTTACAACAAATATCTCGATATCGATCCCTTCTCCGAATCGGCCTGGTACAACCTGGGGATTGTTTACAGCAGGCTTGAACGGTACGGCGAAGCCATAGAAGCTTACGACTTTGCGCTGGCTATCGACGACAAATATACCGGGGCGCTTTTCAACAAAGCCAACTCGTTGTCGGCAATCGAACAATACCATGCGGCTGTTGAATGTTATCTCGAATACCTGAAATACGACCGCAACTCGGTAGAGGCCAACCTCTATATCGCCGAATGTTACTTCCAGCTCGACGATTTGGAGAAAGCTTCGCTTCATTATGATAAAGCTATCGTCATTGATCCCAAAAATGCCGATGCCTGGTATGGTGCAGCCATCATTGTGTTGGTTAAAGGACAATACGAACGGAGCATTGCCATGTTGAAACGGGCATTAAGCCTCGATCCCGGCTGTGCCGATTGCTGGAATGCGTTGGGGAAAGCCCACAGTGCGTTGCACCAGTACTTCGATGCCGAGAATGCCTTTCAGAAAGCTATCGATATCGATGAAACCAATCCAGACTTCCGAATTGCGCTGGCCGAGTATTATTATCAAACCAGTCAAATCGACATGGCGGTTATCACGATGACCGAAGCCACGGAAAGCGAAGCGGCCTGTCCGGCCATCAATTACCGGCTGGCGGGTTATCTGATTGCCAATCACCGTCAGGAACTGGCCGTTCCGGTATTGGAGCAGGCACTTAGCGAAGATTTCAATATGCACCACGATTTTATGGAATCATTTCCATCCTGCCGAAAAATCAAATGGATTAAGGAGATGATTGATGAATTTGCATCGAAAAAACAATAAAGCATTAATCTCAACGTCATGACCCAGAAATTTGGATTGATCGGCTACCCGCTGACCCACTCTTTTTCGCGCCGTTTCTTTACCGAAAAATTTCAGCAGGAAAGTATCGATGCCGAATATCTGAATTTCGAGATTCCCGAAATCAACCGGTTTCCCGACATCATTTCCAATACTGAAAACTTGAAGGGGCTCAACGTCACAATTCCGTACAAAGAGCAGATAATCCCTTTTCTGAACGAGATAGACGATGCGGCCAAAGCCATCGGGGCTGTCAACACCATCCGGATCGGGCATCATGCAAAAGGCGTTGTGCTGAGAGGATTCAATACCGATGTTATCGGCTTTAGGGAATCTATCCGTCCTTTGCTGCAACCCCATCACCGACGGGCACTGGTTCTGGGTACGGGCGGCGCCTCGAAAGCCGTACTTTTTGCGCTGAAAGCGTTAAACATTGATCCGGTACAAGTTTCGCGGACTCCTTTCAATTCGCAGTCAATCAACTACAACGATCTCTCCAAAGAGATGATTGACTCGCACACGGTTATCGTAAACACAACGCCACTGGGAACTTTCCCGAAAACAGATACTTTTCCTCCTATACCTTACCAATGGCTTGGCGCATCGCATCTGTTGTACGATTTGGTCTATAATCCCGAAGAAACAGCGTTTCTCCGTCGCGGAAAAGAAAGAGGAGTTGTGATTAAAAACGGGTTGGAAATGCTGCACCTTCAAGCGCTGGCAGCCTGGGAAATCTGGAACAGCTAACGTTCAGCAACGGTTAACTAACGGATATAAACCGATTCGGGATATCCGATATCAACTAAAAAGAGCCCTTTTGCCTCGGCGCTCGTGCCGGCAGCACAACGATCTTTCTGTTCAATGATTCGGACAAAATCATCAACCGTAATTTTTCCTAATCCTACGTCGAGCAGCGTGCCAACAATAGCCCTGACCATATTTCGCAGAAAACGGTCGGCCCGGATGGTAAAAACCAGTTGTCCCCCGGCTTCGTTCCACTCCGCTTTATAGATAATGCAGTTATTGGTTTTCACGTCGCTTCCCAGTCGGCTAAAACTGGTAAAGTCAGTATAACCGAAAAGTGTAGCCGCAGCTTTGTTCATGCTTTGAATATCAAGTGGACGGGTTTCCTTCATCGAAAAGTGACGATGAAAAGGATTCTTTGTAGTTGAAATAAAAAATTTGTATTCGCGGTAGGTGGCATCAAAACGGGCATGGGCTTCGGGGCCAACTTTTGTAACCTTTTGCACGGCAATATCAAACGGCAATAAACAATTGACTTTGAAGGCAAGATGCACCAAATCCACAAATTCGTTGCTCAGGTCGAAATGGGCAATATAATACGATGCATGCACACCGGCATCGGTACGGCCTGCACCAACCAGTTCCACCTTTTCACGGGTGATGGTCGACAGGGCCTTTTCGACCTCTTCCTGCACCGAACGGGCATTGGGCTGTAGCTGCCAACCGTGGCAGGCAGTACCATCGTACGAGAGTTGTATAAAATATCTGGGCATTGATGATTGCTTTCCGGTGCAAAATAAACCGAAATATGGGAATTGTAAAGTAAAATGGACGATTAACGGTGCCTCTTCTTCCAGTAATGGCTGAAAAGAAACAATATCCCGTCCAAAATAAAGGGAAAAGTTACCAGTGCTATTATCCCCAGACTCTTTGGTGCCGAGCCTAAACGTTGATAATTCAGATTAAACACCAGCACCGATAAAACCACTCCGATGACCACCATCACTATACCTCCGGCCATTTCATTTTTCCAGGCCAGTATAAGGATAGCGGCAAGTCCGAATGACGGAATCAGATGCATCAAAAAGGCAGCAATTTGCCTGAAGAAAGGGAGACCCGGTTCGAATGAATCGAGCGCAAACAGGCTGAAAAACATAATGGTCAGCAGCCCCAACAGGCGTGGGGTCCAATGTATCAAAGCTGTTTTGCGATCCATAGCTTCGGGAATTGAATGGGTTATTTTTATCTGAAAGAAAAGTTTCGGGAGTGGCAAATCGCCAATCCCGAAACCCATATCGTTACAGTAGTTACCCTTGCACAATGGCCTCCACTTCGTCCGGGTCAACCGGTACCCGGCGACCGAGGATTCGGCTTCCGTTCGGGGTAACAAGGATATCGTCTTCGATACGAATGCCTCCAAAGCCAATATATGCTTTCGCCTTATCGAAATTGATAAATTCGGCATTGATCTTTTCCTGTTCCCACTTTTCAATCAGGGCCGGGATAAAATAGATTCCGGGTTCGTTGGTAATGACAAATCCCGGCTGCAAGCGGCGCCCCAAACGAAGGTAAGCCGTACCAAACTGGTCAACAGGGCGTACTTCGTTGTCGTAACCGACATAAATCTGGCCATAATCTTCCATATCGTGTACATCGAGCCCCATCATGTGGCCCAGGCCGTGCGGGAAAAACATGGCATGTGCCCCGGCAGCGACGGCATCTTTTACGTTGCCCTTCATCAATCCCAGATCTTTTAATCCGGAAGCAATTACTTCGCTGGCGGCCAGATGGACATCCAGATAACGTTCGCCGGGTTTTACCAGCGAGGTGGCTTTATTGTTGGCGGCCAACACAATGTTGTAAATGTCGCGTTGCTTTGGGGTGAATTTGCCCCCTACCGGTATGGTACGGGTAAAGTCGCTGGCATAATGGTTATTCGATTCGGCACCGGCATCCACAATCATCAGGCGGCCGGCTTCAAGACGGAATGAGTGGTTGTGGTTGTGAAGGGTCTGGCCATTCTGGGTCAGGATGGTTGGGAAAGAGGTCCCGGTGCCGCTTGCCAGCGCGATTCCTTCGATAGTCCCGGCTATTTCCTGCTCCATCGTTCCCGGTTTAGCCATCTTCATGGCGGCCACATGCATGTTATAACCGATGGCACAAGCCTGTTCAATTTCGGCAATCTCGGCTTCGCTCTTCACCGAACGCATATCGACAAGCGCTTTCAGCATCTCCATCGAAACATAATCGGCCAATTTTGCGGTATGGATACCCAGCAGGTTTTTCAGCAATAGTTTATTTTCGGCACGATAAGGGGGTAAAAAATGAGCACGGCAACCTTTCCACAAACATTGATTGACCTTGCTAAAAACCTCCTGATAATGATAGGTCTTCTCAACACCCACCGTAGCAGCCAGCTCTTTCATCGATTTTTGCGGTCCCATCCAAATGATATCTTCAATGCCGACATCGTCGCCAAAGAGATAGTCGTTGCCGGTGTTGCAGTCGATCAATCCAAAAAGATTCGGAATATCCAATCCGAAGAGATAGAGAAATGTGCTGTCTTGCCGGAAATGATAAGTATTCTCAGGATAATTCATTGGAGACTCATTGTTCCCCGGAACAAGAATCAACCCCTTGCCTACTCGCTGACGAAGTTGGTTTCTTCTTTCGATATAAACCTGTTTGTCGAACATGGCTTTTATATTTTTGGTTAATAAATGAAGTAGTTTCAATTGAATTGCTTGATCGAAGTTACAACAATCCGGTGTCAAATCCTTGTTTGCCAACGAAAATCATCCGGTCACTTTTGCCGGAAGCCCCATCTTCAACACTTTGCGTTCGCCTTTCGGACGGGGCAAAAAGATATCGTCGGGCGTAAGTCCCAGTTTACGGATGGCATCGATGCCATACTCCAGCCGGTAAAGATCATCGTTCCTGGTATTGTTGGTCCCAAAGGTGAATTTTACGCCGGCTGCTTTGGCCCTTTTCAAAAATTCGATGGAAGGGATTTTGTACCGGGCATTGATTTCGAGTGCCACCTGATTTTTTTTCAGCACGTTGATTACCCTGTTCATCCGTTCAGGTGTCCATAGCGAATCGTAGCGGGCAGCCAGTTGTTCGGGCAGGAAAGTGGGATTGACATAGATATCGACCGGCTCGGCTGACATGATGGCTTCGATTTTCGAAGTTATCATCTCCATAAATTGCTGGTCGTTCTCGACGAATGTCTCTTCAGGAATCCAAAGCCTCAAGCGGCGGCCTTTATGGTCGGTCCAGGTCATGGCATCGGTAAAGATGTAATCGAAACGGGCCACCGCTTCGGGCGAAAAGAGGGTCACCCATTCGCGCCCTTCGGCCTGCATTACCTTGAAAACAGGCTCGGCACTGATTTCATCGAGATAGGCATTGAGTGTTGAATCGCTGGTTACCGGAAATTTCAACCCGCAATTGGCAGCAATACCGTAATTAAACCCATTCTGTCGGGCATGTTCGCGGGCCTGTTCCATTGTAAGGCCTCCTTTCAGGTGCCCGTGAAAATCGATTAGCGGGAAACCGACCTGGTTCAGCGAATCGATTACCGTTGCCACTTCGTCCTGAGGCATTGTTTCGGCCTTTGAAAGTTTGGGGTTGAGCGGTTTTACACTCATCTCGCCAACGAGAATTTTACCTAATCCGTTGGTTTTGCAAATAACCATTTGTCCCTCAGAAAGCAATCGCGTTGCCACATCGGGCAAACGGAAGGCGTTTGCCGGCTCGGTATATTCCGCCACCAGATAACCATCGACCGATACTTTAATCAGGTTGCCCTCAACGGAAACTGTGATATCGAACCACTTCCCATCGCTGGCCGTACGGACAAAATTGTTTCGGATCAACGACAGACTGCCGCTCTTCTGCGGGGAGCCAACGCTATAATCGCTGTTGTTAATGGCCACGGTGTACCCTTTGGCCAACACACCTTCGGGGGTTACACGGGTATGAAAAGCCAATAGCCCCTCGGCCCCTTCGGTGGTTTGCAGCTTCACGCTGAAAACAAAATTACGGAGTTTGAATTTCGAGACTATCGAAGAGCGGTTTTTCTCCAAAACAATGGCATCGCCTTCGGTCCCGGTATCGTTCATGTTCCAGTATTCGGCAGCAGCCGAAGTACCAACGGCACTCTCCTGATCCTGTGGGAGCGACGGACCGCAACTGTAAACAACAAATGCGATAAATAGGGTAACAATCAGTTGGATGAATGTTTTCATGGTTGAATTCGATTGGATAAAATTTAGTTTGTCTTTCAGTATTGTGTATAAATCGTGAAATTTTACGGCCAACAATATTTAATGATGGTAAATTTAACAAAAAAATGTTTGAAACTCCACCTTTTACAGGCGAAGCACGCATGATAACATTGTTTCCCGACCGAAAAAATAATCGAGCGTGACAATGAGTTTCCGCCAACAATTACCGCTAAAAACCCTATATTAGCCATACGTTTATTGAGACCTGAAAATCGTATGATTAAATGCCCCAACTGCGGAACTGAAAATACCGACGATTATAAATACTGCAAAGAATGCGGCCAGAACAACACGAAAGTACATGTATCCTTTGGCCATTTTCTTTACGATTATCTGGGCAGCAGTTATAATTTCGACACCAAGGTATTGGCCACCCTGCGCGACTTGCTGATATATCCTGGTCGCATGACAATCCATTTCAACCAGAACAAAAGGGCCCGATATGTGTCGCCCATCAAGTTTTATATCTTCGTCAGTTTTATTTTCTTTTTGCTTTATTCGGTCGAAAAGAAACGGGAAAGGCGCGAAGAGTTATTTAATGCCCCATCGGGAGTCGTATTTGACATTAGTGCCGATTCGACATCAAAACAGGCAATTGAAAGCGAGTTTGCCGAACAGGCGAATGACGGGTGGATGGAAAAACAGGTGAAACAGCAGATAAAGAAATTCGACCGCAAAGAGTTTGCCTCCATGCTCTCCGAAAAAATAGATGAAAATATCCCCCGCCTGATGTTTTTACTGATGCCGCTTTTCGCGTTGTTGCTTAAACTTATCTTCCGAAAGAAGAAATGGTTTTATGTCGAACATCTGGTACTTTCCATCCACTGGCATACCTTCTTTTTTATGGTCAGTCTGCTGTTGGTCGCCATTTCGCTCATCTTCAGGGTCGATGTGCCGGGCCCGATATCGCTGATTATCTTCACTGCTTTCACGTTGCTTTCCTTCAGGAGAGTTTACAACGAGAAATGGATAAAAACGATCTTCAAAACGCTCCTGCTATTTATGCTATACACGTTTATTGGCGGTATTGTTTTTGTGGGCGGGGTATTCATCTCGGTGCTGATGCTCTGACATAAGGCTATTTCACGCTGTTTCCTTATTTTTCGAAACGGCCATTGCCTGCGCCAGAGTGCTTCCGGCCAACAGCTGAAGGGCATGATAAAGCATCAACGGCAAAAGGGCTACACCCAGCAGGGCGTCGCCGGCAAAAAGAACCTTTCCCATTACGGCACCCTGTACCAGCGATTTTTTGGAACCGCAAAACAGAATGGTTATCCTGTCTTCGCGATTAAAGTGCATCAGATTGGCCAGTAAATACATCAAACCAAAAACCACAAAGAAAAAAAGCAGCATCATCAACGCCAGAAAACCGATTTCTGCAAACGAAAAGTTGGTAAACATATTGCCCGAGAAGGATTCACAAAACGAAGTATAGACTATCAGCAGGATAATCAACTGATCGAAGTTACGGAGGGCCATTTTATGCTGCCCGGCCCACTTTCCCAAACGATGGTGCATCAGCAAACCCAGCACTACGGGCAATAGAACTTCCAGACAGAGTCTTAAAATGGTATGCCCGATATCGAAACCGGCGTTAGCCTTTTCCATAATCCCGCTCATCCATAGCGGCGTGATAAAAATACCGATAATGCTCGACACACTGGCATTGAAAATGGCAGCCGCCATATTCCCCCCGGCAATGGAAACCATTACCACCGACGATGAAACAGTTGACGGAAGTGCTGCGAGATAAAAAATACCCAAACCGATAAGCCCGGCAAAATAATCGGGGAAAACCAGCCTGAGCAACAGGATAATCAGCGGAAAAAGCACGAAAGTAGAGAGTTGTACCACCAGGTGAAGCCTCCAGTTGCTTAATCCGTTGCGAAGGCTTTCGGGACTTAGTTTCAGCCCGTAAAAGAAGAAGATCAGCGAAACGCCCCACGACGCGATTCGCGGCAATTGAAACACACTTTCGGGCGTGCCATACGATGGAAAGAACCAGGCCAGCACAATCGTGGCTATCAATAAGAAGAAAAAGGCATTGATCCCAACTTTCGAAAGGGTTTGCAGTAGTTTACCAACCATGGGTGCAAGTTTTTTCCATCAGACAAATAAAAGACATTTTGACAATAGCACAAAAAGCAGCCCACCCTTTTCGGACCCTTGTATTTTAATCAGGAAAATGGTTATTTAAACCTCAAATTCAATTCCCATTCGCCTATGAAACGACGTCATTTTTTTAAAACAACAGCCATCGGAAGTGCAGTGCTGGCTGCAACCGGAATGGCTGCCTGTACTCAAACCAATCAGTCTGTTGCCGAAAAAACATTCGACCCTTCGTTTTTTGAGCTTAACGAGATAACCATTCAGCAACTTCAACAAAAAATGGAATCGGGCGAAATGACATCGGAGGCAATCTGTAAAACATACCTCGAACGCATTGCCGCAGTCGACCCCATCATTCATTCAATTATCGAACTCAATCCCGATGCCCTGTCTATTGCTGCGCAAATGGACGGCGAGCGCAAAGAAGGCAAAGTGCGGGGATTGCTTCACGGTATCCCGGTTCTGATAAAAGACAATATTGATACTGCCGACAAAATGCAAACGACAGCAGGCTCGCTTGCCCTCGAGGGAAACATCGCCCCTGAAGATGCCTTTATCGTTGCCCGATTACGTGCGGCCGGGGCTGTTATCCTGGGCAAAACCAACCTTAGCGAATGGGCCAACTTCCGTTCATCCAGGTCGAGCAGTGGTTGGAGCGGCCGCGGCGGACAAACGAGAAACCCTTTTTCGCCCGATCGCTCACCTTGCGGCTCCAGTTCAGGTTCAGGCGCAGCTATTTCAGCCAATCTTTGTGCAATAGCAATCGGAACCGAAACCGACGGATCGATTGTTTGCCCTTCGGGGATCAACGGCATTGTCGGCATTAAACCAACCCTCGGTCTTTGGAGCCGTAGGGGGATTATTCCAATCGCCCATAGTCAGGATACTGCCGGTCCAATGTGCCGTACAGTGACCGATGCTGCCATTCTGCTTGGAGCCCTTGCCGCTCACGACGAGAAGGATGCTAAACCCCTGGTTGAGCCGGGTAAAATAGAGAACAATTTCACCCAATATCTCGATGCCGATGGGTTGAAGGGTGCCCGGATTGGTATTGCCCGCTCAATGTCGGCCATACGGGGCACCGAAGAGCGTTTTGAAAAAGCCATCGAGACCCTAAAAAAGCTGGGAGCTGAAATTATCGACCCTGTAGTTTTCGACAGCGATAAAAAATGGGATGAGCCATCGTTTACCGTATTGCTATACGAGTTCAAGGCCGACCTGAACCGGTACCTGGCCACCCACCCATTGGCAAAGCCCAGGAATATGGAGGAAATTATCGCTTTCAACATCGCAAATAATAGTAAAGAGATGCCCTGGTTTGAGCAGGAACTCATGCTGGCAGCCCAGGCTACCACAAACCTCGAGGCCGAAGCCTACAAACAAGCGCTGGCCGATTCGAAGCGGTTTGCCCAACAGGAAGGCATCGATAAAATAATGAAAGAACACCAACTCGATGCAATAATTGCCCCTACCAACGGGCCATCGTGGAATATCGACTGCATTAACGGCGACCATTATACCGGAGGCAGCTCGTCGGCAGCAGCCATTGCCGGATATCCATCCATCACGGTTCCAATGGGGTTTTACAAAGGGCTGCCATTGGGGCTCTCTTTTTTCGGGAAAGCATGGAGTGAGCCGGTATTAATCCGTTTGGCCTATGCCTTTGAGCAAGCCGCACAGGCCAGAAAAGTTCCGGGGTTTAAAGTAATCGGAGAGTCGTAACGGAACCATCAAAATAATTCGCCGGTCATCGGGAATCTTTTTTACAACTATCGAACCAATTTGTTTGCTGAGCCATATCATGTTTCGGGTATCTGCAAATATGCGGAAGCCAAACTATATTCAAGCAAGATAAATTTGACTTCCGGTTCAGGCTATTTTTTGGTTATCTTGCATCCCAATCAGCTGCAACAACAACTGCTGCCGCTGCTTTATCATCAATTGAAAAAAGCTTTTAAACCGATAATGAAAATGGACAGACGTAATTTTATCCGTAACAACACCCTATTGTATGGTGGACTGGCCGTTGCCCCTTCGGCAGCATTCGGCTCAACATTATTTCCATCCGACCAGCCTTTTGTTTCGAACCGGCCGTCGCCCGATAAACGCACTTTTATCAGCGAAGAGGTTGAAAAAACCATTCAGCAGGTAAAAGCAGCAATTGCCGACAAGGAGGTGGCTTGGATGTTCGAGAATTGTTACCCCAACACCCTCGACACCACTGTCGATTACGAAGTGATTGATGGAAAACCCGACACGTTTATTATTACCGGTGATATCGATGCCATGTGGCTGCGCGATTCGACCGCTCAGGTATGGCCATATATGCCATTGATAAAGAATGACAATCAACTGAAAGCGCTTATCCATGGTTTGGTAAACCGTCAGGTGAAATGTGTACTCACCGACCCCTATGCCAATGCCTTTTACAAAGATTTGAACAAGGTTTCGGAATGGAGCAGCGACCTGCCCAAAGCTGCGCCCGGCGTTCACGAACGTAAATGGGAGATCGATTCGCTTTGTTATGTGGTCAGGCTCTCGAGCCGCTACTATGAGCTCACCGGCGACTCGACCATCTTCGATAAAAACTGGGACAAGGCTATGCGGCTTATCGTAAAGACTTTCCGCACCGAGCAACGCAAAGATGGGACTTCGCCCTATCGTTTTATACGGACCACCAACGCCATGATGGATGCCCCGGTCTTCTCGGGAACCGGTCGGCCGGTGAAATATACCGGGCTTATCTGCTCAATGTTCCGCCCGTCGGACGATGCAACCGACTTTCCATACCTGATACCTTCCAATATTTTCGCTGCCATCTCGCTCGAACAATTATCGGATATCTATGGAACGGTGCTGAAAGATAGCGCCTATGCCAAACAGTGCCGCGATTTCTCGAACGAACTCTTTGCCGCTATCAAAAAACAGGCGCTGGCCCCGCACCTCGATTTCGGCGAGATGTATGCTTACGAAGTCGATGGTTATGGGAACCGCCTTTATATGGACGATGCCAATGTGCCGTCGCTAATGTCGCTCGCCTACCTTGGTGCCCATAAACCCAATGATTTGCCCTACCGAAATACCCGTAAATTTCTGCTAAGCGACAGTAATCCTTACTATTTAAAAGGAAAAGCAGCCGAAGGGCAAGCCAGCCCGCACTCGGGCAAAGAGCGTATCTGGCCAATGGGCATTATTCTGCGCGCCATGACTTCGGTCGACGAGAAAGAGATTGTTCATTGTTTGCAAATGCTGAAAGCTACCCACAACGGCACCGGTTTTATGCACGAATCGTTCCACAAAGACAATCCCGCCGATTTCACCCGTTCGTGGTTTGCATGGGCCAACACCCTTTTCGGAGAGCTGATAATTAAAATCTATCACGAACACCCCAATTTACTGGCCCAGACATTTTAATTATTGTCTGATATTCAAAACCCCGGCAGGATTTATTTTACTGCCGGGGTTTTGAATTACACCCCCGGCGATTTAACCTGTAGCAGGCTTATTCCCAGGTCGCGGAAGGTTTGCCGGAGCACCTGCACTTCGAGTTCGAGTTCCGATACCCGTTTGCGCAGCGCCTCTGCCTCGCTGCTGTCGCGATAATCGGGAGTGGCAATGGGCAAT
>JACCEE010435382.1_pt1 | contig 33625 bp, 34 predicted proteins | sample 7449931 | NCBI WGS metagenome assembly JACCEE01 (sample SAMN15323457, study PRJNA562643) | freshwater metagenome | isolation source: river surface water | place: USA:Blue River Watershed | collected 2017-08-19 | reverse complement strand
TTGGTGTTGCATATCGAGCTTTTGCAAAAATGGGTTTAAAGAATTTCACTTTAAAAATTTCTTCTCTTGGAGATAAAGAGAGTCGAAAGAATCATAGAGTTGAACTACTTCAATACTTGGCAAAACTGGATTTAGATGAAGAAACAAGAGCCAGAGTAGAGAAGAATCCACTGCGAATCTTCGATGATAAGCGCGAGGTGGTGCGAAAGCAGCTTCAAGGTGCGCCAGTATTATTGGATTACTTATCAGTTGAAAGTCTGGAAAAATTTGATTTAGTACAAGAGGCTTTGCATAAACTTGGCATTGGCTTTGAGATTGATCCAATGATGGTAAGAGGACTTGATTATTACACCGGAACAGCATTTGAATTTATACATCATCAATTGGGCGCGCAATCAACAATTTGTGGCGGAGGTCGCTACGACGGACTTATGGAAACTCTTGGTGGACAATCGCTATCAGGTATTGGTTTTGGTTTAGGAATAGATAGAACTTTGTTGGCTCTTGAGGCCGAAGGTATCGAACTTGCTGATCGTCAATATCTCGATCTATTCATAATTCCAATCGGTGACGCCGCTCGTATGCGAGCTGTTGAGTTGGCAAACGAGGCGCGCATTGGAGGATTTGTAGCGGACATTTCCTATGGGGATCGAGCTCTTAAAGGGAGTATGAAAGCGGCTGATAAGTTGCAAGCACACTTTGTATTGGTCCTAGGAGAAGACGAAATATCTTCAAATTCCGGGAAGTTAAAAAGGATGTCCGATGGAAGTGAGAGTTCCATTACTCTTGCTTCCTTAGTATCGGAACTTAAGAAGCTCTCTTCTTAACTTCTTACGCCAGAGGAAAGGGAACATGATTCGCGAGAATTTCGCTGGATCTCTTCGCGCCGCAGATGCAGGCAAGAGAGTCGTGCTTGCTGGCTGGGTATCGAGGCGCCGAGACCACGGTGGAGTTGCCTTTATAGATTTACGAGATTCATCTGGAATTGTGCAGGTTGTTATCTCTGATGAAGATGTAGCGTCAGCGTTGCGGGCAGAATGGTGTGTAAAAATTGTAGGAGAAGTTGCAAAACGCCCTACTGGCAATGAGAACACGAACTCTCCAACTGGAGAAATTGAAGTTATATGCAAGGAATTAGAAGTATTGAGCGAAGCCGCACCTTTGCCGTTCCCCGTCGATTCAGGTGAAAAGGTAAATGTCAGCGAAGAAGTTCGGCTCAAGTATCGCTATCTTGATTTACGTAGAGAAGACCAAGCGAAAGCTCTTAGATTGCGTTCAAAGGTAACTCAAGTAATTAGAGAAGTAATGTCTAAAGAAAATTTCCTAGAGATTGAAACTCCTTATTTAACTCGCTCAACTCCAGAAGGAGCTCGTGATTTTCTTGTCCCGGTCCGATTGCAGCCAGGCAGTTGGTACGCGTTACCTCAGTCGCCTCAACTATTTAAGCAGTTGTTAATGGTTGCCGGGATGGAGCGTTATTACCAGATTGCAAGATGCTTCAGAGATGAAGATTTTCGAGCAGATCGACAACCGGAATTCACCCAGTTGGATATCGAAATGTCCTTTGTTGACCAGGAAGATGTCATAAATGTTGCGGAAACGGTTTTACGTAAAGTTTTTAAGGAAGTAATTGGTTACGAGATTCCATCATCAATTCCAAGAATGACCTATCAGGAAGCAATGAACAGATTTGGTTCAGATAAACCGGATTTGCGATTTGGTCTTGAACTAGTTGATGTAACAACTTTCTTTAAAGATACAACATTTCGAGTTTTCCAAGCCCCATATGTTGGCGCGGTAGTTATGCCAGGCGGCGCTTCTTCGCCGCGCCGCGAACTTGATGCTTGGCAAGATTGGGCAAAAGCGAGAGGCGCTAAGGGCCTTGCTTATATTTTGGTGCAAGAAGATGGATCTCTTGCAGGTCCAGTAGCAAAGAATTTATCTGCCAAGGAATCACAGGAAATTGCGTGTTATGTCGGCGCATCTAATGGCGATGCCATTTTCTTTGCTGCTGGTGAGAAAAGTTCATCTTTGAATTTACTTGGCGCCGTCAGATTAGAAATTGGGGAGCGCAAGGGACTTATCTCAGATAACAATTGGAAGTTCCTCTGGGTTGTCGATGCGCCAATGTTTGAAAGAACTGAGAACGGGGGATGGACTGCGGTTCATCATCCATTCACAGGACCAAAACCTGAATATGAAAGTACTTTTGATAAAGATCCAGAAGCAGCTTTGGCCTATGCCTATGACATTGTTCTGAATGGAAGCGAGATTGGCGGCGGCTCGATAAGAATTCATAGAAGAGATATACAGAGCAGAGTTTTCAATGTGATTGGACTTTCGAGCGCTGAGGCTGAAAGTAAATTCGGATTTCTTTTAGAGGCTTTCAATTATGGACCGCCTCCACATGGCGGAATCGCACTTGGCTTAGATCGTCTCTGTGCATTATTGGCGGGGGCTGATTCAATTCGAGAAGTTATTGCCTTTCCAAAGACTGCAAGCGGTGGCGATCCATTAACTGGAGCGCCAACACCAATTACTCCAGCGCAACGTAAAGAGAGTGGCGTGGATGCCAAGCCAGAACCTCAAGCTAATTAATAACATTATTAGATAGAGTGCGGTCATGAGCGCAGGCGGAATTGCAGGAATAATTGCAGCCAGTTCTTTGCTGGTGATTGCTATTGCAATTGCCTATGCAGTAATTCGACTTGGCCGAGCTATTGATGAAGTAGGTACGGCGGTCAGAAATATCTCGAATGAAACAACTCCGCTACTGACAGAAGTCACCACTACTGTTGAATTAGTAAATGGACCACTTGAAAGCATCAATAAAGTAACACGCACTATTGATGAGTTGAGTACGAAGATTGCCGAATCAACAAATACATTTTTAGATAAGAATCAGATTGCAATGAAGGCTGCGGGTGCAGTTCTCACGGCAGCCCAGTTGCGAAAGAAGAAGCGCAAGAAGAGTAAGAAAGCTGACCAGACAAGATTCGTTGACGACGAGGAGTTCTAGAGTTCGTGAACTCTTTAGAGATACGAAATCGATGGCTCAAATTCTTTGAGAATGGGAATTCCGAAGGGTTAACTCACACCGTTGTTCCATCGGCATCACTAATTTTGAATGATCCAAACCTTCTACTTGTTAATGCCGGAATGGTGCCATTTAAGCCTTACTTTCTTGGGGAGATAACGCCGCCTTATCGACGAGCAACCTCAATTCAAAAATGTGTTCGCACTTTAGATATTGATGAAGTTGGAAAGACAACAAGACATGGCTCCTTCTTTCAGATGTGTGGAAATTTTTCTTTCGGTGATTATTTCAAAGAGGGTGCTATTGAATTGGCTTGGGAGCTTTTAACAAAGCCGCAGAATGAAGGTGGCTTTGGATTTGAAGAGAGCAAATTATGGGTGACTGTTTTTCACGATGATGATGAAGCAGCCAATATTTGGAACAAGAAGATTGGGATTCCAATCGAAAAGATTCAACGTAGAGGAATGTCAGATAACTTCTGGTCAATGGGAGTCCCTGGTCCGTGCGGACCTTGCTCTGAAATCTATTTTGATCGTGGTCCTTCTTACGGCAAAGAAGGTGGTCCAGTAGCTGACGAAGACCGATACCTCGAAATTTGGAATCTGGTTTTCATGCAGAACATTCGTGGCGCTGGCTCTGGCAAAGAAGATTTTCCGATATTGGGTGAATTGCCAGCTAAGAACATTGATACCGGAATGGGTTTAGAACGAACCGCAGCTCTACTGCAGGGCGTCGATAACATCTATGAAATCGATACAACATCTCATATTCTGAATAAGGCGTCAGAAATTTCTGAGGTGAAATATGGAAAAGATCAGAAAAAGGATATTTCATTAAGAGTCGTTGCTGACCATGCAAGAACTGCGATGATGTTGATTGGCGATGGCGTAATTCCTGGTAATGAAGGCAGGGGTTATGTGTTGCGCAGAATGATGCGAAGAACCATCAGAAATATGAGATTGCTCGGAGCCCCTGATGGCAATCTTCAAGATCTCATCACGAGTGCGATTGAAGCGATGGCGCCGCAGTATCCGGAATTGGAACTAGAGCGAGAAAGAATTTGCAAAGTAGCGATGGCTGAGGAATCAACATTCCTCTCTACTTTAAAGAGCGGAACACAAATATTTGATCAAGCTGTCTCAAAAGTTAAATCGGTAAAGAGCTCAACCTTGCCCGGTGAAGAAGTCTTTAAACTTCATGACACCTTTGGATTTCCATTTGACCTCACCTTAGAAATGGCAGCCGAAGAAGGTTTGCAAATTGATTCAGATGGTTTCAAGCGTTTGATGCGCGAGCAGAAAGAACGTGCCAAAAGCGATGCAAAAGCTAAACGATCGGGACATACCGATTTATCTGAATTTAGAATAATTGCCGATAAAGCGAAGCGATTAGAGTTCATAGGGTATGAAAACACGAGCGGCGAAGGTGCCGTTGTCGGAATCCTTATTGATGGTAAAAATGTAAAAAGCGCTAACCAAGGAACTGAGATTGAGCTAGTGCTTGATAGAACGCCTTTTTATGCAGAAGGTGGCGGACAGTTAGCTGATTCGGGTTTCATTACTGGACCAAACGGCGCGCTAATTGAGATTGATGATGTGCAGACTCCGGTGCCTGGACTTTATGTGCATCGAGGAGTTGTTCGCGAAGGAGAATTGGCTATCGGAGAATTGATTCATGCTGCGATAGATATCGAACGACGAGTTGGAATATCAAGGGCTCACACGGCAACCCACATGGTCCACAAAGCATTTCGAGAGATTTTGGGTGAAACTGCAACACAGGCTGGATCTGAGAATGCCCCGGGTCGATTTAGGTTTGATTTCCCAGCTACTGGTGCTGTACCAAAATCTGTTATTGAAGAGGTTGAATTCAAAGTTAATGATCTCCTTGAAAAAGATTTAGAAGTTGTTGCAGAGGAAATGTCAATCGACGACGCGAAATCGATTGGTGCAATGGCACTTTTTGGTGAGAAATACGGAGAGAGAGTTAGAGTCGTAAGTGTTGGCGATTGGGCTAAAGAGTTATGTGGCGGAACGCATGTGAAGAGATCAGGTCAACTCGGTCTTATAAAAATTCTCTCCGAATCATCAATTGGCGCAGGGGTGCGACGCGTTGAAGCCCTGGTTGGCGTAGATGCTTTTCGATTCCTGGCAAAGGAACATATTCTTCTTAACTCTTTGACTGATTTGATTAAGGGAGCAAGAGCCGAAGAGCTTCCAGAGAGAGTAAGCGAATTAATTGGTCGAGTAAAAGAGATGGAGAAAGAAGTAAAGACTTATCGTCGAAGAAAGGCGACAGAGGATTTATTGGCTAACTCAAAGGTTGAGAATCTCGGCAAAGTTAAATTTCTTCATCACAATTTTGATTATGAGGTTGACGTTGATGATCTGCGGCAACTCGTACTACAAAGCCAGAATCAGCAAGGTGGAATAGTCTCAATACTTTCATCACTTGCTGCAGATCGCATGGTTCTAGTTATCGCTTCGGATTCTGCTGCAAGAGAGAATGGTTTTAAGGCGGGAGCACTGGCAAAACTTGCCTCGGAAATTCTTGGTGGTGGCGGCGGCGGAAAAGATGATTTCGCACAAGGTGGCGGCCCAAAGAAAGAGAAGCTATCCGAAGCTATAGCCGCGATAAAAAATATTCTTAGTAAGTAAACGTATGAATCTTCCTTCTGGCTCAAGAATCGCCATCGATTTTGGCATTGAACGAGTAGGAATTGCATCATCAGATGCAATTGGAATGATTGCTTCGCCAGTTGGATCTTATTCTCGCGATGAAGTCTTCTTGAAACTAAAGGATTTAGCAAGTGAGCACAATATTGTGGCCATCTATTTAGGACTTCCTAAACATTTAAAGGGTTTTGAAGGAGAGATTGCTGAATTAGCCAGAGGGTTTGCACATCAAATTCAAGAATTGGATATTGCACCGATATTCTTGGTAGACGAGCGTTTGACTAGCTCATCGGCTCAATTGAAGAAAGAATTGGTTGGAAAATTCGGGATAGATGCAGTAGCTGCCCAAGAAATTCTTGAGTTTGCTTTGAATGGTGAGCGTTTGTCGGGAAGGTTCTTTGGTGAAGCAATTTAATTTAAATATTAGAGCACTCAGTTTCATTGGAATCTTCGTCCTATTTTTCACCTTGACCTTGAGAGCAATTGCTCCTGGTCCGAGTGCGGCTCCCGATTACTCAGCTGGCGAAGCAGGACCTGAAGTCGTTATCGAGATCCTGCCAGGCGCTACTGGTTCAGAGATTGCAGAACAACTCTTTTCTAAAGGGGTAGTTAAGTCATCACTTTCATATTTTCGAGCTGCTGTTTCCAATCCTGAGAGCAACCGCATCGCACCTGGTGAACACCGGATCGAAACTCGTATCCCAGCAAAGACAGCTTTGAATCAATTGTTAGATCCAGATCGCATAGTTAACCTGCTGAAAGTTCGTGACGGATCGCGAGTTCAAGAAATAAGAGAAGATTTGATTAATCTAGGATTTAAGGAGAAAGAGATAGCAGATGCCATTAGAGGCTTGGCACTTCCTTCTGATTTCTCAAGTATTTCTCCAAATAATCCAAATCGAGCTGAAGGGTTGCTCTATCCCGCTTTTTATTCAATACAAAAAGGCGAGCAAGTTTCTTCAATCTTGCAGCGCATGGTAAGTAGATTTGAGATTAGTACCGCAGATGTGGAATGGAAGTACGAGGAATTTTCACCATATCAATTGCTAACTATTGCTTCTCTCGTTGAATCAGAGGGAATACCAGTTGACTTTCCTAAGGTTGCACAAGTCATATATAACCGGTTGAAGATAGGTATGCCACTTCAATTTGATTCAACTATTCATTATGTATTTCAAAGACGTGGTGAAATTCGTCTTTCAATTGCCGACACAAAGGTGAAGAGCCCGTACAACACGTTTCAAAACCGTGGCTTGCCACCCACGCCAATAGGTAGTCCTACTGAGGCTGCAATTCTTGCAACGATAAATCCAGAGCCAGGACCTTGGCTATATTTTGTTACAGTAATGCCCAAAGAAACTAAATTCACCGCCGATTACAACGAGTTTCTTAAATTCAAGGCCGAATATAAGAAGAATTTCGCAAATGGAGAATTTGAATAATGGCTAAATTTGCAGTTCTCGGTTCACCAATTGATCACAGCCTTTCGCCAACTATTCACCGAAAAGCGATGGAAATTCTTGGCATAACAGGCGAATATGAAAGATTTAATGTTTCGGAGGATAGTTTCGTTGAATTTCTGGAATCGCACAAAGTTGACTGGAGTGGCTTCTCATTAACCATGCCCTTAAAGGAGATTGCTTGTTCTGTTGGCAAGGCATCTGATGAGGCGGCGTTACTTACTCAGGTGGGTAATACGCTAATTGCATCACCAGATGGTTGGTTAGCTTTCAATACTGATGCCACGGGATTCTCCTTACTGACTGATGGTTTTGATTTTGAACGAGTTGCGATCTTGGGATCTGGCGGAACCGCTAGAGCAGCTCTGTTTGCGATTAGAGATCAGGCAAAAGAGATCGAGGTTTATCGTCGGAGTGCGAAAAATGATGAAGCTCTGCGAAGAATTTCGCAGGAGGCAACTTTCTGTAATTGGTCCAATTTATCTAAAGCGTTTCAAAGCCATCTTGTAATAAACGCTACTTCAGTTTCTGCAAGTGAAGATATTGCCAGGGTTGCAGAGCAAGTTCCTAATGCAATCGACGCTATTTATTCACCTTGGCCACCACCACTTTTTGCATCCCAGAAGGGCACAAACTATAAAAGCGGTAAGGATTTGCTTGTCGCACAAGCGCTCGGTCAAATAAAACTATTTCATAATGTTAGCTTTGACAAGCGTGAACTTTTTGACGCTCTTCGTGCGTCGATTTAATATCCACAACTCCGTTTCCAGATTTGATAGATGAATACCTTAATGCTGTGGAGTTCATCCTTAGCATAATGTTTATTCTCATCTCAGCGACCGATATTGGTTATCGAGTGATACCAAAACGAATCACCTTTTTAGGGTATTTTTTGCTATATCTTTCGAGCATCATTAGCGTCTTCACTTCAATTGTTATCTATCTGCTTTATGTGCTGATTGCAAAAATCTTTCAGATCGTTAAATTGAAGTCCGGGATTGGGTATGGAGATATCCGGGTTTCGGGACTAGTAATTGGATTCAATCAAAACCTTGAATCTGGATTGAAGATTCATCTTCTCGCTTGGTTAATAGCGGGTATTTTCTCTATTTCGTTGAATGCGATTCGAGGGGGTTGGAAATCCCTACCCTTTGCGCCATTTCTTACCCTCGCGGTCTATTTATCTTAAGCGAAATAGGAGCAAGACCTGCGATAATTGTCTGATGCGCTGGCTAACTGCAGGTGAATCTCATGGACCCTCTCTCGTTGGCATTATCGAAGGAATGCCTGCGGGTATCGAGATAACAACATCAGATATTGAAATCGCAATGCAGCGGCGCCGGCTTGGTTTTGGTCGAGGCGCTCGGCAACAATTTGAAAAAGATGTGGTCCGAATCTTGGGTGGAGTTAGGCATGGAAAAACTCAAGGCGGGCCGATAGCAATAGAGATAGCAAATAGTGAATGGCCAAAATGGGAAAAGGTGATGTCATCCGATCCGGTTCCTGAAAATGAATTGGCAGAGTTAGCTAGAAATGCACCGTTATCAAGGCCGCGTCCTGGCCATGCTGATTTAGCTGGAATGCAGAAATATGCATTCGATGATGCAAGGCCAATTTTGGAGCGCGCATCGGCGCGTGAAACTGCAACAAGAGTTGCCCTCGGTGCGGTTGCGAAAAGATTCATTGAACAAGTTGCAGATATTCAGATAATGAGTCATGTAACTAGCATCGGCAACGTTGCAGTACCTGAAGATTCTCCGCTTCCGAAATATTTAGATCTTCCTAAAATTGATGAGAGTCCAGTTCGATGTTTTGAAAAGAAGACTGAAGCGAGAATGGTTGAAGAAATAGAATTAGCGAAAAAAGATGGAGATACACTTGGCGGCGTTGTTGAAGTTCTTGCTTATAACGTGCTTCCGGGTTTGGGTTCTCATGTCCATTGGGATCGTCGTTTAGATAGTCGATTAGCTGGCGCCCTTATGGGTATTCAAGCTATAAAGGGTGTTGAAGTAGGCGATGGTTTTGCAAGTGCAGCGCGCAGGGGCTCGCAGGCGCACGATGAAATTGCTCTTGATGAAGAAGGCAAGATAATCAGAAAGACCGACCGAGCCGGTGGCACCGAAGGTGGCATTAGTAATGGTGAAATTTTGAAAGTTCGAGCAGCAATGAAACCTATTTCAACCGTTCCAAAAGCTTTAGAGACTATCGATGTTAATTCTGGAGAGGTTGCTAAAGCTATTAACCAGCGATCAGATGTCTGTGCTGTTCCTGCAGCTGGTGTTATCGCCGAGGCAATGGTTGCCCTTGTACTTGCAGAAGCAATTTTGGAAAAGTTTGGTGGCGACAATATTTCAGAGACTAAGCGAAATATTGATTCTTATAGAGCGACGCTAAAAAGATACTAGTTTGCTATGAAGATAATATTTATCGGTCCGCCAGGTTCCGGGAAGAGCAGCGTGGGCAAAGAAGTAGCTGCAATGTTGAAACTTTCTCATATTGATACCGATCAACTTATCGAGGAAAAGTCAGGTAAACGAATCTCAGATATCTTTCTTGATGATGGCGAACCAGCCTTTCGCCGAATGGAAAGGGAGATAGTTTTGGAGGTGTTGCAGCAAGATAATTGCGTCATCTCGTTGGGTGGGGGATCAGTTATCGACTCGGAAGTTGCAGATAAATTGCGGGTAGAACCGAATGTAATTTATCTTGAAGTTTCGATATCTAATGCTGCACCAAGAGTGGGTTTCAACGCGGAGCGCCCACTTTTGGTCGCCAATCCGAGACAACAGTGGTTGAAATTGATGGAAGATCGCAAACCAATTTATGAAGGTCTTGGCAGAAAAAGAATTTCGACCGACAACCGAAAACCAAGGGAAATTGCACGCGAGATTGTAGGACTATTGTCATGAAAGTCATTGAGGTGAATGCGGAGAAGCGGTATGAGGTAGTAACTGGTATTGATTGGAGAGAAAGCATTGCGGAATTAACTAAAGGACGCGAGTATCGAGTTATAGCTCCTTCGTCCTTGCGGGATCAATTGATCCAAGCTTTGCCTGAGTCCCAAATGTTTTTTGCGCCAAATGGCGAAGCTCAAAAATCTTTTGAATACCTTGAAAAAGTTCTCGAGTACCTAGCTCAAGAGAGACTCACGCGAGATGCGGTATTGGTTGCGGTTGGAGGTGGCGCAACTACCGATTTGGTTGGATTTGCTGCATCAATATATTTAAGAGGTATTGATTGGATTGCGATTCCAACTTCGCTTGCTGGCATGGTTGATGCATCCATAGGTGGAAAGACGGGAATCAATCTAGCTGCGGGCAAAAACTTAGCCGGCACTTTTTACTCCCCAACAAATGTACTTATAGATTTCAATTGGTTGCAGGATTTGCCAGCGAGGGATGTCAATGCCGGACTTGCAGAGTCGGTTAAATGTGGATTTATTGCCGATTCTAAGATTCTTGATTTGATTGAAGAGAATGTTGCTGCGAATCTCGCGGAGATTATTGAAAGATCAGTTTCAGTTAAGGCGAAAGTGGTCAGTAGCGATTTCCGAGAGAGCGGTGAACGCGAGATTCTCAATTACGGTCATACCTTGGGACATGCCATTGAGAAGGATGCGAATTATGATTTAAGACATGGGGAAGCGATCTCTATCGGGATGGTTTTTGTTGCGGCTCTCTCAGTAGAACTCGAAGGTTTGTCGGGGGAAGTTCTAGATCGACATAAAGCGATACTAAAGAAACTTGGCCTGCCATTAACGTACAAGAAAGATGCTTGGGACCGGCTTTATTCCTTGATGCTCAGTGATAAGAAGCGGAAATCTGGTGAAATACGTTTTGTTACCCTGATAAAGGAAGGCAAATGCGGTAGGAAATCTTCACCCGAGGGTATCCTTCGCAATGTTTACTTTAAGGAGATAGGACTAAATTTGTGAAAGTTCTTGTTCTCAACGGTCCTAACCTAGATATGTTAGGAAAGCGCGAAACCAATTTCTACGGATCAAAATCTTATGAAGAACTCAAAAAATTAATTGAAGAGTTCGCCAGTGATCTAGGTATCGAAGTTGAGATAAAGCAATCTAATGATGAGGCAACAATGATTGCCTGGCTACATGATGCAGCGAAACTAAATCTTCCGGTAATCATAAATCCTGCAGCATTCACGCATTACTCCTATGCGATAAGAGATGCAATAGTTATGGTTGAGAGTGCAAAGATTGAAGTACATCTCTCGAATCCTCTGTCAAGAGAGGAGTTTCGACACACCTCTGTCGTTTCTGGTGTAGTCGATGGAACGATAAGTGGTTTTGGAGTTAATTCTTATCGTTTGGCACTCGAAGCTATTCGCGATTTAGTGAAATAGATTTTTGCAGGTAATCTTCCATCCATGGCCACTACAAATGATTTAAAGAATGGAATGACACTTGACCTCGACGGTCAGCTCTGGAATGTCGTTGAATTTCAGCATGTAAAACCTGGTAAAGGTCCTGCATTCGTTCGTACTAAGTTGAAAAATGTACTTTCAGGCAAAGTAGTTGAGAAAACGTTCAACGCTGGCGTCAAAGTTGAAGTAGCGATATTGGAAAAGCGCGAGATGCAGTTCCTGTATAAAGATAATGCCGGGTACATCTTTATGGACAATACAACCTTCGATCAAGTGACAATTCCAGAGGAGACTGTTGGCGAGAGTTCCAACTATTTGCTTGAGAATATGGAAGTTATCGTTGCGATACATGAAGGAAATCCTCTTTATGTGGAAATGCCACCATCAGTAGCCTTACGAATTACTTACACTGAACCTGGCCTGCAAGGTGATAGATCATCAGCCGGTAGCAAGCCAGCAACTTTGGAGACTGGAATCTCAGTACAAGTTCCGCTTTTCATTAAGCAGGACGAAGTTATTTTGGTCGACACCCGCACCGGAGATTATTTAGGGCGCGCCAACTAAGTGAGCGCTCGTTCTAAAGCGCGTAAAGCCGCTCTTGATCTGCTGTATGAGGGAGATATCAGAAATCGTCCATCTCTAGAGCTTCTTAATGAACGGATTACAACACTCGATTATCTGATTCGTGATTACACAAAAGAACTTGTTACTGGTGTTTCCGAGAAGAAAAGTAAAATTGATGAAATTATTCTTATGCGAGCCAAAGGGTGGGATTTAGACCGAATGCCGGTTTTGGATCGAAACATTCTTCGACTTGCGGCCTACGAACTACTTTGGCTTACAGATATTCCAGAGAACGTTGCGATCTCCGAAGCAGTAGAGCTAGCTATGAGCTTATCTACAGACGAATCTGCCAATTACATTAACGGAGTCCTAGCCGCAATTCTTGAGGTAAAGAGCGACCTAGTTCTGTAAACCTTCTGCTACTCTTCGCCTGCCTTTAATCAGCGTCCTGAGAGACGAGAAAGGGGTCAAATCTTGCCTACCATTTTGGCATCTGCAGATTTAGAACGAGCGCTTAAACGAATCGCTCATGAAATACTCGAAAAAAATCGTGGCGGCTCATCAATAGTTCTCTTGGGTATACCAACGCGTGGCGCGACACTTAGCGCGAGGTTGGCACGTGTAATTTCAAATCTTGAAGATAGCGAAATTCAACATGGAACCTTAGATATAACCCTCTATCGAGATGATCTAAGTAAAAAGGCTCCGAGAACCTTATTGCCCACAGTAATTCCGAACTCCGGGATCGAAGGCATGAATGTCATTCTTGTTGATGACGTACTTTTCTCTGGAAGGACAATCAGGGCAGCTCTAGATGCGCTATCAGAGTTTGGACGACCTAAATCGGTACAACTTGCGGTTTTGATAGATCGAGGTCACCGCGAACTGCCAATTCGCGCCGATTATGTTGGTAAGAATATTCCAACAAGTCGTAGCGAGAGAGTTCAAGTTTGCCTTGCAGAGGTAGATGGAATAGACGAAGTTCGAATTGAAGAATCAATATGAAATCTCATTTACTTTCAATAGAAGATTTATCGAAGGACGATGCCCTTAGAATTCTAGATACAGCAAGTGAGTTGTCGAGAGTTAGCGATTCAACAATCAAGAAACTTCCCACATTACGAGGACGTACGGTCGTTAATCTCTTCTTTGAGGACTCAACACGGACGCGAATCTCATTTGAAGCGGCAGCAAAACGTTTATCTGCCGATGTGATCAACTTTTCTGCAAAAGGTTCTTCGCTGAGCAAGGGGGAGAGCCTCAAGGACACCGCGCAAACTCTGCAAGCTATGGGCGCTGATGGAGTGGTGATTAGACATCCAGCGTCAGGTGCAGCAAAAGTTCTTGCAGATGGTGAATGGGTAACCGGGAGCGTTATTAATGCGGGAGATGGAACACACGAGCACCCTACTCAAGCTTTACTAGATGCTTTCACGATTCGAGAGAAACTTTGTAGCGGCAAGGGTGACCTAAATGGAATAGAGATTGCCATAATTGGTGATGTTCTACATTCCAGAGTTGCCCGAAGTAACATTTTGTTGTTGAAGAAACTTGGCGCCAATGTAACGTTAATTGCGCCTCCAACTCTTCTGCCTGTTGGTGTTTCTAATTGGGGCGTGAATAGTTCATATGATCTCGATTCAAATATCGAGAAATACGATGTTGTAATGATGCTCCGTGTTCAACGTGAGCGTATGAATGATTCCTTCTTTCCTAGCGAAAGAGAATATTCGCGAGAGTTTGGTTTGAACGCAGAACGAGTTGGGAATTTGAAACGGAGCGCTTTAATTATGCACCCAGGTCCCATGAATAGAGGGCTTGAGATATCTGCAGATGCGGCAGATAACGTGAAAGCGGTAATTGTTGATCAAGTAAAAAATGGAGTCATAGTTCGGATGGCAGTTCTATACCTTTTGCTTGGAGGCAACAATGACTAAAAACAGCAGCGGGAAAGAAAGATATGTAAACCTCCGTGATTCAAAAGGCGAAAAGATTTTCCTAGAAGTTGAAAATGGATTGATAACGAATATAGGTTTGAACACTGAGAGTAATGAATCTTCAAGTCAAGAGATTGATTGCGGAGGAAAGACAGTAATTCCTGGCCTAGTTGATTTACACACTCATCTACGTGAACCTGGATACGAAGATTCTGAAACGATTCTAACGGGCTCGCAATCAGCAGCCGCTGGCGGCTACACGGCAGTGAGCGCTATGGCAAATACTTTTCCGGTAGCTGACACAGCTGGCGTTGTAGAACAAGTTTTCAGACTCGGAAAAAGTCACGGCATCTGTGATGTTTACCCAATTGGGGCGGTCACCGTGGGGTTACAGGGCGATCAATTGTCGGAGATGGCCGCCATGAATCGTTCAGAAGCGAGAACGAGAATTTTTAGCGATGATGGTAGATGTATTTCTAACTCGTTAGTAATGCGTAGAGCGCTCGAGTATGTAAAAATCTTTGATGGCGTAATTGCTCAGCATGCTCAAGATCCAGAGCTAACGGTAGATTCTCAAATGAATGAAGGATTAATCTCTTCCAAACTTGGTTTAAAAGGATGGCCTGCCGCTGCAGAAGAGGCGATTATCGCAAGAGATATTCTGATTGCAGATCATGTGCAGAGCAGGTTGCATATTTGTCACGTTAGCACTGCAGGAAGTGTTGAAATTATTCGATGGGCGAAGAAGAGAGGATTTAGAGTTACGGCAGAAGTAACGCCACATCATTTACTTCTCACGGAAGATTTGATTGAAACCTATAATCCAGTGTACAAAGTTAATCCACCTTTACGAAGCAAAAAAGATGTCGAAGCACTCCGTGAAGGAATTGCTGATGGCACCATTGATATCATCGCAACCGATCATGCGCCACATCCAAAGGAAAGCAAAGATTGCGAATGGTCAGCAGCTGCTTTTGGCATGCTTGGACTAGAAACTGCACTTTCAGTCTCATACAAAGCTCTCGTAGAGAGTAAAGTTTTGAGTTTTTCGCAGTTGGTGGCCCTAATGAGCGAGAAGCCTTCGATAATCGGAAAATATGAAAATCATGGCGCCCTGAGCGTAGGCAAGGAAGCGAACTTCACACTCGTAGACTTAAATAGTAAATGGTTCCCTGGCAAAGTAGCGGGCTATAGTAAGAGTCAGAACAATCCCTACTTTGACTACGAAGTACCAGTAACTGTTGAGGAAACTTATTTAAGAGGAAAAATGGTCTTTCAGAGAGCGGCAAAGTGAATTCTGCCTATTTGGTCCTTGATGACGGAACAATTTACGAGGGCGCCTCTTGGGGCGCTGAGGGTGAAACCTTTGGCGAGATAGTTTTCACCACCGGAATGACCGGCTATCAAGAAACTTTGACTGATCCTTCATATGTGAATCAGATCGTAGTTATGACAGCCCCCCACATAGGGAACACTGGCGTAAATGACGAAGATATGGAGTCGAAAAAGATTTGGGTTGGTGGTTTTGTAGTTAGAGATCCATCGCCGGTCGTATCAAACTGGCGAGCTAATGGTTCTTTGGAGAGTGCATTAATCGCAAATTCAGTTGTGGGAATTTCCCATGTCGACACCAGGGCAATAACGCGCCACATCAGAGATCGCGGAGCCATGCGCGTCGGCATCTTTTCAAATGTTGATCTATCGCGAGAAGAAATGGTTACTCGAGTACGTGGAACCAATCAAATGGCAGGTTCATACCTAGCAGATGTTGTGACCATAGGAGAGAAGACGGTTATTCCTTCCCTTACAGAAAGAAAATACAAAGTAGCCGCATACGATCTTGGAATTAAATCAGCGACCCCATTGAATTTTGCAAAGCGAGGAATAGAGACGCACTTATTGCCAGCTGATACCGCGTTTGAGGAGATCGCAGATCAGGGTTACTCGGGGATTTTCCTATCTAATGGACCTGGCGATCCAGCGACGATGACCGATGTCGTTGAAAATATTCGAAAAGCCTTATTTGCCGGTATTCCAATTTTTGGAATTTGCTTTGGTCACCAGATCTTAGGTAGGGCGCTTGGCTTCGATACCTTCAAGTTGCAATTTGGTCATCGTGGCATCAATCAACCGGTAATGAATAGATTGAGGGATCGAGTAGAAATCACGGCTCATAATCATGGATTCGCCGTCGACGCTCCCACATCCGGTGAATTTTCTACAGTTTTTGGTGCGGGCATCGTTTCACATATAAATCTAAATGATGGAGTGGTGGAAGGTCTGCGTCTACTTGAGACACCAGCCTTTTCAGTTCAGTATCACCCAGAATCCGCCGCCGGACCTCATGATGCAAATTATCTATTTGATGATTTTGTTGAAATGATGAGATCAAATGCCTAGAGATAATCAGATTAAGAGTGTGATGGTTATTGGTAGCGGGCCTATTGTAATTGGACAGGCTTGCGAATTCGATTATTCCGGCACTCAAGCTTGTCGAGTATTGAAAAGCGAAGGTATTCGCGTGATTCTCGTGAACAGCAATCCGGCAACAATCATGACTGATCCAGAGTTCGCAGATGCGACTTATATTGAGCCAATCACAACTCAATTTCTAGAGGAAGTTATTGCAAAGGAGCGGCCTGATGCGCTTCTTGCGACGCTCGGCGGGCAAACAGCGCTTAATGCTGCGATGCAATTAGATGAAAAGGGCGTGCTCACAAGATATAACGTTAAGTTGATTGGTGCTGATATACCGGCGATCAAAAGGGGCGAGAATCGAGAAGAATTTCGAGATATTGTGGCAAAGGTTGGTGGCGAATCTGCTAAGTCAATTATTTGCCATTCGATCGAGGAGTGCTTTGCTGCCGCAACGCAACTAAATTATCCAGTAGTTGTTAGACCTTCGTTTACTATGGGTGGATTAGGTAGCGGCATAGCTCGAGATGCCTCAGAGTTGAAATTGATTGCTGGGGCTGGCTTACAGCACAGTCCAGTTACTGAAGTTCTACTTGAAGAATCAATTATTGGTTGGAAAGAGTTTGAACTCGAAGTAATGCGTGACCACAAGGACAACGTTGTAATTGTTTGCAGTATCGAGAACTTTGATCCGATGGGTGTTCATACTGGAGATTCGATAACGGTAGCTCCTGCCCTGACACTAACTGATGTTGAGTATCAAAAACTGCGAGATCTATCGATATCGATTATTCGTGAGGTGGGTGTTGCTACTGGAGGTTGCAATATTCAATTTGCAGTTAATCCGAAGAACGGGCGCATAATAGTTATAGAGATGAATCCAAGGGTCTCTCGTTCTAGCGCCCTTGCCTCTAAAGCAACCGGATTTCCGATAGCAAAGATCGCCACCAAATTAGCAATTGGATATTCCTTGGATGAGATTTCTAACGACATAACGAAGAAGACACCAGCATCATTTGAACCTACGCTGGATTACATTGTTGTAAAGATTCCTAGATTTGCATTTGAAAAATTTGTTGATGCTGATCCAACTCTAACAACCACGATGAAGAGTGTTGGTGAAGCCATGGCAATAGGTAGATCTTTCCCAGAGGCGCTACAAAAAGCGCTCCGATCATTAGAACGTAAGAATTCGGAATTCAATTGGGATGCGACTGCCCAATTAAATGAAATATTGGATGCCATGAAAGTTCCAACAGAAACTCGCCTACAACAAGTTCAACAGGCGCTATCCCTTGGCGCATCCATATCCGAAGTTAATCAACGAACTGGTATCGATATTTGGTTCCTTAATCAGATCTCGCTAATTAACGGCATGGCTGAAGAAATCAAGGAAGCGCCGGAGCTTTCACCTGAGATAGTTCGCCGTGGAAAACGTATGGGGTTTAGTGATTTGCAAATCGCAAGATTAAGGAATACTTCAGAGGATGAAATTCGCGCATATCGTCAAAAATCGGAGATTCGACCTGTCTACAAGACTGTAGACACATGTGCCGGCGAGTTTGAGGCTTACACCCCGTATCACTATTCGTCTTATGATTTAGAGACAGAAGTTAAAGAGCGATCCAAGCCTGCGGTAATTATTCTCGGAAGTGGCCCGAATCGAATCGGTCAAGGAATTGAATTTGATTACTCCTGCGTGCACGCTTCCTATGCATTGCGAGCCCAAGATATTGAAACCATTATGGTCAATTGCAATCCGGAGACGGTATCAACTGATTACGACACATCTGATCGTCTATATTTCGAGCCATTAACTTTAGAAGACGTTTTGGAGATTGTTTCCGCAGAAAGTAAAGCAGGCCCGCTCCTTGGCGTAATAACTCAACTTGGTGGGCAAACTCCATTAGGTCTGGCTTCAAAGTTATCTGAAGCCGGGGTAACGATTTTGGGCACTTCGGATAGAGCAATTCATCGCGCGGAAGATAGAAAGGCTTTCGGTGAGATTCTTAATTCCGAATCAATATCTGCTCCGGAATTTGGTACGGCAAATAACACAGTTGAAGCTTTAGAAATTGCAACTCGCATCGGGTATCCAGTTCTGGTCCGCCCATCATTTGTACTAGGCGGCCGTGGTATGGAAATCGTTTATGATGATGATGAATTGAAGAGATTTATTTCCAAGGCGGTAGAGATTAATCCTGACCACCCAGTTCTAATTGATAGATTCCTTGATAATGCTATTGAAGTTGATGTTGATGCCCTTTACGACGGAAAGGAACTTTATCTAGCCGGCGTTATGGAGCATATCGAAGAGGCAGGAATTCATTCGGGAGATTCGGCATGTGTTATTCCACCTCAGCAAATTTCATCATCACAGATTGACGAGATCTTTAGCGTTACAGAGCGATTAGCACGTGCAATTGAAGTCAGGGGATTGATCAATGTTCAATACGCAATCTACAACAACAAATTATTCGTATTAGAAGCAAATCCACGGGCTTCGAGAACGGTGCCTTTTGTAAGTAAAGCGACCGGAGTCTTGCTAGCAAAATCTGCTGCACTAATCTCGATTGGGAAAAATATCTCTGATCTACGTAATGAGGGAATCTTGCCTGAAGGAAAAATTGGCAGAAGTTATGGAATATCGGTTAAGGAAGCGGTACTTCCCTGGAATCGTTTTAGGCGACGTGATGGGCGAAATGTCGATTCAGTTTTAGGCCCTGAAATGAAATCTACTGGCGAGGTAATGGGCATTGCCAATGATTTCGGCAGTGCTTTTGCCAAGAGTCAGATATCTGCTTTTGGTGCGCTGCCTACCGGGGGAAAGATATTTGTATCCTTGGCGGATAAAGATAAGCAGCCTGCACTTGATGCCCTTAGGGCTTTATACCAACTTGGTTTTGAAATCTTTTCAACTCGAGGTACTTCTGAATTTCTGGAACGGAACTCGATTAGGAGTTCAATCGTAGGCAAACACTTTGAAAATCGCGTAGGTGAAATAGATGCCGTTGAACTTATTGGTAATCACGAAATCAAATTAGTCGTAAACACTCCCTTCGGTCGAGACACAAGACAAGATGGTTGGTTGATTCGAAGTACCGCAGTTGTTAAGGGAATTCCTTGTATAACTACTGTGCCTGCGCTTCGCGCTGCTGTTTCAGGGATCCGAGCCCTACAAGGTAATCACGTTAAAGTGAAATCTTTACAAGATTGGTTTAGAAACTAAATATGCCAATAAATAGTAGAGCTTCTCAAATAAAGGCCGAGGTTCTTTCCAATAAGAAAATTGGAGCTTATTTCCACATGATTTTTGGAGTTGGAGAGATTGCTAAATATTGCCGACCGGGAAATTTTGTAGCCATTTCAGTAGGTGGAACTGGATCTTCGATGATTCTTCGAAGAGCTTTTGCAATCTATCGCGCAAATGAAAAAAGTAGTCAAGGAGGAACTCTTGAACTCGTTGTTGCGGCACATGGTTCCGGGAGTCGGTGGTTGAGCGAGCGTTCAGTTGGTGAATATGTGGATTTGATTGCTCCATTAGGAACGAGTTTTGGGATACCTACTGAACCTGTAAATGCTCTTCTTGTAGGCGGGGGATATGGATCGGCACCATTATTTGGTCTCGCTGAAGTTTTGAAATCACACGGTTGTCGAGTTGATGTACTTGTTGGGGCATCTACTGGAATGAAAATATATGCACCACTAGAGGGAAAGCGCTCTGTAAGTTCAATGTCAATTGCAACTGAAGATGGAAGCGCCGGAAGTAAAGGTAAGGTTACGGATCTACTTCCAGAATTAATTGAAAAATTTGGAAGCGAAGTCATATATTCATGTGGCCCGATGGCGATGCTAAATGCAGTAAATCAGATTGCAACTCAACGTGAGATAGTGCATCAATGTGCCGTTGAAGAGTCAATGGCTTGCGGGATTGGGGTCTGCATGACCTGTGTGATCCCGATGAAGAGCGATGATGGATTAATCAAGATGAGCCGAAGTTGTATTGAAGGACCGGTCGTCGATGGTTCGAGAATAATTTGGAGCCAACCAAGAGTTATTCCTGAAGGTACGTGGGGATCGTGATGGAGAATTCCTTTAAAGCTTTTGATTATGGGACTCGTTTTGGGGGTAGATATTTTCCTAACCCAATATTTACCGCAAGCGGTTGCGCTGGTTCTGGAAAAGAACTTTCCCAATTCTTTGAGTTAAGTGAGTTAGGTGCAATCGTTACGAAGAGTATTGCTCTTAAACCACGCAGTGGAAGGGCCACTCCTCGAATGGCTGAAACGCCCTCGGGAATGCTCAATTCCATTGGATTGCAGGGTCCCGGAATAGATCAGTTTCTAGAAGATGATATTCCTTGGCTCCTAAATAGGAATGCTCGAATCGTTGTATCAATTTCTGGCGAAACAGTTGAGGAGTACGCATCTCTTGCGCGCCGGCTAAGAAGCGTTAATGGTCTTTTCGGGATTGAAGTAAATATCTCTTGCCCTAATGTTGAAAACCGAGGTTTGGTTTTTGCTTGTGATCCCGTTGCGTCAAGATCTGTTGTTGAATCAGTGAGAAGAAATATGGGAGGCGATTACCCGCTACTTGTAAAACTCTCTCCTGATGTAACAGATATTGTTTCAATTGCGAAAGAAGTTGTCTCAGCAGGAGCAGATGGTCTTGCTTTGATAAACACAGTTCTTGGAATGGCAATAGATATCGACAAAATGCGACCTAAGTTAGCAGGGCTAACGGGTGGATTATCGGGTCCGGCGATCCGACCCATCGCGGTGCGAGCCATTTATCAAGTTCACAAGGCACTTCCAAATATTCCAATTCTTGGTATGGGCGGTGTTACAAGCGGGCGAGATGCGCTAGAACTCGTCCTTGCTGGTGCAAGTGGCATATCAGTTGGAACGGCCACATTTGGCAATCCAAATGCTGCTATGCAAATCAAGAATGAATTGCTAACTCTCATCCAAGAGCGCGGTTTTAATTCTTTCAAAGATGCAATTGGAGCGGCCCATGAAAGATAGTCCGCTGATTCTTGCGCTTGATACAACCGATTTAGAACGCGTTAACTTTCTAATTAGGGAAACCCGCGAAAGCATTGGGATTTACAAGCTTGGATTGGAATTCTTCTCAGCCCATGGACCGGAAGGCGTAAAAGAGGTTCAAGATCGCAATGGTGATATCAAACTTTTTTTGGATCTAAAGTTGCATGACATCCCTAATACAGTTGCCAAGGCAGCGGACAGCCTCTCTGATATTGGCCCAAATTTCTTAACAGTACACGCAGCGGGTGGATCGAAGATGGTAAGAGCCGCCGTAGCTGCGCTTCCTAAAACAATCATTACCGCGGTAACGATTTTGACTTCCATTGATAATGAGGAACTGCCTCTTTTAGGGTTTAAGGAGGCAAATCCAGATCTTGCCGTCATGTTGGCAAAGATTGCTCGGGATTCCGGAGCAAGAGCAATAGTTTCCTCGCCGTTAGAAGTGAGCGCTATACGCAAGGCCTTAGGAAATACTGTAAAGATAATAACCCCTGGAGTTAGGATCGAAGCTGGTGGAGATGATCAAGTTCGAACCGCAACACCTAAGGCGGCGATAGAAAATGGATCTGATTTCCTAGTTATTGGTAGACCAATTACGCAAGCGAGAAATCCGGCTATTGCAGCTGCGGAGATTCTGAATTCGATTTCCTAGGTTACTTTGCGGTTAGATTTCTCCATGATGAAGCCTCCTCAGCTCAGTATCGAAGAGAGGAAGGCAGCGCTCCTTAAAGCCGCCGAGGCAAGGAAGATTAGATCTGAATTCAAACTTCAAGTTAAGAATAGACAGATCAGATGGCACGCAGCCTTTGAGAGCACTGAAGAAGCTATTCTAAAAATGCGAATCAAGGAACTTTTGGAGAGTATTCCTAGTTTTGGCAGCACTAGAGCTGAAAATATTCTTGATCAGATTGGAATTTCTCGCAGTAGAAGAATCAAAGGTATAGGTATAAGACAGAAGAACGAGTTGCTTAAAATTTTGGAGCGAAGATAAATGGCTAAATTATTAGTGCTATCTGGACCCGGTGGGGTTGGAAAGAGCACCATTGTCAAGGAGTTGAAGAAGGAGAAGAACTTTCATTTCTCAGTTTCGGTTACCACGCGTCGCCCACGACTGAATGAAGTAGATGGAATTGCTTATCACTTTGTATCTGAGGACGATTTTGAAAAAATGATAAGTAATGGTGACCTTTTGGAATGGGCGGAATTTGCCGGAGCAAAATATGGAACTCCAAAAGCGCCGGTAGAAGTTGCTCTCAGCAATGGAATCAATGTTCTTTTAGAGATTGAAATATCCGGGGCTCGACAAATAAGAAAGATGCGCCCAGATGCCATTCTCGTATTTCTGCAACCACCATCCTTCGAAGAGCTAGAGGGCCGCATTCGAGGAAGAGGAACTGAGGATGAAGATCGAATTCAGGCTCGACTCTCACTTGCGCAAGAAGAGATGGCTGCAGCCGTTGAATTCGACCATATTCTCGTTAATCATCAAGTCGAAGAAGTAGTTGCAACACTGGTAGCCTTGGCCTCTTGATATCAAGGGTTCACCGTTAAGGAGTACAAGTGGCAAATCACGATGGCATTACCAATCCGCCAATAGACGATCTACTAGATAAGAGTGGATCTAAATATAGTTTGGTGTTGTACGCCGCTAAGCGTGCTCGCCAAATTAATGCTTACTACTCCCAGCTAGGTGAGGGTCTCTTGGAATATGTGGGACCTCTTGTTGAAACTAATGTTCATGAAAAACCACTCTCAATCGCTCTTCGCGAAATCAACGATAATCTGCTTACGATTGAGAACTTAGAGCCAATTTCGGAGAAGTAATGATTACCTTCCCACGCGGAAGAGAGGTACTCCTTGGAGTTGGCGGCGGTATTGCCGCTTATAAATCCTGCGATCTGCTTCGAAGGCTCCAAGATTTCGGCAACCAAGTTTCTGTAATACCAACCCAAAATAGTTTGAATTTTGTTGGCAAGGTTACTTGGGAAGCACTTTCCGGACGTGAAGTTTTCACTGATTTGTGGGAAAAAAATATGGGCGTAACGCATGTCGAGCTCGCCAAAAAATCCGAATTGATTTTGATTGCACCCGCGACGGCTGACCTAATCGCACGGATCGCTAGCGGAAGAGCTGATGATTTACTGACCACAACTATTTTGGCTAGTAATTCACCCTTAGTAATTGTCCCTGCCATGCACCCAGAGATGTATCTAAATCCGGCTACTCAGGCTAACTTGCAGATTTTGAAATCTCGCGGAGTGCACATTATTGATCCGGAAGTTGGAAAACTTACTGGGGGAGATATTGGAATTGGTCGATATCCGGATACATCGAAAATTCTTCAATTCCTACATGAAACATTCTCTGGAAGTTTTACAGATAGAGATCTTACGAAATCTGCGCTAGCCGGCAGGAGAGTTCTCGTTACGGCCGGGGGCACTCGCGAACCGATTGATGCTGTTAGATTCATTGGCAATAATTCGAGTGGCCGCCAAGGAATTTCGATTGCCTATGAAGCTGCAAAACGCGGCGCAGAAGTAGTTCTTGTCATTGGTCAGACGGAAGAGTTTGAATTACCTGGCGTTGTCGTAAAAAAAGCGGAAACAGCACGGGAGATGCAGCAAGTACTTCAAGAGGAAGTTGTTCAAAGTGACTGCCTAGTAATGACTGCCGCAGTAGCAGATGCTCGGCCACGCCAATATTCAGGTGAGAAGTTATCGAAATCAGAGTTGCATGAAATTGAATTGGAAGAGAATCCTGATATTTTGAAGAGTTTAGTTTCTCAAAAGAAAAGCAATCAGTTATTTGTCGGCTTTGCAGCGGAGACAAGTAGTGATTTTCTAAATCGAGGCATGAAGAAGATGCACGAAAAGGGCGTTGATCTGCTCTACGTAACAAATGTGGCCGGTGGCAAGGTCTTTGGCGAAGAATTGACTTCAGGCGCTTTGCTCTCAAAGAACGGTCTCAAGTGGGAATTCGATAATGCGCGAAAACTCGAAGTGGCTTCTAGCATTTGTGATCAGATTGAAGAACAATTTCTGCAAAGAGAGAGAAGCTGAATGGCAGTGAGACTATTTACTTCTGAATCAGTCACAGAGGGACATCCCGATAAAATCGCAGATGCTATCTCCGACGCTGTTTTGGATTCATTGTTAAGCCAAGATCCTAAGAGTCGAGTGGCTTGCGAAACATTGATTACCACAGGACAAGTTCATGTGGCAGGTGAAGTTACAACAGATGGGTATGCCGATGTTATGTCCCTCGTAAGAGAGACTGTTTTAAACATCGGGTACGACAGTTCGGAGAAGGGTTTTGATGGCAATAGTTGCGGAGTCTCTGTTTCACTCGGTTCCCAGAGTCAAGATATTGCTGCTGGTGTAGATCATGCAGTTGAGAAGCGGGTTTCTAAGTCAACCGATCCAATTGATCTGCAGGGAGCCGGAGATCAAGGGCTTATGTTCGGTTTTGCAACTCGCGAAACTAAAGAATTGATGCCGCTTCCAATTGCTATGGCGCACCGGTTGGCCGAACGATTATCAGCGGTTCGCAAGAGCGGTGAGCTTGCGTACCTCAGACCTGATGGAAAGACTCAAGTTACTGTTAAATATGAGGGGGACAAGGCCGTAGGTATCGATACTGTAGTTATTTCTTCACAACATGCACCAGATGTAGATCTTGTAAAGAAATTAGCGCCAGAGATTGAAGAATCGGTAATCAAACCAACTCTTAGAGGTTTTGATATAGATATTTCTGATATGAAGATTCTCATTAATCCGACTGGGCGTTTTGTCATAGGTGGCCCTATGGGAGATGCAGGTTTAACAGGACGAAAAATAATAGTTGACACATATGGTGGGATGTCACGTCATGGCGGAGGAGCATTTAGCGGAAAAGATCCGTCCAAGGTGGATCGCTCTGCCGCTTATGCAATGCGCTGGGTGGCCAAGAATATTGTGGCAGCTGAGCTAGCAGATAAATGCGAGGTGCAAGTTGCTTATGCAATCGGAAAAGCGAAACCGGTTGGATTATTCATCGAAACTTTCGGCACAGAGAAAATTCCAGTCTCTCAAATAACCAGCGCAGTCTTAAATGTCTTTGATTTAAGGCCAGCTGCAATCATTCGTGACCTAGATCTTCTTCGTCCAATTTATTCAAAAACAAGTTCTTATGGTCACTTCGGTCGTGAATTGCCCGAGTTCACATGGGAAAAAACCGATCGAGTCAAACCCTTAATTGATGCCGTGAAGGGCTAAATTGGCTACTAAGCCACTAGTTCTAAAGCGTCAGAAGGCTAAGGCATCCACCCGTTCGAGCAAGTTCTCTGCCTCTGTCGAAGTAACTGTTTGTGATCTACCATTTCATATCGACAAGACTTTCACCTATGGAATCCCCGATGAATTTCTAGATTCGGTAAGGATTGGATCAAGAGTAAAAGTTCCTTTTTTGCAATCTGAGAAAACTGGATATATCAGAAGCGTTTCACTTAAAGAAGTTTCTGCAAGACCAATTCTCTCCATTAAGGCGGATTCTGGGATTTCAGAGAGTCATTGGAGTTTTCTACAGGCGATTGCAGAGCGTTATGCCACAAATCTGGATACAGTCTTGAAATTTGTACGCGATTCTAAACTTACTGAAGCAACTCCAAAGAGAGCGCGATTCAAGCCAAGATTCGAATTTGCGTCTAATGAAACAACCCGCTTAATCATTAGAGAGATAGAAAAGAGTCAGGGAGTAACGCTGATAATCGCGCCAACAGAAAGAGAGCTGCTTAGAGTCCAAGAGCAACTCAACAATCTAGGTGTTTCTCCAAATCGTTGCCGATATGGATTGCGGAGCGCAATTCTCCAAGAAATCGAAGAGCTGGAGAATATTGTAATTTTTGATGAATGGTCAGAACATTATCGAGAACAGAAGGCTCCATATTGGAATGTACGTGATCTAGCGCTGATTAGAGCAAGAATGCAATCGATCAGAATCCTCTTTGTTTCCGCGTTACCAAGTTTCGAAATCTTTCGGTATCAAGAAGAGAAGATAATTCAATTAGGTAAGAGGCGAGGCAGAAGATTGGGTGAGCGCTTATCCTACTTACCTTCCAGTTTCCAGGAGTCAGTAAAGAACGGATTAAAACAGGGATCAGTATTGATATCGGTAACGACCAAAGATGTTTTGTTGGCAATGATTTGTCGTAAATGCCGAACCGCTCTTAGATGTAAATGTGGTGGACGATTGCGTTCCAGCGGTAAACAGATCATTTGCTCGTTGTGTACCGAAGGTGTTGAAAACTGGCGCTGTGGAGAATGTAATCATCGAGATTTCTATGAAATTAAGTCCGGCGCCTTAAATCTGAAAACCCAATTGGGAAAGATATTTCCAAATACGCCTATCTATATTTCCACCGCCGATAAACCTGTAGAAACTATACAAGACAAAGCAATTGTAATTGCAACACCGGGAGTCGAGCCAAAAATCACTTATCACGCGATAGCAATTTTGGATTGCGAATATAGAGCTAACTTGCCGTACTTGAGGGCGGATGAGCTTTTGCGGCTACAGGTATTTTCGATAATGGAATTATTAAGTCGAGATGGATATTTCTATCTAGATTTAGAGGGAAATCATCCACTTGTTCAATCGATTCTAAAGGATCGCCCAATTCAACAGATAGAACGGGAATATCGAGAGCTTAATCAACTGCAACTACCTCCAATCTGGAATCTAACCAGAATTTCCAATGGAAATATTCTTCAACTTGCTTCATCACTTGCAGAAAGATTTCCTTCCGCAAAGATTCAGTTAACTAATGGGGACCGATTCCTCCTTGTAAGAACGAGAATTGAAGATACGCAAAAATTGATGGAGGAACTTAGAGTCCTGCAGAAATATCTATCAATGAAGAGTGAGAGACTTTTTAAGATCGAACGTGACCCGGTCAATCTTTAAATACTGGGTACAATAGGTAAGTGAGTATCCAGCCAATTCGATATTTTGGCGATCCTGTATTGACGACGCCAGCCTCTCCGGTTGAAGTTTTTGATAAGGAATTGCGAAAGTTGGTATCAGATTTAACGGATACGATGCTCGACGCACCTGGTGCTGGCTTGGCAGCTCCCCAGATTGGGGTTCCATTGCGAGTTTTTGTCTGGGATGTTGATGAAACTATCGGACATTTGGTTAATCCGACATTGACGTTAAGTGAAGAGATGCAAGATGGCGAAGAGGGATGTCTCTCATTTCCTGAATTACGTTACGAAACTCCTAGAGCATTTCGTGCAGTCGCAAAAGGATTCAACATGTATGGTGAACCTATAACGATTGAAGGCACCGAGTTTTTGGCAAGAGCCCTTCAGCACGAAACGGATCATCTTGATGGCATAGTTTTTATTGACCGTCTTCCAAGTGAGTTACGAAAGGCGGCTATGAAGGAAATTAGAAATTCTGATTGGTTTATTGAGAGCCAGAATCAGGGTCTCAATCCTCAGGTTAAAGTATCTCCACATCAAATCAAGGGACGGATTCTTTAATTTGAAATTGGCAATCGCCTCCACCTCGCTATTGGCATTGCCAACTTTTAATCAGCTACAAGAAAATGGGCACGAGGTCTCAATCCTTTTCTCGAAGCCCGGAAAAGCACGCGGTAGAGGCAAAGTTAACTCTTATAACGAAATCACATCAATGCTGAGAGAGCGCAATCTCCACGTTGAGTTAACGGAGAGTGATTCTGATATTACGAATACGATCATTAGTGCGAAAATCGAATTGGTCGTTGCCATTTCGTATGGAAAATTGATAAAGCGAGCTGCTTTAGCGGCTCCTAAGTATGGATGGCTCAATCTTCACTTCTCCAAACTTCCGCAGTATCGAGGCGCTGCACCGGTGCAACGTGCAATTTTGGATGGCAATTACGATAGTGGAATCACTGTTTTTAAATTGGATGAAGGCATGGACACTGGTCCTATCTATACTCAGTCGGATTTTTCGCTTCATCAGAAGAATGCAACGGATGCTCTAGCTGAGATGAGTTCAGCGGGTTCACATTTAGTGCAAGCTGCGATTGAAATGATTCAATCAGGAATAGAACCTTCCGCTCAATTAGGTTCAAGTTCGCAAGCTCCAAAAGTGGATAAAGCCGAGTTACGTATTGATTGGTCTCGGCAAAGCGATTTTCCATTACGACAGATCAGGGCGTTTGGTGATTCTCCCGGAGCTTGGAGTGAATTAGATGGAAAGAAAATTAAGATCCTCGATGCTCGATTATCAAAAGCGGTAGGGGAGCCAGGCGTTATTCTCAATATTGAACCTCTAATTGTGGGCCTTGGCTCAGGTTCGATTGAAATTATGGAAGTGCAGGCGGAGTCATCACGAAGAATGCTCGCTCGTGAATGGAGTCGAGGCGCAAGAATCCAAGTTGGTAACAGATTTCAATGAGAGAACTTGTTAGCACGCGACAGATTGCATTTGAAGTTCTCTATGATGTATTAGTAAACCAAAAGTACAGCAACATAATCTTGCCGCAGCGTTTGAATAGTACGTCCTTTGAGAGTCGCGATAAAGCCTTTATAACTGAGCTCGTTTACGGAACATTGAGGCAACAAGGTTTTTGCGATGCTGCAATTAGAGCATTTTCAGATCGGGATATTTCAAAGATAGATATGAAAGTTCTGATCGTTTTGAGATTAGGCGTGTATCAGCTTCTCATTCTGAAAAGTTCTAACCACGCTGCGGTTAGCGAATCGGTTGAATTAGCCAAGACAGTTTCAGGTAAGAGCACAGCGGGTTTTGTTAATGCTGTTCTAAGAAGAGTTTCAGAGAATCTAGATTTCGCCCCTTCCGAGCATTCTGAGAGATATTCACACCCAAGATGGATAATCGACTCATACAAGGATGCGCTGAAAAGTGATGATCAGGTTCTGCAGCAATTGATTTCAAATAATGAGCCGGCGTCACCCACATTAGTGGCTTGGCCGGGGATGAGTTCGATAGAAGAAATAGCGGGAGAAGGTGCTGTGCCGATTGCGGGATCGAAATCTGCATTGAGTTACTCAGGCAATCCAGGAAACATATCGGCAGTCCGAGAAAGAAGGGCTGGCGTTCAGGATCTGGGATCTCAATTGGTTGTTGAGAACTTTCTTGAAACAGATACGGGTGGTCTATCTTGGCTTGATATGTGCGCAGGGCCGGGCGGTAAAGCGGCTTATCTAGATTCCTCGCTCTTTTATGGCGAGAGAGATGCAAAGAGTTTTGTTGCAAATGAAATTTCAAGCGAGCGCGCCAAACTGGTGAAGCAAGTAGTTAGAAATGGAAAAGTAACGAATTTTGATGCTCGAACGTTGAAGCGCGAACTAACGTTAAGTGAGGGAACTTTCGATCGAATCTTGATTGATGCGCCTTGCACAGGAATTGGAGCCCTGCGAAGAAGACCAGAAGTTCGTTGGCGGAGAACCCCAAAGGATTTACCTTCCCTGACACAACTACAGAGTGAGTTACTAGCATCTGCAGTAACTTTGCTTAAGCCTGGCGGAATAATTGGATATGCAACTTGCAGCCCACATCTAGCTGAAACAAAGTGGCAGATTAGAAGTTTTCTAAAGGCAAATGAAAATTTCCAACGCATCCCGGTGAGCAAGTTTGCTGACTCGGATGGGGACATGCAATTGTGGACATTCCGTGATGGTACCGATTCCATGTTTCTATCACTTTTGCAAAGCAACTAATCTAGGATGACCTAATGATTCGAATCTGTCCGAGCATTCTTAATGCAAATTTTGCGGATCTGCCCAATGAAATCTTAAAGGTGGCAGCGGTATCTGATCTTCTTCATTTGGATGTGATGGATGGAGTTTTTGTTCCAAACACAACTTTCTCCTTTGAAGAAGCCCGCAACATTATTGATTATTCCCCGATACCTGTTGACGCTCATTTAATGATTGCAGATGCAGATAGAACTGCCTTAAATTATTTGGAAACGAAGGTAGCCAGCGTTACAGTCCATTTTGAGGCGTGTGGTAACCCCAAGGAGTTGCTTCGAAAAATTCGTGGGGCTGGAAAGCGCTCTGGTTTAGCCATCAAACCAGATACACCGTTTAGCGAGATAGAAAATCTAATTGAAGACTTAGACATGCTTCTAATCATGACAGTAGAACCCGGTTTCGGAGGACAGAGTTTTATTGAGGCGATGGTTCCAAAGATCGAGAAGGCTCGTAAGTGGCTTGATGCGAAAGAATTAAATTCAACCTGGTTACAAGTTGATGGTGGAATTAACCTAGAGACGATAAAAACTGCGCGCAAGGCCGGGGCCGATACCTTTGTTGCAGGTTCAGTTGTATATAAATCTGATAACCCAGCTGCAGTTATCGATAACCTTAGGAAACTTGCAAATGAGGAATAACCTCTTCTAAAGATTCTTCGATTTTAAGGTCGACAACCGAATCAAGGATTTCATGTCCTTTAAAAGATACGCTCATTCCGGCAAATTCCAACATCTCAAGATCATTTGCACCGTCACCGATTGCCAAAATATTCTCACGGTTAATCTTCATTCTTGTCGCAATTTCCGATAGAGCAGCAGCCTTTCCAGAACGGGTGATTGAAAAGTCATCAATGTCACCAGTTAACTTCCCATCCAGAACTTTAAGTGAATTTGCGTAGACAAAATCGAAATTTGGTCTAAGAGCGAAAGAGTCAATAACTTCAAGGAAGCCGCCCGAGATAATTGCCAGAAGAATTTGATTCTCTTTGCAAAAATGAATTAGATCAACCGCTCCTGGCGATGGCGTCAGTAATTCTGCGACCCGTTTAATTTCCTCAATATTCAAGCCTGCAAAAAGGTTTATTCTAAGATTAAGCGATTCCTCAAATTCGATAGATCCAGACATTGCCCTATGTGTAATGCTTGATACTTCTTTTTCCTTGCCGATAGAAGCGGCGAGAATATTCAAAGACTCTTCGCGCACTAGGGTTGAATCAAAATCTAGGGCTACGAGTTTGGCTCTCACAATAATTCCATAGCGATATCAAAGGAATTGGCATCTCCAATTGCAACCAAATCTGATTCAATAGCAGAAAAATGTGCAGGATCGCACTTAATCAGGAGGCCAATAATCGTGCGATGTCCTAGATCTATCCGTTGAAGATCTATAATTTTATGTATAAATGGTTTCAAACCCGAGGTGAGCAGAGTGTCGGCCGCTGGGTTTGTTGCTCCAGAAGCGAGAATAAGAGCCTGCTGCATCATCGCGGGAGTTTATCTGTTCAGGTAGAGAGGATGTCGGAGAATGAGTGGTTTGTTACACCTATCCGACGTTGAAGTTTCCAGAGGCGGCAGAAAAATCCTTGGGCCAATGAATTGGCAACTAATGGATGGCGAGCGTTGGGTAGTTCTCGGCCCTAATGGCGCCGGGAAAACAACTTTTCTGCAACTACTTGGAGCAATGATTCATCCAAGTAAGGGAACTGTGAAACTTCTAGGAGAAACTTTAGGAGCTGTAGATGTTTTTGAACTTAGGCCGAGAATCGGTATGAGTTCAAGCGCTCTTAATGATTCGATACCGCTAGATGAAAAGGTTATAGATCTGGTTTTAACTGCAGCCTACGCAATAACTGGACGTTGGATTGAGGAATACGATCTCTGGGATGAATCTCGAGCAAAAGCGTTGTTAGATATTTTTGGAATTAGAGAGTTAGCTGCTAGAACTTATGGCACTTTAAGCGAAGGCGAGAAGAAGCGAGCTCAAATCGCCCGAGCGCTAATGGCAGATCCAGAAGTTCTACTCCTAGATGAACCTGCTGCAGGGCTTGACCTGGGCGGAAGGGAAGATATTCTCAATCGAATCTCTAGATATTTAAATGAACCGGATTCATCTGCATCTGTAATCGTTACGCATCATATTGAAGAAATTCCGGGTGGTACCACCCACGCCCTTCTCCTAAAGAATGCGCAGATTTTTGCAGCTGGTCCGATTCTGGAAACTCTCACCGAAGCAAATATTAAAGAAGTTTTCGGGGTAGATGTAAAGATCAGTTTCGACGGCATCAGATTCTTCGCAGCTTCAAAAAATCAATGAAACTTAGCTCGCTTTTATCTGAGGAATGGCAATCTTATCTTTCAAGCAAGATCGAAGACATTGATCAAATTGGAGTTGAGCTAACTAGGAGAGCAGATAATGGTGAGGAGATTCTTCCAAATCGATCTTTAGTTTTCCGATCGCTTGAGTTACCGCTCTCTGAGATTAATGTAGTAATAGTTGGCCAAGACCCCTATCCAAACCCACAGGATGCGTGCGGGCTTGCATTTTCCGTCTTACCAAGAACCTCAGGGTTACCTGGATCCTTGATGAATATTCAGAAGGAGATCATGACGGATATTGGTTCCACCACGACCGCCGATGGAGATTTATCTCGATGGATGAAATATGGTGTGCTATTACTAAATCGAGTTTTGACTGTTAAATCTGGAGAGAGCGCCTCTCATAGCAAATTAGGTTGGCAAACCATTACTGAAGAAATTGTCCGAATTTGTGCCAGCAATGGTGCTATTGGAATCCTTTGGGGGAATTCTGCTAAGGATTTAGCTAATCTATTTTCAAAAGATAATCTGATTACAGGAGTTCATCCAAGTCCGCTCTCAGCGCATAGAGGTTTCTTGGGATCGAAGCCATTCAGTCGAGCAAATGAGATGCTCAGAAAAACTGGACGAAGTGAAGTAATTTGGTAAAAAAAAATAGGGGGCTTTCGCCCCCTATTTTCTGAATCTACTATCCGATCCAGGTATTTATTGGATCATTTAGGAAGTAGATCATGAATAGTCCAGCCACAAGAAGTAGCAATGGGTGAACATCTTTAGTTCTTCCTTGGAATACTCGAATCACTACGTATGACACAAATCCAGCACCAATCCCTACAGATATATTGTAAGTAAATGGCATCAAAATAATTGTGAGGAATGCCGGAATTGCAATTCCGTAATCTTCCCAATCGATTGATTTGATTTGAGTCATCATTAAGAAGCCAACTATGATCAAAGCTGGGGTTGCGGCTTCGTAAGGAATAATTGCCACGAGTGGCGATAAGAAGGTTGTAAGCAAAAAGAGTAAACCTGTTACAACTGATGCCA